>JAAIGF010109386.1_pt1 | contig 12866 bp, 5 predicted proteins | sample 6487441 | NCBI WGS metagenome assembly JAAIGF01 (sample SAMN13974129, study PRJNA590717) | phyllosphere metagenome | biome: pepper field; feature: multiple bacterial spot infested pepper fields; material: pepper leaves; isolation source: leaves from pepper fields | host: Capsicum annuum ... | reverse complement strand
GCTTCGACGGACTTCAGAACGGCGATGATCTGGTGTTCGGTGAATCGGGCTTTGCGCATGACGATCTCCTCCGGGGACATAATCAGTATGCCGGAAGATCTCTAAAAGTGAATGGTCCGGTTTACCGGGGTACTTACAGAATGTCACGGAAGAGTATGCACACAAAAAAGGCCACCTGACGGTGGCCTCTTTCTGAATCAATGGTACCCGGGGCGGGACTGGCATTGTGGCTCATATTGCTGATTTAATTCGTTTTTATTTCACGACGTCAGATTATAAGCCCCCGGATTTGCCCCCTGGGTTTCCGGCTTTGGAAAAACGGGCAGGTGCGTATTTTGAGGTACATTTGCCGCGATACCCATGGATGGGCAGACTTCAACAAGACATTGAAAATATTTCCGGTGGGTAATATCATATAACGTACGGCAGATTACCGTACTTTGAAATTAGTAGTTAACATATCATTGAAGTCTGTTCCCGGTCCCTGACGTGAATAAACTGGAGAAAATACATGGGCGCGTTGATGAAGTCCGAACGTATGGAGCTGCGTGTCAGCCCGGACGACAAGAGCGAAATCGAGATCGCCGCAAAAATGAGCCGTGTGAGTGTGTCGCAGTTTATCGCTGATTCTGCACTCGAACGTGCGTCACATATCATTAGCGAGCATAACCGCATAAAACTGACCGAAGCGTCGTTCAATGCTGTGATGGAAGCATTAGAGAACCCACCCGCGCCTAACGATCGCCTGCGTCGCGCAGCAGCGCTCAGCAGAGAGGATAAAACCTGGGAATGGCAACGGTAAAACTCAAAATTGTGAAGTTTTCGGCTGAGATGGATTTCAATGCCGAAAACTTCAGTTGCGGGCGTCCGGAACTGGACGACTTCCTGAAAAATCAGCTGGCAGCGCAGCACAGCAGAGGCCTTCTCAAAGCTTACCTTCTCGTTACCGACGATCCTGTTCCTGAAGTTTTGGGCTATTACACCATTTCCGGGGGAAGCTATACCCGGAGCAGCATGACGCGCTCTTTTCAGAAACAGGCAGCTCCCTATCGTGACACATCATGCATCCTGATTGGCCGGCTGGCTGTCGATTTATGTCTGGCACGCCAGGGTTACGGAACACAGCTGGTGATAGATGCACTTCGTGTGGCCTGGTATGCAGCTGATACCGTCGGCATCTTTGCCGTGATGGTTGAGGCTAAAGACAACGATGCTGCAGAATTTTACCGCAAACTGGGCTTTATTCCGCTAAAAACGGAAAGTGACGAACTGAAATTTTTCTTTCCGGTCGCCAGTATTCCTCCATTACTTTGACTCCCTTATCACTGCTCACATAAACAAGCTGGCGAAAATAGTTGGTGTATGGTCACCAGAGAGACTAGGCTTTTAGTAGTTTCGTACAGCCCTATGGGAGGAATTTCAGCCCGCTGTCTTCTAATAAAAGACTTTTCAGATTTCTCGCCAAAAATTCAATCGATTCTACTGCTTATTGTTACCACCAAAAACAAAATATGCTGTCAGATCCTTTCTATTCTGTGTGATTTTATCTATTCCTTGAGTGACTTTCTGAATCAAACCTAAAACTTCGCTTATCTCTTTATCAATTCTAGTAGTAAAAGGTTCGTTAAAAACCTGAGCATATTCCTCAAGGTTAATGTAACCATTTTCGCCGCCTTTACCTTCAATCTTTTTAAAAAATAATAGCTTTCTTTTTATTTCAGATAACACCACCTCCAACCTTTCCACAGCCTCGCTATAATTGCTAAAATATTCATAAAGAAACGTTCCATCAATATCATTTTTAAAATCACCATTGGTATTTCTCATCCTGAAAATTGTAAACTTAATCTCCTGATTGAGCGGGTAAAGCTGGGTAATAAAAAAATCATACACATCCTTATGAAAATCAAAAATCGTTTCCCCTGAGCATTTTAAACCTTCTATTTCAACTCTATTTTTAACGAAATCACTGTGGCTTGAAATACTGGTTTTCAGATTTCCTATGGTATGCCTTACACTTAATAAATCAAACATCTTTGGCACAAATTCATTCAACAGAGACAAAGCATACTTATAACTATCTTCATGTAGTTTCTGCTTGATGTATTCACCAGCTTTTAATAATGCTGCTACCGCCGCAGCTGCCATAACTGTATCCATTAGTGCCGAAGTAAAGCTTGAATCCCAACCTTTTACAAGGTAAGTATCCAAAACCATGATGAAAAGACAGCCTAGCAGAAATGCGATAGTATTCTTTGAAAGACGATGCCACACAAGCTTTAATATAGGATTATTAACTTTCACTTCATGTCCTTTATTATATTACTTATGTGATTGATAAGGTTAATTTCCGCATTATAATCATGTCCATAGAATGTTCTTTCAAAATCACCGTCCAACATTGCATCGAAATCATTTTCTGTTTTAATTGCTGATCTATTCTTCATATCATCAAAAAGTTCCATAATGACACGAGAATCATTTTGATCTAGTAACATGCAAATTATGTATGATGATTTTCTACTTGAAGAAAAGTAAGTTAAAAACATCTCTCTGAAAAAATCAGGATGGAAATTTTTTGAAGATAAATTAGCTTCACGAACATCTTTATGAAATTTATCAATAAAATCTGAAACTAAAAATAATAATTTATCTCTCATCCACTCATTGTGTGACTTTTGCCTGCTGGTTTTATTCGTATAATGTTTACTGCTACATTAGTTACAGCTGTGGCTATAACACCTACTAAAGCAATAACTGCAACTACCATTGCTGGATCTGTCTTTTCCATGCTTATGATGTTCCTTATGGGGCATTGAAACGATATTATAGAAGGGCCGTAGTTATAAGTAAAATCCCTTACCTTACTGCCCCGTTACACCGCCTAGAATTTTAGTGGCTTACTGAATTTTGCCACCTGAACAGAAGTGATATGCTCACCTCAGAAAAAAAAGGTGATCTCTCCCATTTTTCCAGTTACTGAAACGTGCGCGGATAAAGAAAAAGATCTACGGAACGTGGGAAGAAGTCTGCAGCGATATTTTTTATTAAATCTAAATGTTTTATAATAGTAAGCGTCGGCATAGTTCTAGCGTTTAGATATCACCGACAGAATATAAAAAAATCATCAACGGCTCAGAAATGTCTAGATTATCCGTGGCGATTCATAAATCGACTTAGGCAATAACATTATAATAAGTAGAGCACAAAGATAGCATTTAAAACCCACCGCCACCAACAATACCCCTATAAATCAAATAATTATCCAAGTCAAAGCAAACCAAATTGACTGATGTAATATCTCTGTTCTTACTTAGGCAAAAATAAATAGTTTCAAGAGCTATTTCTGCTGCTATTTTTTTCGGGAATTTATATATCCCAGTACTAATATTCGGAAAAGAGACGCTTTTCACCGCATATTCATCAATCAGTTTAAAGCAACTGAGATATGCTTGACGCAGCAATTCCGCTTCTTGTTTATCGCCACCGTTCCAGTGCGGACCAACCGTATGGATAACATAATTTGCAGGCAAATTTCCAGCTGTAGTGATTACTGCACTTCCTACTTCACAACCACCTTGTCGGTTTCGGACTTTGCGGCACGCATCTAAAATTTCCGGTCCACCAACTCTGTGAATAGCACCATCGACACCACCGCCCCCCAATAGAGAAGAGTTGGCAGCATTAACGATAGCATCTGCAGGGATAGTAGTGATATCGCCTTGTGATATTTGTATTCTATTCATTCGCATTAAGTATCATTTGTAATGATTTAATCGCTTCGTTTTTCTCTTCAATTTGTGATGGTTCTAACAAAATATTAATAGACTGCACTTCCAGCTTAAGATCATAAATATCAATACTCATCCAACCTTTTGACCAAAGGTCAACCGTACCAATCTTATTACAGCCTTCAATCTCAACCCGATCCAGAGATCCAAAGTCGCTTTCCGGGAAAAAATGATAATGAAGCTTATACCCAGACGACAACAGAAATGGGGCTATTGCTTTTTTAAAATCATTAATATTCATCACAACTATATACCTATTTTTTCTCAACAACAGTAATATTCTTCACTTCCGGCAACTGCGAACCACCTTGCTTGTTCAGCATAAATTGCTGCGACTTACTAGCATCCGGTCCAATCATTTTGAACCACCCATCTTTTCCACCTTGTAGCAAACTGTTTGACGGGACGTCAAATTCAACATAAACCGAACCTTTAGGTGCGGTAGCCTTGAAGTCAGAGGCTCCATTAGTTGAAATAAATGTCTGCCCCCCTCCTCCCTGAACAATTCTACCTCCATTTTGCATTTGGATCAGCTCATCAGAAGACATCCATCTTCCAACACGTGTGACCGCAATGTCATCAATAACAGCAGTTTCTCCTACTTTGAGTTTCGAAATTGGAGTGGGTAGCTTAATGACTGGCACTACTTCTTTTGTTACTGTTGGTGCCACTGGATTTTCACCAGTAATTCCTTTCATTCCGAGCGCACCATATACAGCATTTGTTAAACCATCAGCAGTTCCTTTTAGCAATGCAGCTTCAAGCCAGCCACACTGACCTGCGCAGTTTGCGATGATATCAGCGTAGTGCTGCGCCGAAGACTCATAGGCACGGCCCGCCATATTATCCTGCTGGCGCAATTCAGTATAAGCTGTCTCGCTGAGTTCTATGCTATCGCCAATCCTCTTCACACAGGCTGTGTCGCCAGCATCCCAACAGGCCTTAAGTTTCTGCACATTCTCCGCCGACTCCTTCGCCATATCCTTACGAACATTCTGCTCACAATCAGCTTCGCCATTACAACCCTTATAGCGCTCTGTATATCCTTGCGGGTTGCCTTTGCTAAGGAAATTGTTCTCTACCGCATTCTTACCGGTCTGTGCCCCCGTCGTAACCGCAGCAGTGCTGTCACCAATAAGCCCGCCAGCAGCTCCTGCCGCCAGGGTACTCAGCAGACTGATTTCCTGACGGTCACTCTCGGAAAGCTTGCTGATCTCCTCCGGCGTCTTCGCATTAAAGCGGTACTCCGCAATATAGCGCGCCGCCAGCTCGGCACTGAACGCACCGGCGGCGCCGGCTGCCGCGTTGCCGCCGGACATCTGCGCCGCCACCGCGCCCCAGACCGCATGCGCCATCAGGTTGGCGGTTTCGTTAACCGTGTTATCCGGGTTAGTGGTATACGCCTTAATGGTCTGCGCCATCAGCGGGCTGACGCCGCCTGCCACTGCCTGCGAGATATTGCCGCTCACCAGTCCCTGCAGCACGCCGCTGATGGCCTGCACCACCATCTGGTTTTTACTGCCAATGCCGTAATCCCTGATGGCAGCCTGATAAGCCTCACTGTTGCGCCGCTTTTCGACCTCTGCTGCGCGCGCCTTATCATCAAGGCCCGCAGGCACTGGCCCCAGCGTTTTATTGGCTTCCTTCATCGCCTCAATATCGCCCCAGGTGTTCACCAGAGTCGCCATCTGACCACTGATTTCACCCACAAGCTGCGATGCCTGCAGCCGCTTCTGCTCTTTCTCTTTGTCGAATATCGGGCTGATGCTGCCGTTGGCGTTTTCCGTGTCGCGGCTCAGGTCCGCCACGTCCTGCTTCTGGTTCGCCTGGTCACGGATAATAATCGTGCCGTCCGCCACCGCCGACTGCGTGGTGCCTTCGGCATGCCCGGAACCGTTCAGCCCGGCCAGCACATTCCCCACATTCGACATGGCGTTACTCAGCATGCTGGCGCCACCGCCCATACCCACGTTAATCCCGCTATGGCTGACCTTGTAGTCCGCCTCATTGTGGATATCAGTAAAGCCCAGCGTACCAGTATCGAGGCGGTTATCCGCCGCCGCGCCCTGGCTGGCAATCACGCCGCCATTGAGCTGGGTATGCTCGCCCACCGTCAGGTCAAAGCCGCCTTTACCGGCGTAGATGCCGCTCTGCTCAATGACGCTGTCATAGTTGCTGCGCATCTTGTCCTGGCTGACGCCGATATAACCGGAGCCGGTCATTGAGCCAAAGGTAAAGCTGCCGCCCGCGCTGACGCTGGTCTGCTTCGAGTTGTAGTCGTCGCTGTCCTGCTGGCTGGTGATGGTCAGGTCGCGGCCAACATCCGCCGTTACCTTGTCGCCGCTGACCTGAGCACCGGTGAGTGTGGTATCGCGGCCGCTGTTCAGCGCTACCGTGCCGCCGCTGTCCACCGTGGTCTCGGTCCAGCTGGTGCCGTTGCCCTTCTCGTTGCCTTTTGCGGCATTGACGTTGGCAAACACGCTCAGCCCGGCGCTGCCGCTGCCGACACCAAAGCTGATGCCCACACCGCCGCCGCTGCTGCTGTTATTGCCGGTGGTTTTCTGGGTGTTCGCCGCGCCCGTCAGCAGGATATCGTTCGCCGCATTCAGCGTGGTGTCACCGCCCGCTTTCAGCTGGCTGGCGCTGACGGCGACATTGCCGCTGTTGTCACCGCTGCCTTTGCCGGTGGCGGTGACGGACAGGTTGTTCCCCGCGTTCAGCGTGGACGGATTGACGGTGTCCGTTTCCTGGCGCTGTTCGGATTTGGAACGCTGGGTGGTCAGGGAAATGCTGATGCCGACGCCGTTGTTCGGGTCGCCGGTAACCTGCGCCTGCTGGCCCGCCAGCACTGCCTGCGCACCGGACAGCGCTGTTTTGGTAGCCTGCAGTGCCGCCAGACGTCCGTTGCTCTCTTCCTTCGCCGCCTGCGCCGACGCCACCGCTGAGTTAATCGCTTCACCAACCGCGCCGGACAGCGCCAGCGTCAGGCCACTGGTTTTCTGCTCGAACTTCTCAACGCTGATGTTTTTGTCATGGCCCGGCGTGACGATCACGCTGTCGCCGGAGACGGAAAGGTTTTTCCCCGCCACCAGGTCGGCGCCGTTCACCAGCGTCTGTCCGCCTGAGGAGATGGTGACATTGCCACCGGTACTGCCGACAGTACTGACGCTCTGGCTCTGGGTGGTGCCTTTCTGCTTCAGGTCGTGGGTGCTTTTGCTGGAGCCGATGCTGATACCAATGCCGCCGGTACCCATCAGGCCGCTCTTTTTGGTCTCGCTGAAGCGCCAGCTGGAGTTGGTGTTAGTGGCGGCGACGATGTCAATGTTGTCCCCGGCTTTAAGGGCAACCTCGTCGTCACCCACCACCTGCGAACCGTTGACCAGGATATTTTTCCCGGCTTCAACACTGACGTTGTTGCCGCTCAGCAGAGTGCCTTTTTCGCGGGTGGAACTGTCTTCCTGGATAGTGGTGGTGGTTTTTTTGCTGAGGAAGCCTTTTTTGGTTTTGGTTTCCTTTTTGTAGTAGTAATCGCTTTCGGTAGCAGTATTCAGGTTAATATTATTGCCTGCGGCAACAGCAATATTCTGCTGTGCAACCACTTGGGTAGCATTACTGGTCAAATCGCGATTCGCCTCTATAGCGACATCACCACCTGCAGCAATTTCGGTTCCCTGCTGACGCACGGATTGCTTAATTTCTTTATTACTGCCGTAGCTGCTATTACTACCCTTGCCTGTAGATTCAGCCAGCAAAGTGATATCGCGCCCGGCCTTAAGCGCGACGCTGCCCTCTGCCGCCAGACCTGCAGCCTGGCTACTCAGATCACGCCCGGCGGTTAATGTAAGATTGTCACCGCTGGTAATATTCGTTCGGTTAGCAGAATCCAGATATGAACTCTGATAATACTTATTGTCCTTAATGCTGTTATCAGACGAGAGTAACTTCAGATCATTTCCGGCAGTCAGAGCCACACCCTTTGCCGCATCGATACTACTTGCTTCCACACTGAGGTTATTTCCGCCGGATATCGTCAGCGAACCACCAGACTTAATCGTACTGGCTGCACTGGAAACGGACTGGTAACTACGCGACCAGTCTTTAAAGCTCATCGCATTATCATTGGCGAGAATATCAATATTGCCCGCCGCGCTGAGCGTTGTGTCCCCACCAGTTTTAATCTCCGAACTGGTCAGGGTGATATTTTTACCCGCCGCCAGCGATAAAGAATCCAGTGAGGTGATGCTCGCTTTCTCATCCTGCTCTGTAATTAGCGAGCGGCTCCATCGGGAACTGTTGTTCGTCTGCGTGGTGAGCGTCAGGTTATTGATGCTGCCGTCGAGACTTTCCAGTGCAACCTGCTTACCGCTGATGGAGGAGCCGATATTATTAATATCGCCAACAGCACTCAGTTGCAGCCCTTCACCCGCTTTAATCAGCGCGGCATTCATGTTATCGATGCTGTTCTGGCTATTAATCGCCATGCCCTGCTGCGCCAGCAGGGTACTGCCGTTATTGCTGACGCTGTTGCCTTCAATCACCACATTATTACCGGCGATGACACTGCCGTTATTAACGGTGACATCACCTGGGGAAAGATAGAGTTTTGGCACCAGCACGGTTTCGCCGTTAATGGTCGCCGCTTCCCACCAGAGAATACTGTGATCCAGAGACGCGATCTGATCGGCGGTCAGGGTGACGCCCATGGTTAATCCCAGCGACTGCTGAGCCGTCGCGGCGTTATCCATCAGATATTTCATCTGATCCAGATCGGAACCGATGCCGTTGATATAACGATTACCGGTCTGGCTTAATACCGCGTTGCTGACGTAACGGGTATCAAATGCTGAGTCACCGAGAATGCGGTAGTCATATTCCGGTTTGAGATTTAAACGGTCGAGCAGGTACGACGAACCCAGGAACGCATTTTTATCAGTATAGAGCTGGCGGGTTTCCGCAGGCGCATCCGCAGGCTGCATATTTAACAGCTGATACAGATCGCCATAGAGGTTTTTATCCAGCTCACCCAGGCTGTTTAATTTCGGGTTAATGGTGATCAGATACGGACTTTTCGGATCGGCTGATGTCGTGAAATAGCCGTTATTACCCTGCGGCAGCGGGTAGGCACTGGTATCAACCGTTTTTCCCTGTACTGCGCCAGCCGCCTGCTGATTCTGGCTGTAAGGGTTATTCACCAGCGCAGTGGCTGCGCCAGCGGCAGATAATTTCACGCCACTCTGAGTGTAATTACCCAGCCTTGTCATCTGATCGCCATTACCGACCAGACTACCACCGCCATTCACCTGCTGTAACGCGCCCTGCAACTGGTCGCGCCAATCGGGGCTATTCAGCGCAACGCTGTTCAGCGCCGTCAATCTCTGCTCCGCGACGCTGCCATTGATGGTTTGCTGCATCAGAGTTTGCAGACCAGGTTTGCTTAGCGTTGGCGTAATAGTGCCACGTACATCTGTCGAGTCGCTGTTATTGATAATCGTATTAAATTGAGTGCTGACGTTGCCATTCCCCTGAATCACACCACGAATAGACGTTGACTGATCTGTGCGATAATCATCAGTAGCAATATACGTAATGGTTTTTTTCACTCCTACGGGTTGGCCATAGTAAGTAAGGAAATTTCCATTAGCATCTTTGAATCTATCAACATTTTGTTGAATTATTTCTGAAGATTTGTCCTTTACTTTGTAATCGGTTTTGTAAATTCCTGAAGGTGTAAAAATACGCCATACAGTCTGCACACCAGACATATATGACTGGTTATTTAATTCCGTTCCTGACAAGCCAACATTCTGACCAGCAAGAATATAGCTCCCAAGATTATCAAGTTTAGTTACATTACCATTCAAATTCCGCCCAGCGGATATTCTTCCTGCCTGTCCCGATACCTGTGTCGTTGAGATTATGCGCGATACCGGTATTTCTTTGCTGCTATTAAGTGAAATGGGCATTGGAGTAATTTGCCACACCCAGGTGAATGGGGGGGCTGGACCAAGTCGGGCATCTTTCACGAAATAGGTAAGTTCATCAGGCTGAAATAACTCCAGCGGAATCTCCATAGTTCCCACCGCAGTGGATGCATAACTGCTGGCCAGGTTCTCCGTCGTTGTCTGCCCCACCGTCACCGACTCCCACTGGTTCAGCAGATGCCCGGTCTTCAGCGTGATATCGCCGCTGGTGGTCTCAATCGTGCCGGAGGTGTTGAGGATTTCGCTGTTGGCGTTGCCCGCCATATCGCGCTGCATCCACAGGTTGTTGCCCGCGAGGATATCGCCACTCTGGTTTTTAATGCTGTTCGCCAGCAGGTACAGGTTGTTCGCCGCGTACAGCAGCGCGGTGTTGACGATAGAACCCGGTGCGTTCAGCGTCATCGTGCCTGCCGTGCCGGTAAAACCGTTCAGGGCGATATCACTGCCGCTGGTCAGGGTGACGTTGCCGCCGCCCTGCAGTGAACCGGCGCTGTTCAGTGCGATACGGCTGCCGCTCAGCGTGCTGTCGCCGCTGCCGCTGGTGAGTTTGCCGTTGTTGGTGAGCGCACCGCCCGCGCTGATATTCAGCGCCTGGCCCTGCATCACGCCGTTGTTCACCAGCTCGCCGTTGCTGCCGGCGGTGAGTTTTCCGCCCGCCGCCAGCGTGCCGCGCACGTTCAGGCTGTTAATCAGTTTCAGCGTCGCGTCACCCAGCGCCACCACCTGGCCCAGCTGGTCGAAGCCGTTGCTGTTCAGCACCAGGCTGCCGCCGCTGAACAGTTTCCCTGCCGCCTGCTGGTTCACCTGCTGCGCCGTCACGGTCAGGGCGTTACCGCCCAGCACGGTGCCGCTGTTGGTCAGCTGCTGGTAGTTCACCGCCAGGCTGCCGCCCTGCGCCGTGCCGGTATTGGTCAGGGTATTGCCGGTCAGGGTGCCCTGCTGCTGCGCCAGCAGCGTGCCGCTGTTGCCCGCCGTCGCGGCGTTGAGTATCAGGTTCGTTGCCTGCAGCCAGCCGCCGTTGGTCAGCTGCGGCGTGGTCAGCGTCAGCTGGCCGCCGTTAAGGATTCGGCCGTCGTTGCGCGCGCTGCCGGTGGCGCTCAGCGTGGAGGTCGCGCCGCCCTGAATCAGGCCATAGTTCACCAGCTCCGGCGCGGTGAGCGTCAGCCCCTGCTGGCTCAGCAGCGTGCCGGAGGCGTTGTTGGTGAGGCGGTCGCGCATGTTCAGCGTCAGGCCGTTGTCGCCCTGCAGCGTGCCGCTGTTGGTCAGCGTGTTGCCGTTAATCTGTAAGGTCGCCGCCTGGATGCGGCCCTGATTATTCAGCTCCGGCAGGGTCAGCGTCAGCGCGCCGCCGCTCAGCAGGCTGCCGCCCTGCTGCTGGTTCAGCCCTTTCACGTCCAGCGTCAGCCCGTTTACGCCGCTGACGCTGCCGCTGCTGGTCAGGCTGTCCGCCTTCAGCGTCAGGTTTTTCGCTATCCACTCGCCGTTATTCGTTAACGCCAGCGCCTGCAGCGCTGCGGTGCCGCCGGCGCTGATTTTACTGCCCGCAGCGGAGGTCAGGGTGTTACCCAGCACCAGCTGCATATTGCCGGCGCTCTGTATTGCCCCGCCGTTGTTCAGCGCGTCGGCGTTCAGCAGGATGTTCTGTGCCTGCCAGCTGCCGCTGTTGGTGACGCTGCCGCTTTTCACCGTCAGGTCGCCCTGCGTCAGCAGTGAGCCGCCCTGTTCGTTGCGCAGTTCGCGCGCAGGCTGCGCCACCGCCGCCAGCAGCATGCGCCCGGCGACCGCCGGTGCGCCAAGGGTCAGCGCCTCAATGCCGATAAGTTTGCCGCGGTTGACTATCTGCGCCGGGGTCAGCGTCAGGGTTTTGCCCTGCACGCTGCCGCTGTTGGTCAGGCTGCCGCCGCTGAGGGTGATGTCACCGCTGCCCAGCAGCGAGCCGCTGTTGTTCAGGGTCGCGGCGTTCAGCCGCGTGTCGCCCTGGCTCATCAGTTCGCCGCTGCTGGTCAGCTGGTTCGCCACCTCCGCCAGCAGGCTGCCGCTGCCGAGCAGGGAACCGATATGCCGCCAGTCGTCTGCGCTGATGCTGGCCTGCTGCCCCTGCAGCGTGCCGTCTGTCGTCAGCTGTCCGGCGCTGAGCGTGAGCGCGCCGTTCGTCAGCACGCGGCTGCCTGCGCTGGTGGTGAGTGTGTCGCCGCTGGCGCTCAGCGCGCTGCTGCCCTGCCACAGGCCGCTGTTCTGCAGCGTGTCCGCCTGCAGGGTCAGGCTGTCCGCCAGCATTTTGCCGCTGTTGCGCAGGCTGCCCGCCTGCAGGTCAGCCGCGCCCTGGCTGTTCAGGGCACCGCGGTTATCGAGCAGGCCAGTGACGCTGCCGGTCAGGCCAGATATGCCAGTTACGGAGCCGGTGTTAGTGAAGCTGTCCGCGTTGAGTTCCAGCTGCTGTGCCTGCCACTGGCCGTCATTGCTGGCGTCTCCGGCGTTCAGCGTCATGCTGCCGCCGCTGAGCAGCGTGCCGCCGGACGCGTTAGTCAGCTGGCCGAAGGTGGCGGAGAGGGCATCATCGCCCTGCACCGCGCCGCGGTTCGTCAGGGTGTCACCGCTCAGGGTCAGCGCGTTCGCCGCCAGCGTGCCGCCGTTGTCCAGCGTCTGCGCTTTCACCGTGGCGTCCTGCTCTGCCAGCAGCGCTGCCGTCGCGCCGTTTGACAGCGTGCCCGCGATATCCAGCCCCAGCTGCGCGGCCTGCACGCTGCCGTTATTGGTGAACCGGCGCGCCTGCACGTCCAGCGCCTCACTGACCTGCAGCAGGCCGTCATTGTTCAGCGTGTCGAGGTCAAGGGTCAGCCCCTTGCCGCTCAGCAGCTGCGCGCCGCTGAGGTTGGAGAGGGTTTCCGTCGTCAGCACCAGCGCGCTGCTGCCCTGCAGCGTGCCGCTGTTGCTGAGCTGCGGGGCGCGCAGCGTCAGGCGGTCGGCGGCCAGCGTGCCGCCGTTGCGGATGTCCGCCGCCTGCAGCTCCAGCGCCTGGCTGCTGCGCAGCGTGCCGCCGTTTTCCAGCTGACCGGCCAGCTGTGCGCTCAGGCCGCTGGCGGCGCGGGCGCTG
>JAAIGF010176651.1_pt1 | contig 12869 bp, 10 predicted proteins | sample 6487441 | NCBI WGS metagenome assembly JAAIGF01 (sample SAMN13974129, study PRJNA590717) | phyllosphere metagenome | biome: pepper field; feature: multiple bacterial spot infested pepper fields; material: pepper leaves; isolation source: leaves from pepper fields | host: Capsicum annuum ... | reverse complement strand
TGGGAAATCATGATTACGGTGATTATTATTACGGACAGGAAGATTCTCCGGCCAAACGTAAAAATTTGAAAGACCTGATCGAAACGCATAAAGTGATGGGCTGGGATTTGCTTTTGGACGAACATCGCTCCTTAAAGTTCGGTAACGATGAGATTGCGATCGTGGGTGTACAAAACTGGGGCGCCAGTCGTCGTTTTCCAAAAAAAGGCGATCTAAAAAAAGCGCTGGCCGGCACCTCCGAGTCGCCTGTCAAACTCTTGCTCTCGCATGATCCGTCGCACTGGCGCGCACAAGTACTCGGCACAGAGGTGGATGTCATGTTTGCCGGCCACACGCACGGCATGCAATTTGGGGTGCGTGGCGAGCATTTTCAGTGGAGCCCAGTTAAATATATCTATAAAGAATGGGCAGGTTTGTACGAAGAACAGCAGCAGCAGCTTTATGTCAATGTTGGCTACGGATTTTTGGGTTATCCTGGTCGTTTCGGCATTCTCCCGGAGATCACAATCTTCGAATTAGTGAAAGGCGAGAAACCTATCCTATCGTAAGAAATAAATTGTTCTGCAGCCTATGTTTTTCATAGGCTTTTTTGTTTTTTAGCGGAAAAATTGGATATTTATAAAAATCTATCCATGCTAAACTTTTCAGAACAACCACACAAACGTAAAAACCTATTAACAGGGGAGTATATCCTCGTTTCACCACATCGCAGTAAGCGTCCATGGCAAGGACAAGTAGAAGACTTGGCGCCTGATAACCGGCCCCAATACGATCCAAAATGCTATTTATGCCCAGGAAATGAGCGTGCGGATGGCACCCAAAATCCAGCATATCAAGATAGCTTTGTTTTCGTCAACGACTTTTCTGCGCTATTGGAAGACACCAGCTTAACGCAGTTTGATGAAGAAAATCTCCTGATTGCTGAGTCCGAAAGAGGAATTTGCAAGGTGATTTCTTTTTCACCGCGCCACGACCTCACCTTGCCCGAAATGCGTACTACGGAAATTAAAGCCGTAGTTGATCTTTGGCAACGGGAATTTAACGATCTTGCGCAAAACGAATGGATTAAATACATCCAAATCTTCGAAAATAAAGGCAGCATCATGGGCTGTAGCAATCCGCATCCACATGGCCAGATTTGGGCACAAAGCTCTGTTCCGGTCGAAATTCAAAAGGAGTCTGTCCAGCAACAAGCTTATTATGAGAAGCACGAGCGTACGCTTTTGCAAGATTACCTGGCGCTCGAACTTAAAAAGGAGGAACGTATCATCGTTGATAACACGCACTTCGTGGCGCTGGTTCCTTTTTGGGCGGCTTGGCCATACGAAACGATGATTATCAGCAAGCGTGCGGTTCCCTCTATTGCCGATTTTACCAAAGAAGAAAAAGAGGATTTGGCAAAAACGCTACAAGAATTAACCATTCGTTACGATAATATTTTCAAGACATCGTTTCCGTATTCTGCAGGAATGCATCAGGCGCCTGTTAATACAGACGACGTATCGGCATGGCATTGGCACATGCACTTTTATCCACCTTTGTTGCGTTCGGCGACCGTAAAGAAATTTATGGTCGGCTATGAGATGCTAGCCAGTCCACAGCGTGATATTACGCCAGAGCAGGCAGCAACTACCTTAAAACAACAAGCAACTATCCATTACAAAGCACAAAAAAATGATTTCTAAAGAGCAAATAGCAGCGAAATATAACGAAGTTTTTGGTCAGGATGCCACGCATATCGTGCGTTCGCCGGGCCGTATCAACATTATTGGCGAACATACGGATTACAACGAAGGTTTTGTCTTGCCGACAGCCATCGACAAGGCCATTTACGTGGCTGTTGAAAAACGTGCAGATGATTTTATACGCTTATACGCAGAAGATTTCAAAGCGTATTTCGAAATAGCGCTAGCCAATATTCGTCCGGTTGAGGAAGGATGGCCAAATTATGTGCTTGGTGTGGTTGATCAATTGCAGCAACGCGGATTTTCGTTGGGTGGCTTTAATATGTACATCGATGGCGATGTTCCATTGGGTGCTGGCCTTTCGTCTTCTGCCGCATTAGAATGTGCAGCAGGTTACGCGCTTAATGTATTGTTCGACTTACAACTTGCTCGTGTTGATATTGCGAAGATCGGTCAGCTTGCAGAGCACAATTATGCCGGTGTAAAATGCGGTATTATGGATCAATTTGCGTCGGTCATGAGTAAAGCAGGACATGTCGTCAAATTGGATTGTCGGGATTTGTCGTTTTCCTACAAACCGCTCGATTTAGGAGACTACGCGGTGTTGTTGCTTAATACCAATGTCAAGCATTCGTTAGCGTCCTCCGCATACAATGATAGGAGAGCTGCTTGCGAAGAAGGCGTGCGATTGGTACAAGCTGCATATCCCGATGTAAAAAGCTTGCGCGATGTGACCGTCGCCCAATTAGATCAATATGTGAAAGATGTGGATCAGGATATTTATGAAAAATGCCGCTTTGTTGTGGAAGAAAACCAACGCTTGAACGACGCTTGTATCGCGCTGGAAAACGGTGATCTTGAAGAGCTGGGACAGCAATTGTATCGTGCGCACGACGGCTTGAGCAAGGAATATGAGGTGAGCTGTAAAGAACTTGATTTTCTCGTAGACTATGTCAAGAATTTTCCGGAAGTGCTCGGTGCACGCATGATGGGCGGTGGTTTCGGTGGCTGCACCATCAATTTGGTGCACAAATCTTTCCAGGATTTATTGATTGATCGCCTTGCGCCAATTTATAAAGCACAATTTGATCTCGATTTGACGGCCATTAAGGTGCTGCCTTCCAATGGTACCGAGCTACTTGTATAAACCCGAAATACCATCATGAAACGACGTATCTTATTAACGGGACTGCTTGCCGCGGCGCTACTATGGACAGCTTGTCAACAACCAAATGCAAACCAGCAAAGCCAACACACGAGCGTCGATAGTACAGCAACCGACTTTGATGGCGAAATCGACGGCAAGCCAGCGAAACTATTTACCGTAGAAAATGGCAAGGGTGTTAAGGCTACGTTTACTAATTTCGGTGCACGTATCGTTTCGCTTTGGGTTCCCGATAAAGATGGTAAGATGACGGATGTAATTTTAGGCTTCAATAAAGCCACAGACTACAACAATCCGGAAGAACCTTATTACGGAACCGTAGTTGGCCCTTTCGGCAATCGTATTGCTAAAGGTAAGTTTTCGATTGATGGTGAGCAATTAACATTGCCAATAAATAACGGCGTAAACACGTTGCACGGCGGTTTTAAAGGCGTACATTTTGCGGTATGGGAAGCTGAGCAGGAAGGTAAAAATAAATTGCGCTTTTCGTATACCTTGCCGGAAAAACAAGAAGGGTTTCCCGGGAATATCACGATGCACGTGACTTACACGTTAACGGATGACAATGCTTTGGAAATCGATTATGCAGCAACGACGGATAAGAAAACAGTTATCAACCTGACGAACCACGCTTATTTTAATCTTAACGGCGAGGGAAGCGGAACAATACTCGATCACAGCCTTCAAATTTATGCCGATCAATATACGCCGGTTGATAGTACATTGATTCCTACGGGCGCGTTAACCAGCGTAAAGGGCACTGCATTTGATTTCACTCGAGCTAAGCCTATTGGTAAAGATATCGAACAACAAGATATACAGCTCGCGTACGGAAAAGGATACGATCATAATTTTGTGCTCCGTGCAGATAAGCTGGACGGGCTTAACCATGCGGCGACTTTAATCGGTGATAAATCGGGTATCAAATTGGATATCTATACCGAAGAACCGGGCTTGCAATTCTATAGCGGAAATTTCATGGCTGATAAGGTGACGTTGAAAAATGGGAAAACGGATGCGTTCAGAACTGGCCTGTGCTTAGAGACGCAGCACTTTCCTGATGCGCCAAACCAGCCAACATTTCCGACGACTATTTTAGAACCCGGTCAAACCTATACGACAAAGTCGATTTATAAATTTGGATGGTAAGAAATGTATAACAATTTAATAAAGGGGCTGTCCAAAAAGCTAACCAATTAACATCAAAATGCGTCATTGCGAGGAAGTATGACGAAGCAATCTGCATTTTTATTTGATAAGATTGCTTCGTCGTCGTTCCTCCTTCTCGTGATGACGAAATTTAATCACTTTTTAGACACCTTCTTTATTTATTCGACGCTTGCTATTCCCGACAAGGCTTGCTCGAAATCTGCAATAAGATCGTCAATATGCTCGATACCTACTGAAATACGGAGCATCCCTTTGGTAATGCCGCTATTTTTTTTCTGATCAGCGTCGTGATGTGTGCCCCACATGCTTGCCGGGTGTACAATCAGCGATTCCACACCGCCTAAACTAGCTGCATTAATAAAAATTTGCAGCTTGCTCAATACCGCCTGTGCACGGCGATACGCTTGATCTTCGTTATCTCCCGCAAGTTCTAAACAGATCATTCCGGTAAATCCGCGTAACTGTTGCTTAGCGAGCTGATATTGCTTATGCGTCGGCAAACCGATGTAAGCAACGTTTCTTAACACTTCTTTCGTATCCAGCCAACGCGCAAGCTGCAAAGCATTTTCATTAATCTGCCTCACGCGCAGGGCGAGGGTTTTTATACCACGCAATAAAAGCCAGGAGTCAAACGGACTTAGCGACGCGCCTAGCACCAGCGAGCGACGCCATACTTTCTCGATGTACGCCGCTGTACCGCAAACTACGCCGGCTGTGAGATCACTGTGACCGCCAAGGTACTTGGTGGCGCTATGTACAATGACATCAATACCGAAATCATGTGGTGTTTGGTTGATGGGTGAGGCAAAGGTGTTATCAGCCATGGTTGTGATCCCCAAGCGTTTGCCTAATTGTCCAATAAAAGCAAGATCGGTTAAATCCAAGTTCGGATTAGATGGTGTCTCCACATAAATTAGTTTGGTATTCGGCTGTATTGCACGCTCAAAAGCTTCGTTATCTTTTTGATCGACCTGCGTGAGTTCGATGCCATATTCGACCAAAAATTCCTTAAAAAATAAGGTTGTACCAGAATAATGTGCGTGTTGTGCTACGATGTGATCGCCAGCCTGCACAATGGCCAAGATAGCTGTGCTTATCGCCGCCATCCCTGTGGCCAGTAGTAGTGCATCTTCCGTTTTTTCTAAACCCGCGATAATTTCTGCAACTTGACTGTTCGTTGGGTTACCATGTCTGTGATAAAACGTAGGATGCTTTGTTGCTGTCGCAGCTGAAATGTAGGCCGCCAGATCTGTATCCGCGAGATAGGTGGAAGTCTGAAAGATCGGCGTGACTACAGCCTTGCTGTCGTTAAATTGTTTTCCTTCGTGTATAAGTGATGTTTCAAGTTTTGCCATGCAGTGGTAGGTTTTGATCAAAGTTAATAAAAATCTACTTATTTAGTAGATTTTAGGGGTTTCAACTGTCCATCAATCACAGTCAACAATGTTATTTTTCATATTTAATAAAAAACATTATATGTTTATTGTTTATCATAAAATAATTATTGATATTTGCTTTATAAATGATAACGTTATGAAAACAAGTTCTATTATTAAGGGGATACATGTTGTCTCCTGGGTCGTATTTATAGGCTTATGCATAAAGGCCGGCGCCATTATCTTTTGCTTCGTCGCCTCGCTATTTAAGCCGTCTTTTGCGGAAGATCTTTATCGCGGATTAGATCTTTCTGTGGTCTATGCACAAGATAGGAGCAAGTACATTAGCCTGATGTCGTTTGTCATCCTGATTTCTGCGCTCAAAGCCTATTTATTTTATTTGGTTGTGCAGATTTTTCTAAAACTACATGTGGTCAGGCCCTTTAGCGAAGTTGTCGTTTCCTTGATTTCCAAGATTAGCTATTACGCGATTGTTGGGGGGGGGCTAGGCGTTTTAGCAAATCGGTTTACAAAATATCTGGTTAAACGAGACGTGTATGTAAATACGGTAGGCGATTTTTGGGTAGATAGCGAAGCGTTTCTATTTATGGGAGCTATCGTTTTCGTAATTGCGCAGGTTTTTAGTCAGGGCGTGAGTTTACAAACGGAAAATGATTTGACGGTGTAATATGGGGATCGTAGTCAATTTAGATGTGATGATGGCGAAACGCAAGATATCGCTTAGTGAACTTTCGGAAAAAGTGGGTATTTCGCTGCCCAACCTTTCCATATTGAAAACAGGCAAGGCAAAAGCAATGCGATTTAGTACGCTTGAAGCGCTATGTCATGTGCTGGATTGTAAGCCGGGCGATATCTTGGATTATGTGGCAGACGAATAACAATGTATGTTTCCTGATTGTGCAAAAAGTTGCGTTTACTACAACAAGAAACTATTTGTTGCCGTAAAAGCATGGATGTTTTGGTAGATATAGCATCCATGCTTTTCGGTAAGCTTACGAGACGTTTTGATAAGCTTTAGCTCATTTCACGAAGCAGATTAAGCGCATACTCGATACTGTTGACGTTACTGAGCGCTAGCCGCAATTGGTTTTTCACCTCTTTCAGATTGGATATGGCCGGATAGCGTTGCACAAAGGCCAGTACTTTGCCAAATTGTTCGGATTCGAAGTAACTCGATTTCGGGTTATTCAGAAAATACGCTTTCAACGTATTTTTCTTGAATGCTATCTTTTCAAAACCGATTTGTTTTCCAAACCATTGCAAACGCAGGGTGTTAAACAATTCAAATACAGGCAGCGGAATAGGGCCAAAGCGATCTTCCAGCTCTTTCTGAAAACTTGCTAATTGCTGTTCATTTTCTAGTTTGGCAATCTCGTTGTACAAATTGTAGCGCTCACCGATATTTGTCACATATTCATCCGGAATCATAACCTCCAGATCCGTATCTATCTGGGTGAAGTTAACGTATTTCCGGTTGCTGTCATCGGCAAACAGCTCCCCAAATTCATCGTCTTTTAACTCCTGCACCGCTTCGTCCAAAATCTTATTATACATCTCAAAGCCGATTTCGGCAATGAATCCCGATTGCTCAGCACCTAACAGATTTCCAGAACCACGAATATCCAGATCGCGCATAGCGACATTAAAACCGGAGCCCAGCTCCGAAAATTCCTCCAGCGCCGATAAACGCTTGTATGCTTCGTTCGTCAAGGTGGAGAGCGGCGGACTAAGCAAGTAGCAAAATGCTTTTTTATTCGATCGGCCTACACGCCCGCGCATTTGGTGCAGATCGCTCAGGCCAAACATGTGTGCGTGGTTGATGATAATCGTGTTCGCGTTCGGAATATCAAGTCCTGCCTCAATAATAGTTGTGGCTACGAGCACATCGAATTCGTGATTAATAAATTTGAGCATCACATCTTCCAGATCGTCGCCTTCCAGTTGGCCGTGTGCAATGCCCACGCGCGCACCTGGCACTAATTTTTGGATCATAGCACCAAGCTGTTTCAGGTCGGCAACACGGTTGTGGATGAAAAAAACCTGTCCGCCGCGATCCAGCTCAAAAGCCACAGATTCCTGTATCAACGTTTCGTTGAATACATGCAGTTCCGTTTGTACGGGTTGGCGGTTAGGTGGCGGTGTCGATATAATACTGAGGTCGCGTGCGCCCATAAGCGAAAAGTGCAAAGTGCGCGGAATAGGCGTCGCCGTTAGCGTCAACGAATCTACGTTCGCACGCATCAACTTCAACTTTTCCTTGACCGTTACACCAAACTTTTGCTCTTCGTCAATAATCATCAACCCGAGTTCCTTAAACTTCACATCTTTACTTACCAGGCGGTGTGTGCCGATAATGATATCGACTTCGCCAGCTTCCAACTTGCGCAGTGTTTCTTTGATCTGTTTAGTTGACTTAAATCGATTGATATAATCAATATTCGCAGGAAAACCTTTTAACCGTTCGCTAAACGTACGATAGTGTTGTAAGGCGAGGATTGTAGTCGGTACCAATACCGCCACTTGTTTGCTATCTGCAACCGCTTTAAATGCTGCCCGAATCGCGACTTCCGTCTTGCCAAAGCCAACGTCACCACAAACCAATCTATCCATCGGATGCGGCGATTCCATATCCTTTTTTACATCATTGGTTGCCTTTTCCTGGTCGGGCGTATCTTCGTAGATAAACGAGGCTTCCAGTTCATTTTGAAGGTAACTGTCTGGGCTAAACGCATTACCTGTCTGTGCTTTGCGTTTCGCATACAGCTTGATCAGGTCGCGCGCAATATCTTTGACCTTCTTTTTGGTTGTTTTCTTTAGTTTTTCCCAAGCATCGGTGCCCAATTTGTTCATTTTAGGCAACGTACCTTCCTTGCCAGAGTATTTTGATATACGATTTAATGAGTTGATATTGACGTATAGCAAATCGTTGTCCGCATAAATCAAACGGATCATTTCCTGCGTTTTACCATTAACTTCTACCTTTTCCAGTCCGGCATATTTGCCCACACCGTGGTCAATATGCGTAATGTAGTCGCCTGGTTTAAGGTCCCGCAGATCTTTCAAGGTAATGGCTTGGGAGCGCTCGTAGCCTTTCTTGCGTTTGTATTTGTAATATCGGTCGAAAATCTGATGATCGGTGTAGCACGCGATTTTAAGAGCATCATCGCGAAAACCTTCCCGCAGCGCGCGATGCACCGGAATAAAGGTTGCGGATTTATCAATATCGTCCAAGATCGCAAAAATACGTTCCATCTGCTTTGTAGAGTCGGAGAATATCAGGTTTTTTAAGCCATGTTTCTCATTCTCTTTCAAGTTGTGAATCAACAGATTGAAATCTTTGTTGAATGACGGTTGCGGGTGTATATCAAGTCGTATGCTGCTATCAGCTTTGTAGTAAAACTGCTTTCCAAATTCAATATTGGGAAAATCAAAAAGCATTTCGCTAAAGCTACGATCCGTGGTAAAGGTCACCCGAGGGTCCACCCAATCGGCGTTGGCTTTAATATCTTTTTCAGGTAACGCTTTCCAAAAGTCGGAAGCCTTTTTATACCCATCTTTGATGACATCCAGCGAAAACTGCACATCTTTATGCCAAAAGACCGTGTCACGATCTACATATTCCAGTAGTGATATGTGATTATTGCTTAGAAACTTGGCTTGTACATTCGGTACGATAGTTACCGTGTGCATTTTGCTTACCGATAGTTGCGTTTCGATATCAAACGTACGGATGCTTTCAATTTCATCGCCGAAAAACTCTACCCGGTAGGGCAGATCGTTAGAAAATGAAAAGATATCGACGATACCGCCTCGAATGGCAAATTGTCCTGGTTCGTAGACAAAGTCTACGCGGTCAAAATCGTATTCGTACAAGAACTCGTTGATGAAATCTATGCTAAGTTTGCTGTGTTGGGTTATTGGCAAGGTATTTTTATCCAGATCATCCCTGTTAATCACCTTTTCAGCGATCGCCTCCGGATAGGTAACCACCATTTTTGGAAGTTCTGATGCGTGATTCAGCGCACTCAAAGTCTCCGCGCGTTGTAATACATGTGCCGCGTCGGTCTGTGTAAATTCAAATGCTTTGCGAAAAGAAGCCGGAAAAAATAAAATTTGCTTGTCCAGTATACTTTCCAGATCGCTTAGAAAATAAGAAGCTTCTTCATGTGTCGGTAAAACGAACACAAAAGGACGCTCCTGCAGTTTGTAAGCCGCAGCTGCCAGCATGGCATCCGATGAGCCTATCAATCCTTTAAGCTGTATTTTAGGGTTTTTAGCTTGTATGGTTTTTACCAGTGATGCGACTTGTTCGCTCTGCGCGTATTTTTCTAGAACTTCTTGTATACCCACGTGTTGCCTGTCTTTTTTTTGCGAATTTACGAAAATAATTAGAGTCGGCCGTCTTCCACTCGCCTCTATACCATCGCCGATGGTGATTTAACCGACAAAACAGGTATTAAATCAGCGCATGATCGCCCGCAAATGTCAACAGCTTTTCCATATCTTCACGAAGATCAAACTGAAAATCTTCATGCAATTTGTCAAACTTGTTTACCGTAGTCTTCACCCGTGATTTTGTATATTCTTGAAGCTTAGATGCCGTATGTATGGCCGACTTTTCGAATAGGCGAGGGTAGCGTTCGAAAGCTTCCTTCAGGATATAAATGCGGCATTCCAGCTCGCTGAATTTGTCTTTGGTAACCTTTTCATGCTCATTGATCAATCCACTAGCTTGACGAAGTAAGGCCTGCAGTGTTTTATAATGACTGTATATCGGGATGTTTTTTAAGGTCGTGCGGCTGTCTGCAAAAAGTTCCGTCAAGGTATTCTTTAACGTTTCAATCCGCTGTTCCAAATCGATCTGATCTTCCAACAGCTGGTAGTGGAGCTGCTTCATCAGCATTTTATCTTTGCCTACCAGACGTACAAGAAGCTTGTCTTTTTCCTTTTGTGGCAGATGAAGCACCGCTTCCTTTAGTGTTGGGTTTTTATGAAGAGACATGGCCTGTAAACGTAAAAACCTAAATGTAAGAAGTAAAAACGGAAATCTAAAATTACCACGCAGGCGCCAAGTATTGTTCTTTTGATTGTTAATCCGTAAAAAGTGCCATTAATTGTTGGAAATTTACCACGCTTTTAGTTAAGTGGCTGTTACCTTTGTATATGGTTTCTAAAATCCCTATTATCGAGCAGTGTACGGTTTCTCATAACCAGCAACAAGGCGACTTGATGGTGGAGGATTTGGCGAGCTATCTAGATCGGAACAAAAATCTGATTTTTCCACATCGCCATAATTTCTACCATTTTTTACTCTTCACGAAGGGTGGGGGGCGTCATAGCATCGATTTCGAAACATTTGCCGTAGCGCCCTGGCAGATATACTTTATGGCGCCTGGACAAATTCACGTTTGGCAGTTTGACGAGGATGTAGATGGTTTTGTGGTGAATTTCAACAAGGATTATTTCAAGACATTATTGTTGCGCCCTGCATACATTGATCAGTTTTCGTTTTTTTCTGGTTTGGTGAAAGATGAGGTTTTTACCGTAGACGAAGCCGAGCGTACGGCTGTTGTACATATTTTCGAGCGGTTACGCGGCAATGTGCAGGACACGGAGTTTGCACAAATTTCGTTACTGTATCTCTTTCATGTGTTAGAAAAGCAGCGTATGCTACCACAGGAAGTGGAAGGCAATGCATATAACCACACGTTGCTGCGTAATTTTATGGCGCTTATTGAGGTTAACTTTCGGGAACTGCGTTTGCCGAAAGAATACGCGGCACTGCTCTATATTACGCCCAACCATCTGAACGCCTTATGCAAGGCATTTTTGGGCTTATCTGCGGGCGAGTTGATTCGTGACAGAATTTTGTTGGAAGCTAAACGTCTTTTGGTAATACCCGACTACGCCATTTCTAGTATTGCCTACGAGCTCAATTTTAATGACAATTCCTATTTTACGAAATTTTTTAAAAAGGCTGTGGGGAAGACGCCCGATGAATTTCGAAGAAGTATAGATTTAATCAATAAGCAAGATGGAAAGTAAACAATCCTATACCATTAGTAAATTTCAGGCCGCTCGTCAGTGCAAGTGTCCGCGTTGTCGAACGGGGAAGATGTTTGAAGGCAGCCTTTTACGTTTAAAAGGTCAAAAAATGCACAAACATTGTCCGCATTGCGGTTTAAAATTTGAAATGGAGCCCGGCTTTTTTTACGTATCAATGTTCGTGAGTTATGCGCTCAATGTTGCTCAATTTATCACGGTGTGTGTCGCAACTTATGTGCTTTCCGGTCAGTCCGAGTCGCCTTGGGTTTATCTTACGGCTTGCTGTATCGTGGCTATTGCGATGGCAGGTTTTAATTTTAGGTATTCCCGCGTAATACAGCTGTATTGGCTAACGCCCAATTTGAGTTTTAATCCGCGTTATTACGGAGTGAAAAAAGCGGATGAAAAGAATACAGCGACCTCTTAATAGAGGCCGCTGCGATCTATTTTTTATCCAATCGGATTTTCCTGCAAATATTTTTCCCAGGCCCAGGCGGAGGCCATCATTTCATCAATGCCTAAAACCGCTGTCCAGCCAAGCTCTGCGGTAGATTTTGTGACATCGCCCCATACCTTGATGATATCACCATCGCGGCGCGGTCCTACCTCGTAATTTAGCTTTTGGCCAGCTGCTTTTTCAAAAGCTGCTATCGCTTGCAAAACGGAGTAGCCAATACCTGTTCCAACATTAAAAACATCGTACTTTCCGTTTGGATTGCCTTTTTCTAACAATTTAATGGCCGCAACGTGCGCCTTTGCCAGGTCCACCACGTGGATATAGTCGCGCACACAGCTTCCGTCGATCGTATCGTAATCACCACCAAAAACCGTTAACTTTTCTCGTTTACCGATAGCGGTCTGCGTAATAAAAGGCAACAAGTTTTGTGGCACGCCCAACGGAAGCTCTCCAATCAGTGCTGACTCGTGCGCCCCAACCGGGTTAAAGTATCGTAAAGCGATAACGTTATAATTTCCGTAAGCCTTGGCCGTCTCTGCTAAAATTTCTTCCGCAATCTGTTTCGTATTTCCGTAAGGAGATGCCGCCGTTTTCACTGGAGCAGCTTCTGTTACGGGTAGTACATCCGGCTCGCCATACACGGTACAACTCGATGAGAACACAAAGTTGATCGCTTTACCTTGGTAAGCATTCAGCAAATTGATTAAAGAAAAAAAGTTGTTATGGTAATATTTTAAAGGTTTTTCCACCGATTCGCCTACCGCTTTCGAGGCAGCGAAATGGATAATGCCCTTGATATCCGGATTTTGCTCTACAAAGGCTGTAACCTTCGCCCCATCACACAGATCAAACTCGTGAAATTCGGGCTTAACGCCAATTATCTTTTCAATTTGATCGAGGATTTTAAGGTTAGAGTTGGATAGGTTGTCGATAATTACCGGTGTATAGCC
>JAAIGF010267200.1_pt1 | contig 12872 bp, 12 predicted proteins | sample 6487441 | NCBI WGS metagenome assembly JAAIGF01 (sample SAMN13974129, study PRJNA590717) | phyllosphere metagenome | biome: pepper field; feature: multiple bacterial spot infested pepper fields; material: pepper leaves; isolation source: leaves from pepper fields | host: Capsicum annuum ... | reverse complement strand
TTCTTCTTTGCCATGCCGGTATTAATTAAATGTGATTGGATTGCCAATGTAGTAGTCTATTACCTTTCCTCGAAATACCATTTCATATTTACGACGTATCATATCAAACTCCGCTCTATTCATATTTGTTTGTGCTGTAAACATCTCCATAGAATTAGCCATCCCAACGTCATATCGCTCCTTTATCGCTTCGAAAGCGACTCGTGAGGAATTGAATGCCACCTGCGATGTAAAATACTGTTTGTTGGCAAACTTCAGGTCTAAGATGGCCTGCCCGATAGTTTTTTGTAAGTTCCGGCGTGTGATAGCATCTTCCGTTTGCGCCTGCAGGAAACTTAATTTCGCCTTATTTACCGCAGCCTTTGTTCGGTTATTATTAAATATCGGGACGTTAACGCCCAGTTGGCTTTGAAAGGTTTTATTACGGTTAAACTGGGTAAAAAAAGGCAGTGGATTTAATGTCTGCATATTCAGGAACTGCGAGGAATAATTTGTACCATACCCTGTAGATAGCGTAATGGAAGGATAGTAAGCACCTTTGGCAATATCAATATTCTTTTTGGCCAAAGCAATGTTATATCCGGCCTGCTCTACTATAGGCTGTGTACCGAGCGCTTTTTCAAACACCTCATCAAACGATAAAATAGCATACTCGGCCATTATCTCTGTAATATCAGGTTTTTCGAGCGCAAAAACTGTATCTGGAGACATTTCCATCAACTGTTTGAGGTTTAATAAAGAAAGTTCGTAAGCATTCTCCGAAGTCATGATACTAAGTTCATCGGTGGCTACTTGATTTTCAGACTGCGCAAGATCGGCCACAGTTTTATTACCCACCGCAAACTGTATACTATCCTGCCGCAATTGCTCCCGCGAGAGTTTAACCTGTTGTTTTGCTGCCTCATACAATTCGTTATTGGTTATTGCTTCCAGGTAATTGGTGACAACGGAAAGAATGAGATCATTCTTTATTTTATCTACTTCGGAAGCGTCGATAGATAGCTGAATTTTATTAGCTTTTATCTGGTTAATTTTCTGAAAGCCCTGAAATACGGCCACACTGGAGCCAATGTTAGCACCGGCGCTCGTGTTCGAACTACCACGAATCAACTGTCCTGTTGTTTGGTCAAAGATCAGACCATAATTGTAGCCACCGTTAAAGCCTAACGACAGATTAGGATAAAGTTCCGACTTAGATTGGTAGAGCGTCTGCTCACTGATCTGATAACCAAATTGCGCTTGGCGTATCTGCAGATTACGATCGAGTGTCGTCTGTATAGCCTGCTCCAAGCTTAGCTGCGCTAAAGCGACGGGGCATCCAAAACAGACGAAAACCAACCAAGTAAGGAGACAAGATGATAATTTTCGTATCATTTCGTAATTTAAGTGTAAATGATTCCTAAATTTGAGACAAAAATCTGAGATTATCAACATGTATTTTGTTAATGCACCCTTTTTTTTGCGTTGGTTTTACCATAAAGTCACATTTAACAAATCGAGAAAAGATAAAAAAATTTACCTTACTTTCGACGACGGCCCTATTCCGGAAATAACCCCCTTCATATTGGACACACTGGCACAATATGATATTAAAGCGACTTTTTTTTGCGTGGGTGAAAACATCCTCAAGCATCCAGGTATCTTTCAACGTATGATCGAAGAAGGGCACAGCATAGGTAATCATACGCACAACCATCTAAGAGGCTGGGATACGGACGATGATGTTTACATCGGAAATATAGCAAAATGCCAAGAGCACACGAAGACAAAGCTTTTTCGGCCGCCGTACGCGCGCGCGAAGAAATCGCAGCTACGGCAATTATACCCTTACTTCGAAATCGTTTTTTGGGACGTTCTCTCTGGCGATTTTGATGTGAACTTAAGTCCCGAACAGTGCTACCGTAATGTGATCAAGCACAGTCGAAATGGATCCATTATCGTATTTCACGACAATATTAAGGCAGTACCACGGGTAAGCTACGCCCTACCACGTGTAATTGATGAACTACGCAACAGGGGATTTACTTTTGATCGACTGGAAGCAAGCATTAAAGCCTAGTTGCCTTCTGTTTCCGTGATTATCTCTTCGGGAATACGTAACCCAAACTCTTTCACCGACGCCACCGAAAAGTAGCCCAACGCATTATTAGAGATATTAGATGTAGGATTACCCGGCGCCGCCGTACCCGGATTGGTAGATTGAAATTCATTCCAATAGTCGAAAACCCGACGGTCGATACAGTACCGTCGAACAACGATGCTATCTCCCGGTAGCATATCCGTATCCAAGTCGGATATCTGATGGGTTACATATAGACCATCATTAAACTTGTCGTTCAATGCACTAGCAAATCGAAATCCAGCACTGTTTATGGAAACATCATATTTGTAATAGTTGGCGAGACCGGCAGGATCTTGAAACTTAAATGTGGCAAAATAATACGGATCGCCAAAAAGCGTCTCTTGCAGTACACCCACGGAATCCACTTCCACAAACGGAGGCATCACACAGTTAGCCTCAAAAAGCTCGCCTTCCACGTTCACCAGCAGATCGTAGCTCCGATGGGCTACCGGTCTAAAATTGCGATTGATATAGTAACCATTATCCTCGTAGGTAAAGGTATATACTCGGCCACGGTTATCTGTTACAGAAACTTCTGCATCTGCTACGGGTCGTGAGCCAATAGATTCTGTAAAAGCTACGGTTTTGGATACCCGGATGCGTTGTTCTGTCGCTAGGTCCGACAGCTGCGCTTCGATCACCACTCGCGGATCCGCATCATTGAGATCAATATCGATCACTTCCTCACAGGAAGTAAACACGAAAAAAAAGGCTGCTATATAGAGATAAAATGTTGCTTTCATATTTCTGTTAAAATTTGAAGTTCCAAGTAACCGAAGGAATAATACCAAATAGGGCAACCTGATACGCCTCTGTGGCATTTGGTGTCGTTTCGCTGTCGCGGAAATCGATGATGTAAGCATTCCTTCGATTGTAGGCGTTGTAAACGCCAAAGGTCCAGCTGGAGTTGAAGCGTTTATTTGCTTTTCGAGGTTCGTAGGTTGCCGACAGATCCAGACGATGGTAATTAGGCATACGATAGCCGTTGCGCTCCGTATAATAGAACATCGACCTACCGTCTACTTCATACTTGCCACTCGGGAAGGTCACTGCATTTCCCGTGTTAAATATAAAGGTAGCGCCCAGCGTCCAACTTTTAGAAAGCTCATACATGCCCACCACGGATAGATCATGCGTGCGATCCTGCCGCGCGCTGAACCAGTTCCCATTATCTATTTCATCAAATTTACGCTCACTTTTCGCCAAGGTATAGCTAATCCATCCGTTCAATTTACCTACATTTTTTCGAAAATACCACTCTAGCCCATAAGCACGACCTATCCCAAAAAGCAGCTCCCCCTCCAAAAGACGGTTAGCTTGCAAATCGGCACCATTCCGAAAATCAATTTGATTTTGCATGTACTTGTAGTAGGCTTCCATAGAAAATTCATAGCCGTTGTCCATGAAATTTCTGAAGTAACCGATAGCGCCCTGATCGGCGATCTGCGGCTTAATATTAAGGCTACTGACTACATATTGATCGGTAGGTAGGCTCGATGTAGTGTTGGTCAACTGGTGTAAATTCTGTGCAATCCGGTTGTATGAAGCCTTTATACTACTCTGATCATTCAACAGAAAGCTGGCCGAAAAGCGGGGTTCCAAATTAAAATAATGCTTGGCTACACGTGTTCCGTAAAATGTTTCTCCTGTATTTTCACCATCTGCATCAAAATCGTAAAAGGTGCCCGGTCCCATCACCATAAAGTCATTTACTCGTAATCCATAGATTACCGATAAGCGATCCAAGGGCTTCCATTCATGTGATACATAAGCTGCCAAATCTATCCCCTGCCGCGTATCCACGGTAATGGAATTCACATTGGAGCTTCGCGATGCGTTTAAACTTGCGGGCTGTATTGACTGCCGCAACGCATTTAAGCCAAAACGGATTGTACTATTGTTATTTGCGTAATAAGAAAAATCCTGTTTCAAGTTCCAGTTAAGGATTTTAGATGCAATGCTAAAGTCTGTATCGTCACTCGACACCTGCACATTGTACGTAAAATCACTATAGATCAAGGATGTGTTACTAAATAGCTTATCGTTAAAAATATGATTCCACCGCACAGTTGCCGTTGCATTGCCCCAATCAAAACTAAATAGGTCGGAGTAGCCAAGATCATCTTTCCCGAAATATCCCGAGAGATAGAGTGTATTCTTTTCGTTGAGTTTAAAATTTAGCTTGGCGTTGAGGTCGTAGAAATAGAGTTTGCTTTGATTTACATCCGGATCATCGGACAATTTAAGGAACATATCCGCGTAAGTGCGTCGACCGCTGATCATAAACGAACTCTTATCTTTGACGATAGGTGCTTCGATCTTCAGGCGGGAAGCTATTAAGCCAATTCCTCCCTCTGCGGAGAATCTTTTTTGGTTGCCATCCATCATGGCAATATCGAGCACCGATGAAATACGCCCGCCAAACTGCGACGGAATCCCCCCTTTGTAGAGCTGCACATCTTTAATGGCATCCGAATTAAAGGTAGAGAAAAAACCCAGTAAATGGGATGCATTGTATACAGTAGCTTCATCCAATAGGATAAGATTTTGGTCAGATCCACCACCCCGCACGTAAAAGTTGGAGGTACCCTCGCCTCCGCTCTGCACACCAGGCAAGAGCTGTATAGTTTTCAAAAGATCCTTTTCACCAAATAGCACCGGCACATTCTTGATCTCCTCCATCGTCATATTGAAAGCCCCCATTTGCGCATCGCGCACATTGCCATCTTTCTTCTTAGCGGAAACAACTACCTCGTCCAAAACGTTATCCAAAGGCTTAAGCTCGGCATTCAAGCGCATGCTGCTTTGGATATTTAATTCCTCCACCTTCGTTTCATAGCCCACGTAACTGAGTTGAATTTTGTGTATGCCCGAAGGAAGTGAGAGCGAGAAAAAACCGTAAGCATTCGTACTGGTGGCATGTACATTATTTTCTGTGGAAACGACTGCTCCAATCAAAGTTTCTCCCGTACTCGCATCGCGCAGCACGCCACTCAGTACGACGTCTTGCGCGAAGGCCTGCATAGTGCACAGCACGTAGGCTGCAACAACAATAAATCTTATCATAACCGCGCTTTAGTGTGTTTTATAAGGCGTAAGAAAACATTGATTAAAAAAAGCCATTTGATAGTCGATGGACCGAGACCAATAATTCCAGTCGTGCCGACCCGGCATGGCTAGAAAATGGTGGGGAATGTTTAGGTAATCCAGTTTCTCATGCAATTTGCTATTGACGTCGAAGAAAAAATCTTCCGTACCACAATCGATAAAAAGCTGTAACATGCCGGGTTGTACCAAATGCGTCAGCTCCATTACGGTATGGTCATCCCAAGCGATTTTGTTGGCATCATAGGATCCCAACCGTTTTTTCATATTCCAATTGTTCGGAAAGGGACGGATATCAACCCCTCCGGCGGTGCTTCCCGCAGAAGCAAAAAGATCTTGATGACGAAATGCAAGATACAATGCGCCATGCCCGCCCATGCTCAATCCTGTAATCCCGCGGTGAGATCGATCTGCATTGATCTTGTATTGGCTTTCTATATATGGAATCAGTTCCTTAATCATGAAGGTCTCATACTTATAATTGTCGTCTTTAGTATCCCAGTACCAACTATCAAATCCACCATCCGGACAAACCACGGCGTAACCATAACGATCAACCAATTCCTTCAGCTGCGGAGCATTGTTCACCCAATTGGAATAGTTGCCGGAATAGCCGTGCAACAAATACAATACAGCACGAGGCTGTTCCTGTTCCGGTAGCACAACAACCGTTTTGATGGTTTTATTCATACCGGTGCTAAACACCGCTACAGTATCCACTTGCGCGGCTCTACCATGTCCGAAAACTAGAAAGCCGACAACGAGTAAAAGAATATTCTTCATTATAAAAGGATAAAAGATAATATAAATTATGCTGATTACTTCCCAGACAGCATTTGATAGCGATAAAGATACGCATCTAAGCCCAAGGGACGTTCACTAACCGTGTAGAAAACATTATTTTCTAAACCAAAACAAATAGCTTCCCCCTGTGGCTCAGCTTGGTAAGACAAAGTATCAGGTTCTTGTTTAAATACATCAATAATATCTTTTTTCGCTTCCCGACGATATTGAAATACCTGACCAAGGTTTTTGAGCAAGATTCGGCTTCCATCAGATGAAATATCCGCCGCAGTAATAAATGTCATGGGCAGTTTTAATGCACGTGTTAGCACCAAGGTATCACCATCCTTGGCCTGTAGAAAGTCAATCGGATACACACCAACCTGAAGGTCGCGTTTAGAGATCAGGTAACCTTTTAGATCATGCGGATCAACAAAGAGCGCCTCTGCATCGCGCGGCCTATCGGCATATTGTAGGTTGATCTTTTTGATCTTCGAACGCGGAATGGAAAGACGCGATTGCCCCACTTTCCATTCGGGCTCCTCAAAGATAAACAATTGCACAGTAGGTCGCTTTCCACGGTTGTCACCAATATCCGCTAGCACAAGATAGGATTGGCCATCTTTTTTAAACGAGGCAATGTCTTCCGTATCGATAAGATCCACTCCTTCCAAACTTGCGATACAACGCAGTTTCGCCTGCTTGTCGATTAAAAAGATCCTAGCACTGTCGCCGCTATCATTATGCGTCCAAAAGAAAGATGGATCTCTTCGCGAGTTAATTAAACCCGAAAGTTCATTCAACCTACTATCAACTATTTTCCCTAAGGATATCCTATCCGTGCCAATATCCTGTGCAACGACAAACAGAACGAGCGCGGAGAAAAACACGCTGCTCAAAAGACGACTAACCATGCTATGAAAATAATAAAACTTAGGAAATATCCATATGATTATAACGTTTGTTTTAAAAAATCGATATGGTTAAGACAGAAAAAAGCTATTGACAACAATGCGCTAACGGAAAAAAACGAAAAAATTAGAATTATAAAATTTTTCACCGAGCAAAACTGTAGGCTCACCGACTATAGCACCATATTTACCTAATTGATCTTGAGACACTGGGTGTAAGCAAAGATATTCGATCAAGAAATCAGCACATACTAACGACATTTGTTATGCAAAAACTTATCATTTCTTTCCTTGCCGGACTTGCACTTTCACTTTCAAACTACAGTATGGAACCAGCCGGTCTGGCAAAACATGTCCAACCTCATTCACAAACGCAAAAGCCGATTTCTTCCGAAACCAGCTTTAATCAATATATCTTCAAATCGCGGCTACCTTATTGAAAGGCCGCCACCAACCGAGGGAATTGCGTACTATCTTTGGCTTTCAATTCAAATAGGCGACGATAGAGATCTAAAATAACAAAAGCTTCAGCCTCTGCTCCTGCGCTGTTGTCCATAAACAACTTGAACGAGTATGTTCCATTTTTCGATAGATCAACAGCTTGTTTGTTGGAGGAAAAAACGAGCGGTGCAATGCCTGATGCGGCCATGCCACTTTGCGCCGGAGATTGATAAACTTGACCCAATGCTTTTACGAACGCGTCGGATTGACGGCCGATTGTCGTAAATTTAATAACACCGGTTTTGAAACCATCTTTTTCATCCGGATTACCATCTGCCCCAATACCCGCAGGGATATTTTTCGCCACTTCAATCTGCAAACCTACCGTATCAGCATCATGCAAAGACTTCGCTGTATAAACTATTGTTGAATCCGTTTCTTTGGCATCCGCGAGATACAGGTACAACGAAGGGTTGTCGCTGTCGTTACCTACGAATTTACCCAACGTTACCGCATCGGCGGGAGCCTTATTATCTTTATTCGACGAGCCGCCACAACTACTTAAAAAAGTTGCCGAAAGCAGAAATACGGAAGCAGAGATCGCTATATTTTTCATACCTTAACTATTTATTTATGGATAACAATATACATATATAATTGTTTTGCTAGCACAGTAACGCATCATACAATATTTCAACGGGGTGGTAGGATTTACGCTTTGCCCCGTCTTTAATTTGGTGCCTACAAGATGTGCCGGCTGCCGCGATGATCGTTTCTGTTGCGGCAGCACGGACCGCAGGCAGCAATACAAGCTCCGCTACGCGCATCGAAACTTCGTAATGCTCTTTTTCATACCCGAATGATCCCGCCATACCACAACACCCAGAGGGAATCAACTCTACCTGATAACCCATGGGAAGGGAGAGCATGCGTTCGGTATACCCAACCAAATGAAATGCTTTTTGATAGCAATGCCCGTGGAGTTTAATATGCTTTACATCTTGGTGAAATTGGGTCTCCGATATATATCCAGCCTCCATTTCACGGACCAAAAACTCATCGATCATCAACGCATGTCGCGCCAATTCAACAGCCTTTATACGATTTATTTCATCCACCAAATCCAAGTATTCATCACGAAAAGTTACAATAGCCGACGGCTCGATTCCCAGCAATGGCGTCTCTTCTGAAACCAATGGATGCAGCATAGTCACATTTTTATTCGCAATTTCTTTGGCCTTCTTTACGAATCCCTTCGAAAGATAAGTACGACCGCTCTCAACGTGCTGAGGCACAATAACCTCATAACCCAGAGCGGTGAGTAGTTTATAGGCCGTAATACCTATTGCCGTATCGTTGTATTCAGTAAACTCATCACTGAAAAGATAAACCTTACGCCGTGCCGAAGAAACTCGACGCTGCTTAGCAATCCATTGAGAAAGTGTCGTAAAATGCACATTGGGCAACGATCGCGCTGCTGCAAATCCTGCGATTCTTTTCACCATACCCGCCAATAAAGGCGTCTCTACAATCATGTTGTACAATGGCGCTACATAGGAACCAAGCTGTTGGCTTTTGGTAAAATTTGCAATCAAGGATGATCGAAATGACGCCCCATGTTCATCATAGTAGTGCTGTAAAAACTCTGCCTTCATTTTGGCCACATCAACCCGAGAAGGACATTCGCTTTTGCAGGCTTTACAGCTCAGACAAAGATCCATAACTTCTTTGATTTCTTCATGATCAAAACGATTGCGCTGCGTAGAATTTGTCAAAAATTGACGCAACATATTTGCTCGGGCACGTGTCGTATCCTTTTCGTCGCGCGTAGCCATAAAAGATGGACACATGGTTCCTCCGGAGACCTCCGTCTTACGACAATCACCTGAACCTGAACACTTCTCTGCCAGACGCAATATACTCTCATCCTTTGTAAAGTCGAAGTAAGTAGGAATATCCGACCCGTTGTAGGTCGTATCATAGCGCAACGCTGTATCCATCGGCGGCGCATCCACAATCTTATTGGCATTAAAAATTCCACGAGGGTCGAAGATGCTTTTGGTTTGTTTCAGCAGGGCATAAACCTGCTCCCCCAAAACCTTACCGATAAATTCACCACGCAGGCGACCATCACCATGCTCGCCGCTTAACGACCCATTGTATTTAAGAACCAGATCCGTCGTCCGCTCCAAAATGGTGCGGAAGGTACGTTTCCCTTCGACCGTCTTCAAGTTAACGAAAGGCTCGATATGCAGCTCGCCAGCTCCAGCGTGTGCATAATACGAGGCATGTACCCCCTCTTCCGCAAGAAGAGCTTGCACATCGGCTACGTAGGCTGGTAAGTCTTCGGGCGCTACGGCGCAATCCTCGATCAGATTGACCGGCTGCTCATCGCCCGGCAAATTCCGTATCAAGCCCAGGCCAGCCTTGCGCAGATCCCATACAAGATTGGTTTCAGCCAATCCCGTCACAAAGGGGTAGGCATAGCCCAATCCCTTATCTTTCATATCTTGAATTAATGCAGCAGTCTTCCTTGCGACCTCCTCTTTACTCCCTGCCCGAAACTCCACAATAAGCAGTGCCTGCGGATCGCCTACTAAAAAAAATCGATTGTATTGATAAGTCGGGTGGCCAACGGTAAAGTCCAATATATATTTATCTACCAGTTCGGACGCTTCCGGTTGGTGCGTCAGCGCCAGCACGTTACCATGCATACACTCGATCATATCCGAAAAATGAATACAGACCAAACCAATCTCTTCTGGTGGCAAAGGCATCAACTTCAGCTTGGCTTCCATGATAATACCCAATGTTCCTTCCGATCCGGCTAGCAGCTGGCATAAGTTAAAGGGCTTATCGCCATCGATCAAAAAATCTAGCGCATAGCCTGTATTCCGGCGGTTCAGCGTCTTTTTTGGATAGCCAGATTTTATAGCCTCTGCATTCGCCGCATTACTCAGCAAATCATTAAATGCACGATAGATTTCGCCCTCTCGGGAGCTGGATGCCAACTTCTGAAAAAAAGCTGCGCCATCCAACGGTTCAAACTGTACTTCGGAAGCATCATCTAGCATCACTGTTGCCTCTAGCAAATTTTGTCTCGTATCTCCCCAAACGATTGAATGTAATCCCGAAGAATTGTTGCCGATCATTCCACCAATCATTGCCCGGTTGGCGGTGCTCGTTTCAGGGCCAAACATTAAACCAAAGGGCTTGAGATAGCTGTTTAGGTCGTCCCGAATTACCCCCGGCTCTACGCGTACCCAGCGTTCCTTAACGTTGAGTTCTAGCACTTGGTTAAAGAAGCGAGAGATGTCCAACACAATGCCCGAACCTACAACTTGACCCGCCAGAGAAGTTCCCGCAGTACGCGGGATGAGCGTGATACCTGTATCACGTGCAAACGAAATGAGGTGTTTCATATCTGCTTTTCCACGGGGAATCGCAACGGCGAGCGGCAACTCTTGGTAAACTGAAGCGTCCGTAGCGTAAGCCAAACGCATCGTTTGGTGTTTTGCAACGGAAGCATCATAAAACAAATCACCCGCGAGTATGTCAGAAAGTTGACGTAGCTTATCTATTATTAGCACGATTTTCGTATTTTTAAACAAGCAAATCTACTTAATTGCCGGATCAATCCCCAAACCTTTGCGTTATTTAACCTTATTCTAAAATAGATATGCACAAACAAGCATGTGCGCATATTGGACGATTTAGCACATTGGAACAAAATTCTATGATAGATATTTTCAGTAGAACATTATTCAAAATAATTGATAAAATTTTGAATATAATTCTTTAATGATTAATTTTGCAGCGTTATGGCAAAACTTGAATATAATCTTGATCAAATCGACTATCAAATCTTGCGTATTATGCAGGATAACGCGCGTACAAACAATGCTGATATAGCGCGAGAGCTCGGGATGGCACCATCTGCAATCTTGGAGCGCGTCAAAAAGTTAGAGCAGAAGGAGGTGATTTTACAATACAATGCAAAAATCAATCCCCATGCATTAGACCAAAAAATGTTGTCTTTTATTTTCATTAAAGCGCAAGATATAATTGGCGTGCAAAAGGTCGGTTTTCTATTGGCAGAAATACCGGAAGTACAGGAGGTACACGACATTGCAGGTGATGACGGTTATTTGATCAAGGTGCGCACGAACGACGCTGCCGGGCTCGTTGATTTAATGCGCAACTCACTAGGGAAGATCGAAGGCATCATTTCCACACGCACGACGATTGTTTTAGAAACTGTAAAAGAAGAACAAAAGTTGGTTATTCCAACAAAAAAATAAAATGAAAACACAGCAGCAAGGAGCACCAGCAACAGCGAGCATCGTTTTCGCCTATTTGGTGGTATACATTGTATGGGGATCTACCTTTTTCTTTATTGAAAAGGCGCTAGAGAGTTTTAGCCCTTTCGTGTTGGGTTCTATCCGTTTTTTTATTGCGGGCACACTTCTGATGAGCTACTGTTGGGGGCGCGGTTATAAATTATACATCAAATCAGCTGTTAAAGACGCCCTTTTTATAGGTTTTTTGCTCTTGTTCGTGGATATGGCCGCCATTATTTGGTCAGAGCAGTATATATCTAGCGCCATAGTAACCATCCTCTCGTCTGCTGCTGCCATTTGGTTTATCCTTTTCGACAAACCAAAGTGGAAAGAGAACTTTTCCAGTCCCCCAATTGTTATCGGCCTCATTTTTGGATTTTTGGGCGTGTGCATGTTGTTTGCAGAGCAACTCTTCACGGACGACACTAGCGAACAGCACCAAGATATGAAATTGATAGCCATGGTTGTGCTTATGTTGGGCACTATCGGCTGGACTGTTGGATCCTTAATTTCTAAATACAGCAAAGAGAAGCAGGATCGAGAGCGTAAAGGCGAGCAGCAAGATCTGCACGTGATGGTGAAAACAGCTTGGCAAATGGTATCAGCCGCTATTGCCTTTACCTTAGTAGCCCTTTTAAGCGGCGAATATGCCCGTTTTGATATGACGTCAGTACGGCTTGTTGACTGGGGTGCGATGGCCTACTTAGCAACGATGGGCTCCATCTTGGCTTTTGGGAGCTATATATGGTTATTACAGCATCGGCCAGCCACTGAAGTTAGCACCTATGCCTATATCAACCCTATCGTTGCATTAATCTTGGCCCATTTTTTCACAAGCCACCATGTCAGTGTGCTTCAGATCGGTGGACTTGTCGTTGTTTTGCTCAGTGTGTTACTTATGAACTGGAACCTCTACCGAGACAACAAAAAATTCAAAGTTTACAAGAGGGCAAAACGTATAAAAAAACTACGGGAAATGGCCCCCAAGAGTAGCATCCCGCGAATTATCGAAATCGCGCAATTCAACAGCAAGCATGAGAAAAAGAAAACAACAGATCAATAACATTGCGCTATTTATCCTCTTTTAAATTTATTTTTTCAAGAAGCTGTAGCACTTACTTTCTTCCTTGCGTATTATTTGCAAATTAACGACGCATGAAAAAGTTATCT
>JAAIGF010055254.1_pt1 | contig 12881 bp, 14 predicted proteins | sample 6487441 | NCBI WGS metagenome assembly JAAIGF01 (sample SAMN13974129, study PRJNA590717) | phyllosphere metagenome | biome: pepper field; feature: multiple bacterial spot infested pepper fields; material: pepper leaves; isolation source: leaves from pepper fields | host: Capsicum annuum ... | reverse complement strand
AAGCCCAGGCCTCATTTCCCGTCGGACGCACCTCCGATCCCGGCCCCTAAGGCTGCTTCATTCTCAGTAAAGGGGTCGGTGGTTCCAAGCCAACAACGAGCCGTGAGCATTACTGTTTTTCTCCATGAACTGGTTCATCGTTTGGTCAAATTGAAATGAATACAAAAGTCGATTTCGCGACAAAAAATCGGATTTTTTAACTGGACCTTTCCGCGCAACAAAATTCCGGTTTCGATACGGATTGTTTTTTGTTTGGACCTCGCAGCTCAAATCGTATTGCTCGTGAGATAGTACTCGGGGAAGCCAGTTTTTTGATTCCACCCCGACCTGAGCACTTTGATCAATGGGATTAGTAGTGGTCAGTCCACAGCCTGCTTAAGTATATAATGTGCGTCAACGACAATATCCGGAACCTTAATATCCCGAAACCTTGCGCCCGTCGCTCGAAGTACCACCCGAATGACACACGATGAAACAGTGCGAGACGAAGGCTGATTTCATAGCCAGGACCGTGCCTGAATAATAGAGGGCCAACCCATGGGCGTTTCTTAATCTCATATCCATGATCTGTTCATTTTGCAGCCACCTCTATTTCAGGCGAGTACGTTAGTTTCTCGTTTGTCGCTCGATTTGAGCAAGCAGACAGGAGAAAGACATGCATTTAATAGCAAAAGCCATGGCCGTCACGGGAACGGCTCTGCTGCTGACCGCGGGTGGAGCAGCTGCTGTCGAAGTTCACAACGGATCGATCAGTCAGGACGAAGTTTTAAAGACGCAAAAGGCCTGGGGCGATGCGCTCGTTGCAATTTCGAAGGAACATGAGGAAAAGGGGCCTGAGGCGGCGCGGGTCATAGCGGCGGATGTCATCGACGCAGCCTATGGCTACAGGTTGGGTCCGGTTCTCTTCAAACCGACACTGACGCAGGAGCCCCAGACATTCAGAACGGACCGCGAGGGTGCGCTTGCCTATTTCGTCGGACAGGACCCCAAATATCCTGCCGATACCGGATTTGCCCTGAAGGGCTGGCGCGAAGTCGAGGTGCAGAATGCGGCAGTCCTTCTCGACGGCGAATATGCGACGACTTTGGGAAAAGTGTCCTTCACCGACAAGGACGGGAAAGTGACGACCGTCGATAAATCATGGACATTCAAAAAGGACGATGCAGGCGTGATCCGAATCGTCCAGCATCATTCTTCCCTGCCATATCAGGCGAAGTAAGCGCGTCTACCCGATGTGCTCCAGGCGGTAGCCAATTCCCCGGACGGTCGTGATACAAGAGCGATCGTCCGAGGACTTGTCGATTTTTGCCCGCAACCTGCGGACATAGACATCCACGACATTCGTCAGCGGATCTTCCCCGGCACCCCAGATATTTGCAAGTATCCGTTCGCGGCTGAGCACGCGGCCCGGCGCAGACATGAACAATTCCAGCAAAGCAAGCTCCTTTGCCGTCATGCCGATTTCCATGCCAGCGACGGTGACACGCATGGATTCCCGGTCAAGTTCCAGCATCCCGACCGACAGGATTTTTGCGCCGAGAGGCCGAAGATCAATGGGGCGGCGCATCAGCGCCTCTATCCGCGCCAGAAGTTCCTCGAAAGAAAACGGTTTGACCAGATAGTCGTCCGCGCCCATCCGCAATCCCGAGATACGGTCATTCACCGAGCCCAGCGCCGTCAACATCAGGATCGGCGAGGAGATGCCGCTCGCCCTCAGCGTCTGGCAGACATCCGAACCGTTGATGACCGGCAGCATGACATCGAGAAGAATGACGCTGCTTTGCCCAGTGGAACGCCATTCCTGCCAAAGCTCATGGGCGCGCTTTATGCCGCTTGAGCCGTCGCGGGCAACCGTCACCCCATATCCTTCCGCGCGCAGCCCGCGTTCCAGAAAATCCGCCACCCTTGGATCATCTTCTATAATCAGCAGGTTCACTTTTGCCGCTCCATCAAAGCTTCGGGAACAATTTCTGCTCGTTGCAACGGAAGTCGAAGCGTCGCTGTGGTGCCCTGACCGCGCTCGCTGTGCAGCGAGATCGCTCCGTTATGGAGCGAGACAAGATGACGGGCTATGGAGAGGCCAAGACCTGTGCCTTCCGGGCGGTGCTGCCGCGCGTTTGTGCCGCGAAAATTGCGCTCGAACACATCTGCCATTTCATGGGCATCGATACCTATGCCATTGTCGCGCACAACGAGTTCCCATGTGTCGACACTCGCTCGACTACGCACATCCATTGTCGCATTATTGGAAGAGTAGCGAATGGCATTATCGAGCAGAATGGCAATGACCTGCCGCAATCGAAGAGCATCGCCCAGGACGATGACTTCGCTGTCGTTGATCTCGGTAACAACGGTGATGTTGCGTTGATTGGCAAGGGCGGTTGCGCTCAACAGGGCTTCTTCAAGCGGACCGGCAATGTCGATCGGCTCCCTGTTCAGCACAAGAGCCTCGTTTTTGCCGCGCGACACCAGCAACAGGTCGTCTATCAGGCTGCTCATCTGCCCAGCCGCATGGCCAATACGCTCAAGCGACGCGCGATAGTCGCCCTCGGTCTTTTGACTGCGAAGCGCAATTTCCGCTTCTCCGCGAATGGCGGTGGTGGGCGTGCGAAGCTCGTGGCTGATATCGGCGAGCAAACTCAAGCGCCGTCCCTCGGAAGCTCGCAAGCGCGATAGCGCATTTTCGAGGGCAGCCGTTCGTTCCTTTACCTGCTGTTCGAGGATGTGCCGCTGGTTTGCCTCCTCGTTTCGTCGCAGCAAAAGCTCGGAGGCCATGCGATTGATGCTTTTTGCAAACCGCCCGAATTCATCGCTGGTGGTGACCGGTATGCGATGTTCGAGCTGGCCAGCCTCGTAAGCCTTTACTCCTTCCGACATATGAAGCAGCGGGCGGCGGATGGCATTGGCAACAGAATAGGCGAGCCCCATGCCGATCGCCGCGATAAAGAATGTGACGAACGCCAGCACGCGGTTCAGTCGCAGCAGCGCGATATCTGCATTCTGGCGGGTGAAGGCCAGCTGGGATCGTTCCTTGGAGATGGTGTTGTTGAGAACTTCGCGAAGGTCTCGCCCGGCACCCTGATCGAAGATCGCTTCGATGGAGGCCCACGCCGAGCGCGCATCTTCCGCGCCGGTGTGAGACCTGATGCCTTCGATAGCAGGTCTCAGCGCAACCACACTGCCGGATATCAATCGCAAGGCCTCATCGCGCGCATCGTCGTCATCCGTCGGCGCGTTGGCGAGGTTGTCCATCTTACGGCTCTCGCTGCTGATACGCTGGAGTTGCGCAATGGTTGCCGCCATATGGGCTCGCAGCATTTCGCCATCACCCGGGGCGGGATCTGCACCGATCAGCGCACGCAAAGACCATGCACGCAGCCGCTGTTTTGTTGCCGATAGTTCCAGCATGCCGGAAAGCAGATCGCCAGCATATCGACCACGAATGACCTGCTGTTCGGCGACGGTAGCAATATGACGATTGAGCAGGCCCTGTGCCACGATCAGCAATGCGAGCACAGTAAAGGCGGCAATCAGCCGGATGGTGAAGTCGAACTGCTTCATCTTCCCCACCCTTTTCGGATTGCCCTGCGCAGCGCGCCTGTCATCGATGCACCGTCACCGGCGTTCCCGCACGCACCATCTCGTATAGCTGCTCGACATCCTCCCTATACATGCGGAAGCACCCGCTTGATGCGTTGGTGCCTATGGATAACGGGTCGTTGGTGCCGTGGATGCGAAGCAGGCCATCGGCGAGATAAAGCGCACGCGTTCCAAGAGGGTTGGACGGGCCCGGGCGCACGACCTCAGGGAGCTTCGGATTTTTTCGACGCATCTCGGCCGTTGGGCGCCACTCTGGATGCTCTTTCTTGGAGACGACGCGGGTGGTGCCGAACCACTGTTTGCCTTCCCTGCCAACGGCAATCGGATAGGCAAACTGTTCGCCCGTGGGTGAGGTGTAATAAAGCGTGTGCTCTCCGGTTACGATGACGATGGAGCCTGTGCGACCTTGAGCAGTGGAGCTTCGACCCTCATCATAGAGCGGTGCACGATCATAGGAGCGAGGTGCCGGCGGCCTTTCATAATACGGGCCGTCATCTTCATAGGGCATGCTCTGCTGGTAATCATAAGGGCCATCGTAATAAGGATCGAAATATTGCGCCATGGCCTGGAACGTCAGAAGCAGATAGAACGCTGCGCACCACACGATACCCAATTTCATTTGATCTCCATCAGCAACGCTTCCCGTCAACCCGACGATTTGCCCCAAATAGTGGCAAGCGTAAGGAGCGCGTACCATCGGTTAACATTGAATCTGTGAGGCTACGGCAAACTGCCGGGTCGACGAATTGTTTGCCGAAAGATTAGGTGCCCGGAGAACGAAATCATCATCTTGACAAATAGCAATTCACTGACCTAACTCTTGAAAGGGTTTGAACCGACGATCGCAACTCCAGCATCACTTTCGGATCTCAGCCTAGCAACAGCGTCGCCCGAACGGGTTTTCGCCTCAGACTTCAAGCCGGCGACGACGAAAGGTCAAGATCGCCGACAATGTGGTAAACTGGCCGGCTTTCCCGACGGACCTGATCCCGGCGTTCAAGCGCCGTTCTGGCAGTCTGTTCGACCAGCTTATTAGTGATCCCAAGTCGGACCTATCGGAAGTCCGGTCATACGTTCGGAGACCTCCTAAAGTCGCTTACAGGCGACACGATCGAGAGCCTGTGGCGGGATGCGTGCCGGTTGCGGATGTCCGCGTGTCTCACCAAGGCGATCGGGGCCATAATAACCGCCAGACTTCGCATCCTTCGATGTGGCGGCGAATAGCTGCGGCAAGGCACCTTGTGCGACGGGCTGAAACAGAAACCAGAGGAAGGTTCGCGCCAAACCGTGCACGCTACTTCGACCGGGCGCGTTGTGCAGCAGATCGCTTCGAGAGATTCCCGGGTGCGCCGCTATGCTTGAGACACCCCACCCTGCAGCTCGGCTTCGATCTTGAAGCTCGAGCGGAAACATCAAGCATGCAAGCTTCGACTGGCTGTAGGCCTCCATTGGACGATAGTGCGTCTTAGAGTTAATATCGTCGAAATTTATCTTCCCAGCGCGAGCTGCGACGCTGGACACGGTGACGACACGGGCGTTCGTGCCCTTTGACAGCAGTGGCATCAATTGAGCGGTCAATGCGAAATGGCCGAGGTAGTTTGTACCGAACTGCAACTCGAAGCCGTCCTGCGTTTCCTGCCGCTCCGGCGGCACCATGATGCCGGCATTGTTCACCAGAACATCTAGACTCTCGCCATCGCTGTTCATCCGCCGTGCGAACGAAAAGACCGAAGAGAGATCCGCAAGATCAAGTTTCTCAAACCGCATAGCGGCATGGGGAACGGCGCGTTGAACGCGCGATTCGGCGTCGGCACCTTTTTGAGGATTGCGACCGGCTATGGTCACGTTGCATCCTGCGCGGGCAAGCAACAGCGCGGTTTCGAGCCCTAGTCCCCCCGTTCCTGTCACCACGGCGGACCGTCCGCGCTGATCGGATATGTCGGTCTCGTTCCACTTTGTCATCTCACGCCTCTTTCATCATTTTTGCACTTGGTGTAAAATAAATATCGCACTGAGTGTAATTATACAAGAGGCTGTGGTGGAGAAATCCGAGCATGACATTGAAGCAGGCGGCGGCCTGCGGGAACGAAAGAAGCGCGAGACAAAAAAACGCATTACCGAACAAGGGATCGCGCTTTTCCTCCAGAAAGGATTCGACCACACGACGCTCGATGAAATCGCTGCGGCCGCGGGAATTTCACGCAGAACCTTCTTCTACTATTTCACGTCGAAGGACGAGATTTTGCTGTCGCTGCAAAGTGGAATTGGCGAAATGCTGGCCGATGCCGTGCGAAAGGCTCCCGCAACTTCGACGCCGATCGGCGCGGTACGGGACGCGGTGGTAAGCGTCTGTAATGCAATCCCGACGAATGACATGATCGAGATGGATCGGTTGATGCGAACAAGTCCAAGCATTCAAGCACGCAAGCAGGCATCATACGTCCAGCAGGAAGGTGAGATCTACGAAGCACTCAAAGAGCGGTGGCCCGAGCCCGAGCGATCAACGGCATTACGTGTCGTCGCCATGCTCTCCGTTGGAGCGATGCGCATTGCTGGAGACATCTTCAACCTGGAGAAAGGCGCGCGGCCAATGGCCGAGCTTCTTCAGGAAGCATTCGGCAGCGTCGTCCGGGAGGTCCAATCAGGCGACACGCATGCGTGATCGCGGCGTCGTTTTGAAGGCTTGCCGATAAGCGTTCGAGAAGGCGCTCTGCGATGTATAGCCGACGCGTCTGGCAATCTCGTCGACGGAGTTCGAGTCTTTGCGCAATAGGGCTCTCGCGAGAGTGAGCCGCCAGTAGCGAAGATAGGCGAGTGGCGGTCTCCCGACCTGTTGGCTGAACTGCGCAGAAAACGCTGCTCGTGACATTCCGGCTACCTCTGCTAGCGCAGCAACTGTCCACGGTGATGCGACTTCGCGGTGGACGGCGCGTAACGCGCGTCCGAGACGTGGATCGGAGATGGCCCCGAGCCACCCCGTCAGACCTCGATCACCGTCATGCGACAGCGTCCGCAACGCTTCCACCACAAGGACGTCTGCGAGGCGGGCGGCGACGATACCGGTGCCCATGGCACCTCGCAGGATTTCTTTGCTAATCATGTCGAGAACAGCTGCGATAGCCCCCGCCCCGCTGGCCTCCCGCCCTACGAGCAAGAACCTAGGGAGCATGTCGAGAAGGAAATCGCCATTCTCGTCAGGGAAAACTATTGAACCGCCAATCGCAACGACCCCGTCTCTGGATCCCACTCTGGCAAAGTCTGAACCCCTTTCCGGAAAAAGAAACGTTCCATTTTGCGGTTCCAGTTCAGGATCGCTCGCAACAACGTATGACGTTCGACCCAATAGGCAGACATCACCTTTCTTCATAAGGCAGCGTGGCTCGTTCTCCGTGAGGATCCACTGTTCGCCCTCGAGGACCGCGACAAACTTGAGGCGGTTTGCGGCCGGGAATGCGAATGCCCACGGTCCACCTGCCTCCATGCGGGTGCGCCTCACCACCTGAGCGCCCAGTACCTCGAGGACGTCAGACAGCGGATCCCGCTCCATCGTAGACGATCGCAACAAAAATATGGACCTCTTCGCATAGATGCTCTCGAAGCATTGATCTAGATTCCGCTAACCAAAGTCCAGAGGAGAACGATCATGAGCATCGAAAATAAAGTCGTGGTCATAACCGGAGCGAGCAGCGGCATCGGCCGGGCAACGGCAAAGCTGCTGGCCGAAAATGGCGCATTCGTGGTGCTTGGCGCGAGAAGACTGGAGCCGCTGCAGGTTGTAGCCGATGAGATCTTAGCCTCAAACGGCAGGGTCGCTTTCAAGGCGACGGACGTTTGCAAGCGAGCCGACCTGGAAGCCTTGGTTTCGCTCGCCGTCCAGAAAGGCGGCAAGCTTGACGCGATCGTCAACAATGCGGGCGTCGGCCCGATTTCACGCTTCGATGACCTGCGGGTCGAAGACTGGGATCTGATGATCGACGTGAACCTGAGAGGAACGCTTTATGGGATTGCCGCATCGCTACCGGTTTTCGCTCGGCAAGGCTTTGGGCACGTCATCAACGTGATATCGACGGCCGGGCTGAAGATCGTGCCGACCATGGGTGTCTATGCGGCGACAAAGAATGCCGTCCGGACCGCTACGGAGGCCTTGCGCCAGGAGGCGGGACCGAACCTTCGCGTCACCGAAATCTCGCCTGGAATGACCACGACCAACTTTGGCGAGAGCATTACGGACCCGGTCATGAGGAAAAAGATCCAGGATGATCTAGGTGCGATTGCGATGCCGGCGGACGCTATCGCCCGGGGTATTCTGTTTGCTATCGAACAGCCGCCCGAGGTCGACGTCGGCAGCATCGTCATCCGTCCGACAGCACAGGGATGATGGTGCAGGCTATTTATGCGAGATTGTTTTGCTACCAAACCGCACCATGCACCGCAGCGGGCCGATGTAGCCTGCTACCCGCGCCTTGCGCTGTACCCGTTGCCCCGCCATCAGAGGTCCCTCTGAGATTTGAAGAGGCTGCATGACTATGCCGGCAAACTCTTCTGCTTGAGTGCCCCGAAATTTGGCAAGACTTTACGTCCTATCGGACCCCCAAGCGGGCCCGTTGATCCTTGTCCGCAACGGTTAGATCTTTCACACGCACAGATTATGGCAACGGACCATGTTGCGGCGAGACAACCGTCAGCGACCAGAGGAAGAAAAGCTTCTCACTTCCAGCGGCACTGGAAAGAGGTAGTCCAAAGCGTTGATCGAAAAGCTGTCTGCAATGTCCGTGCAAGGCGACAACAGACGGTCAACGACAAACGTGATCACAACTCATGTTTAGAAGGTCGTGGATATGTCCCATCAATGCAGTCAATGCAACTCAGACATGGAAGAAGGGTTCTTGCTCCAAAAGGGAGACGGCCCAATATTGTCATCAGAGACATGGGTTGGAGGCAAGCCCAAAAACGCTTTTTCACTGGTTTGAGCCTCAAAGGCAAGGCAGTTTATCAGGTAGTGACTTTTCGTTGCATTGCATGCGGTTACCTCGACTCTTATGCATTGAGCAAGCAATAGTCCAAAGACAATCGACGCTTCAGCTCTTCTCCCTGTAGAAGATCATTCCGCCGTGGTGCAGCGTGTCGCTGTCGACGAAGGTGCCGTCGGCGGTGAAGCCGGTGTCGTCCCAGTAGTCGATCTGCGTGCCGGTCACACGATAGCGGCCCTGATAAGCGCTGGGGCGGGCTCCGCGAGCTTCGTCGTAGCGGCCGCTGGGAAGCAGCTCTTGACGGATGCGACCGTCACTTGTCACCCACATGCCGAGATAGGGATGCCTCTGCGGCTGGGCCTCGGTGCTGATGTCGGTGTTTGTTGCTGTGTTGAGTTGGGTGGGCATGGTGTCCTCTGCCTTTACTGTGTGGACCACCGCGCCGACAGACACGGCGGTGACGATGATGGTGGCGGCGATGAAGAGAAGAGGATTTCTCATCGACGCTTCTCCTCGGGTTGTGTCGCTGGGCGTTCCCCGGCGGGCTGCCCCCCGTTTGCTTCTCGCCGCTCGCGGAAGAGATCCGACAAGGCCTGGGAGGCCGCGATCGCTTTCGGAAAGCCGGCCGGCACGGTTACCATGTAGATGACCTCTTTGAGCTCTTCCTCCGGCACGCCGATGTTAAGCGCATAGCCGGCATGAACCCTCATGAAAACCGTCTCGCCGATGGCGGCGAAGGCTGCCACTGCGGCGAGCTGGCGTGTCCGATTGTCGAGACCCGGCCGTGACCAGACGTCGCCGAGGGCATAGGCTTCAGTCGCATCGGCCAGGAACGGGAACTCCGTCCGCATGCGCTCGAGCGTCGGCTGAGTTGTCCCGTTGTTAAGACTACGGATGACCGCAGACCCGCGATCACGCCTTTCGTCCGTCGTCTCGGCGAAAGCGGCTTCAGGAAAGAGGCCGAGAAGCGAGAGGGCGGCGGCGGCTGCGACATCGGATCCAATCTGCTTGAACATGATATTTTCCTTTTGCTGCCTTGTTGCGTCGTGGCCGGTCAGAATGCCGCCCTGGTCGGACGAACGACGATTTCGTTGATGTCGACATCCTCGGGTTGCTCGATAGCAAAGCGAACCGCGCGACCGATCGCATCGGGTGTGAGTGCAATCGCGCGGTATGCCTTCATGCCTTCAATCGCTGTTGGGTCGGTGATCGTGCTGGCCAACTCGCTTTCCACGACGCCGGGATGGATACAGGTGACGCGCAGCTTGTCGTTTTCCTGGCGCAGACCATCGGAGATCGCCCGGACCGCATATTTCGTGGCGCAATAGACGGCCGCGGTCGGTACCACCTGAAGCGCGCCGATCGAGGCGATGTTGATGATCTGGCCCGAGCCGCGCTCGGTCATCTCCTGCAGCACGGCGGCGATACCGTAGAGCACGCCCTTGATATTGACGTCGATCATCGTGTTCCACTCGTCAACCTTCACCGAGGCCATCGGCGAAAGCGGCATGACGCCCGCATTGTTGACGATGACGTCGATCCGCCCAAATTGCTGCCGGGCAGCCTCGGCGAATGCCGCGACGTCGGAACGATCGGTCACATCGACCTTCCGCGTCATGACCTTTCCGCCGGCCGCACGGATATCCAGCGCGACGGCTTCCAGACGATCGGTGCGACGTGCACCGAGAACGACGGTAGCACCAGCCTTGGCCAGTTCGTGGGCGATGCCGACGCCAATGCCGCTGGAGGCGCCGGTGATAAGAACAACCTTGTCCATAACTTTCTCCTCTTGCATCCGCTTGATGCGGTAGCCAGAAGAATACGCATTCGGCATTGTCGCGATAAGCCATCTAAGTGCTCATGCGGAAGTAAGGAGAACTAACCAATGCAGCCGGACATCAATGCACTCTCCGTCTTTGCTCTCGTTGCAGAGGAGAAAAGCTTTCGCGCTGCAGCCGAACGGATGGGCGTCACCCGTTCGGCCGTCAGCCAGACGATCCGTAGGCTCGAAGAGACGATCGGCATCGCGCTCGTCAGCCGGACGACACGCAGCGTGGCGCTGACGGAGGCCGGCAAACGGCTCTACGCTAATGCCGCGCCCGCGCTGCGGGAGATGCGGGGCGCGATCGAGGCGGTCGCCAACCTTCATGGCCAAGCACGTGGAAAGCTGACACTTGCGGTTTCATCGATTGCCGAGAGCTTCCTGTCCGGGCCGCTGCTCGCCGCGTTCCTTGAGGAAAACCCGGAGGTGACGCTGCATGTCACCGTCACTGACGAGGAGTTCGACATCGTCGCGGAAGGTTTTGATGCTGGGGTGCGGCTCGGCGAAGTGATTGCCCAGGACATGATCGCCGTGGCTGTTTCGGGCGAGCAGCGCCAGCTGGCGGTGGCGTCGCCGGAATATCTCGAGAGGTTCGGGACGCCCAATCACCCGAGCGAACTTGCAAGCCGTTGCTGCATCGGTTGGCGCCGAGACGCGAACGTCGCGCCTTATCGTTGGGAGTTCGAAGAAAAGGGTCGCGCTTTCTCCGTGGCCGTGGCCGACACGGTCACAACGACGGACATGGCGTTGATGATCAAGCTCGCCTCCGCAGGCGCCGGCATCAGCTTCGGAATGGAGGACAGTTTCCGGACGTCGATCGCACGCGGCGAACTGGTGCCGATCCTCCAGGACTTCTGCCCCCGCTTTCCAGGCTTCTTCCTCTACTACCCCAGCCGCCGCAACATGGCGCCGAAACTCAGAGCGCTGGTCGAGCATTTGCGCCGAGTGGCCGGTTAGCTGAGATTATGACATTCCACCTTTCAACCGATAGGCGCGCTTAAACGACGGCGTATATGAGGATCGAACGGTAGTCGCACCTCGGAAGTGAGAATAATCTCAGCGTTGAACACCTTTAGCTCGCACCGTCGCTTGAGCGGAATCGAACAGTCGTTCAGCCAGATAATGACGTTGGTTGAATTCATCAGACTAGCAGCAGTTTATTTCTGCAATGAAAGTGAGTACCGGGTATGCCGGCGTTCGCCCGTCCGCGTAAGTGCGCCGATCTCCACAAGCTGCTGAAGGTCGCGTGTTGCTGTAGCGCGGGATGTATCTGTGATCGAAATGTAGTTTTCGGCACTTAGCCCCCCCTTGAAGCCTGCCGTGCCTTCCTTGAATATACGCGCGACTACCTTTTCCTGCCGCGCGTTCAACCGGTCTCGAAAACGATCATAGAACTTTGCTTTTTGAATGAAGAACTCTATGCGCTCAAGCGTCGCCCGTTGAGCATCCAGGATCGTTTCTGAAAAGAAAATGATCCAATCGGTGATATCGAGCGTACGTTGGTGCCGCTCAAGCTCGGAGTGGTAGGCCTTCCGGCTCTTCTCGATCGTAAAGGCGAGTAAAATGAGGCTTGGCTGCCCTATGTTCTGCGCCAGGGATTTTTCAGCGAGAGCGCGCCCGAGCCGGCCATTGCCATCCTCAAATGGATGTATGCTTTCAAAATAAAGATGGCCTACTGCAGCGCGCGTCAAAGCTTGAAGCGACGTTTGACCATCTGGCCCGGATTGATTGAACCATCCGATGAAGGTCTCCATCTCAGCGGCAACTTGGCGAGACGGGGGGGCCTCGAAGTGGATTGTGGGCTTGTCCAATCGACCTGACACGATCTGCATGGCGTCTTCATGCGTCCGGTAAGCACCAACCGTTTCAATGTATCGGTTTCCCGCCATCAGCATTGAGTGCCAGTGGAACAGTCCTTCATGACGCAGCGGCATATGCCAGCTTCGATAGACATCCGCCATCATCTCGGCGATCCCCCGCTCTTGTGGGCGGATCTGTCTATCATCAGTGCTTAGCCCGAACTGCCGACGGAGCGATGACTGAACACTCACGCGCTCCAGAAATTCCCCCTCAATCTCTGAGGTCTTGACCGCTTCGTCGCTCAGCAATTCAATGCGAAGTTGGTTGCTGTCCTCCTCGTTGAAATGCCGGACAGCACCGATAACCTCGCCGGCGGATTGCAAGAATTTCTGCTCCAACGGTACCAGGCTTGCGGTGTCATACCTGAAGTTTGGCCAATCGGCGTTCTGCCAGTTCCATTTCATGAGTTATAGCCGCCTTCTCTATAACTCACAATTATTCGAAGAAATGAGCTATTGCAAGCCCATCTATCGCTCAGCACCAAAATCTGTAGCTCTCCATTCAAAAGAGAGCCTATTTCCGCTCGCCCTCAGCATTGGTGCCGAAAGAAATGGAACGAGCATGACGAAACACGACTTTTCATCAAGACATTTTCAGCGGAAAATTTCGGAGTTCTGCGAGCTTCGTTT
>JAAIGF010026637.1_pt1 | contig 12884 bp, 12 predicted proteins | sample 6487441 | NCBI WGS metagenome assembly JAAIGF01 (sample SAMN13974129, study PRJNA590717) | phyllosphere metagenome | biome: pepper field; feature: multiple bacterial spot infested pepper fields; material: pepper leaves; isolation source: leaves from pepper fields | host: Capsicum annuum ... | reverse complement strand
TAGCCTATCTGCATGCTATGAAAAGCGGTTTTGTTTGTTGCTTAGCATTTCTATTCCTCTGTATTTCTTGCGGAGTGTCGAAGTCGGTTCGTCACACTCCAAACCTCGACAGCTATTCAAGAGATCCTCTGGAAGTTCATCCAATAGATGACTCGACCTTTTATACGAACAAGAGCTTTGTAACCAAAAATCGGCAGGGGCTATGGGAGCTTTATCTTGATGGCGATCCGCTCCAATTGGGTTACCAACATGGGGCATTGATGCAGCCGCTTATGCAGCAACAGGAAGAATTCTTTTTTTCGAGAGTCACCGATTTTGTCCCTTCGCGTTTCAAACAAAAGATGTTGAGCGGTTTTTTGAAGTGGTATAATCGAAAAATGTATCGCCATATTCGTAATGACTACCAAGCCGAGATTTATGGCCTTTCCCGCTACTCGTCGGACAAATATAATGCAGTTGCGCCAAGATTTTTGCGCAATATGTATCTGCATGGTGCGCACGATATTGGGCACGCCCTTCAAGATATGATGATGGTGGGCTGCTCGAATCACATTTTTTTTCATGGCCTATCATTTACGTTCTAGATACGAGATCTGGAGCGATTTGTTTGTCAACGGGATGATAAGCTTGATCTAACGTGCCTCTGTGGTTTAGCACGATCGGCGGGAGTTGCTTTGGCACAATGTAGGTGTGCAGTGTTTGGGAATTCACCACTACATCTGCATCAATACCAAAAATGGTGTAGATGTTTCTGGTATTAAGCACCTCAGAAGGCGTTCCATCCATCATTTTACGACCGTTTTTCATTAAGAAAAGACGATCCGCATATTGTGCCGCAAGATTAATATCATGTAATACGGCAACCACCATCCAGCCGCTGTTCGCTAACGATCGTGCCAAGGACAACGTTTGGTGTTGAAATTTGATATCCATGGCTGCAATAGGTTCATCCAGCAATAAAAGCGCATGTGGCTGTTTCCATAGCTGTGCCAAAATCCGTGCGAAGTGCACACGTTGTTTTTCACCGCCTGAAAGATGTAGGATGGAGCGCTCGGCGAGGTGATCCACGCCGCATAGTTTCATGGTGCTAGCGACTGCCTCCATATCCGCTTCAGTTGGTTTGCTGCTGTAGTGGGGGTAACGACCCATCAGCACAATCTCCTCAACCGTAAAGTCTGCAGATACGTGATGTTGCTGAGCCATGGTTGCTCTTCGTTTGGCTAAGGCAAGCGGTGAATAGGATTGCAACTCTTTTCCGGCCAAAGTAATTTTTCCTTCCGTAGCTTTATGCTCTGCGTTGAGCAGCTTGATCAGACTGGACTTGCCCGCGCCATTAGCGCCGAGTACGGCGACCAGCTCTCCCGGTCGGATAGAAAAATTGACCTTCTTTAATATCGTGTGCTCTTTAATGCTATAGGTCAAATTCTCTGCGATGAGCATTTTGTTAGTGGAGTTTAACATCATGTATCCAATCCAGTTTACGCTTAAATCATTATCTTCTTTTTATCCCTGATAAGAATATACAGAAATAGGGGAGTACCCAATAACGCGGTCACCACCCCAATCGGAACCTCCGAGGGAATAGCAACCGTTCGTGCAATTAGGTCGGCGAATGTCAAAATGACGCTGCCCAACAATGCCGATGCTGGTAACACGAAGCGGTTGTTGGAATCTCCAACCATACGCACCGCGTGCGGCACCAGTAGGCCAACAAATCCGATAATGCCCGATACGGATACAGCCGCTCCCACCGCAGAGGTGGCTAATACGATGACCCATATTTTGACACGGTTTGGCCGTTGTCCCAGCTGACTAGCTTCTTGCTCACCCAAGGAAAACGTGTTGAGCGATTTCGCCAATAAGGGGAGGCCTATCAACGCGAACGCAACAAAAGGTAATACCGTAAAAACGGCTGTCCAACTGGCACCTCCCAAGCTTCCCAACATCCAAAAGGTGATGGAGCGCAGCTGCTGCTCGTCGGAAACAAAAGAAACGAGTCCCGTTAAAGATCCTGCCAGAGCATTGATGGCGACACCTGCAAGTAGCATGGTGCCAATATGCGGCTTACCATCGTTCAACGATATCCGGTAGACCACCAACGTGGCTAGTCCGGCACCGATAAATGCGCCCGCAGCCAGAAGGTAATGGCCGAATAGTTGACCTAAAGTAGTAAAGAGTATCGCTTCAAAAGCTATTATTGATGCAGCCATCAGCGACGCGCCTGCCGAGATACCTATCAATCCGGGCTCGGCCAAAGGGTTTCGGAAAACCGCCTGTATACCAGCTCCGCTTATGCCCAGAGCAGCGCCAACCAACACCGCTAATAAGGTGCGTGGCCAGCGCACCAAATCGATCACGCCGGCATACAGCTCGTCGACAGGATAGTCCTTACCAAGTGAAACCTTGTGTGCTAAGCTTAAAGCCACTTCGCTTAGTGGAATCGCAAAAGCACCAAGGCTGAGGGACAGCAACATCGCTAGCAAAAGCAAGACGATCAGTCCAAAAAATATAATTTTCTTATTCAATGTTTATAATTTTCATTTTCCAACTGCATACAATCCTTCATTCAACATTTTTACTGCTTGCGGAAGCCGGGTCGCGAAATTTATCAACAGATTGCCATCCATAGATATAACACGTTTATTCTTTCCGGCATTGGTTAACGATACGCCAGGCATATTCAATACCGCATTTTTACCACCTAGACTGCTGGTCCCGAAATCAAATAAGAGTAAAACATCCGGATTAGATTTGATGAGGGCCTCGGTTGTGTAGGGCTTAAAGTCACTGAACTGCTGCACGGCATTTTGTCCGCCAGCGAGGTTGATGATCGCATCAATATGACTCCCTTTTCCGGCTACGCTTATCAGCCCAGCGCCGCGTGCATAAATAAACAAAACCTTTGGCTTGCTCGTTTTCGTTCGTAAATTAGCCTGTACTTCAGCCATACTTTTCGACAAATTTCCGATCACGCCGCTCGCCTCCTTTTCAGCGGCTACGGCCACACCAACTTCTTTAATAAAGCGTTCAGCGCCTTTCACCGAATATATTTGATCAATGTTTACAACCCGAACACCTAAACGTTTCAGTTTGCTTTCTACTGGGTAGCTGATTTCGCCGGGATGGGTTAAGATAAGATCCGGTTTAAAGGCCAACAAACCTTCCAGTGAAAATGTCCTGTCCCGACTTGCCCTAGGTTTTTGCTTTATGGCGACGGGATATTCGCTCGTTACATCCACGGCCACAATCTGGGCACCCTTTCCCAAGGCATATACTGTTTCACTTAAGGCGCCGCTCAAGGTAATGATACGTTTTTGTGCTACGAGATCTTGTAAAATCAAGAGTTGTGTGGCGACGACAAACGTTCTAATCCAATTTTTCATGTGCTATTTCAACCTAAAATATGTAGTGCTCATTCTTATCATGTGCAAAGGAATAATTAAAAAAAAGCAAAATCAAGGTTTTACCTAGACTGATTAAAAATAATACGGATTGCATATAAAGTAATACGGATATCATATAAACAGTTTCCTTACTCTTGCCCAATTTTGTGGCATGATGATCCATACAAAAATTAAAGAAGCCACAACGAAGGCTCACCAAACTTTAGAGAAGACAGTTGTTCAGCAATTAAAACAGGTGCGATCGGCAAAAGATTATGCCGAAGTACTGAAATGTTTCTATGTCTATTTTCAAGCTGTTGAACAGGCTATTGCTCCGTTTATCGACGCCAATGTGCTACCAGATATGGCGGAACGTCGTAACTCGACATACCTGAAGATGGATCTTGAAGAGCTTGAAGCTGCGTTTGATCAATTGCCTAAAGCCACAGCACCTCGCATAGGTAACGTTGCGGAAGCATTCGGCGCGTTGTATGTATTGGAGGGTTCGATTATGGGCGGTCCTTATATTGTGCAGATGCTTAAAAAGTATGGTATGGATAAGGGCTTTCACTTCTTTTCAGGATATGGAGCGGAAAGCGGGAAGATGTGGCAAGCATTTACGACTGTTTTAAACGCTATTCCCAAGTCGGATGCTGAAGCTGACGGGATGGTTGCAAAGGCAAACGAGACATTCGAGCTGTTCGGAAGCGTATTTGCCAAATCAGAAGCTGCTTTAGGATAGGTAATATGGAAGATCTATCGAGCGCGATTCAGCAAATCATGGCTAGTCGCGGATATTTTGTCAGTAGGAAACGGCAAATTATTATTGATCAGCTGTGTATGTTTAAATACATCGAAAACATCGATGATTTTTGGATACGAATTCGTCAAAACCATATGATCAGCTGGGCGACTGTCCGGAATACGATTCGCCTGCTGATCGACTTGGAATGCTTGATACCGCGCGATAAAGCCGCGACGCAGCAGGGATTTGACCTGCGTTTTTCTGTCGAAGAAAAGTAAAGATCACCGCTTTAAATACGGAATGCATATAAAATAATACGGATTGCATATAAACTATTCGATGAAGATTATACATTTTTGAAACATGCTATTTAGAATTAATTTAAATAAAATTTACACACTCGTTGTTTGCTTCTTCTTGCTGAGCTGCAGTAAAGAAGAAGGCGTGTCTGCGAGTCTAGAAGATGGAAAGAGTACGGTAGTTTACGATTTGGCGGGCGATACGAAAGCCTCCATCGCTAGTGGTATCGACGGTAAAGAGCAACGCGACTTTTATACATTCCTATTTCATCTTTCCAGCAAGCGCCAGATATGGCTCCGTACACAAGCTGATTCTGTCCGTTGGATGAAAACCGACGAATGGGATTTAGCCTTTGGAGGCGAGTACAACAGCAAATGGTGGATCAATAATGCCGATCAATCCGGGAATCCAGGCTATCAAGGGCCAGTAAGTAATACCGCCATTGTATTGCTTAAGCAAGCCTATGCGTCGGTAAATACGGCGCCAAGCGATGCTGAATTTGATAACAGCAGTTTGACCGCTATCGGCGCGGCAGATCAAGAAGATTCTCCCGGTTGGTACGCATATAACTCTAGTACCCACGTCATGCGCCCCTACAACAATCGCACCTATACCCTGCGCTTGGCTGATGGTAAATATGCTAAACTCGAGATACTGAATATTTACAAGGGCAATCCGCCTGCTGTTACGGATCTGTATTGGCCAGCACCCTACCTTACATTCCGATATTTTGTGCAACAGGATGGCAGTAAAAATTTAAAAACAAACTAAAAATGGAACAGGAAATACGGAGACAGCAGTTCCGCCTTGCCAAACAAACATCAACATACAGCCTGCTATTCGCATTGTTTACGGCTTTTACTTTTCCTTTAATTCAATCTTGCGGCGATATCTATGATCTCAATGCGTTTGAATGGGAACCGGAGATACCACTCAATGACTCGGTGTTTAATAGAGAAATTTATGTACACAACCTCGCTTTGGAAGGGATGAGCGAACTTTCTGGACCGCCACCTGATTACTTGGATCCGCTGCTGTTCAGCTTGGAGCGTTTTCAGATCATCCACCCAGGCTATAAAATTAGCGACCGTTGGGATCTAGCCATGGGCGGATCTTTTGGGGTGTCAATCTCGGGCAACAGCGGAAGCCGCAAAGGTTTAGGTTACGGCAGTTCTTCTATCGGCGGATATGCCATCCTCGATACCCTCTATAGCCAAGTGGAGGCCTTGCCCAATGATCTGATTATCGCAGAGCCCGGTGCTTCCACATTAGATGCCCAAGGTGCCGCAGGTAGTGGTGTAGCGCCCTTCGTGTATACGTTTGGTGGAAATTTTATCCGGCCGGATAAGGTGGTGAACCTCGGTAGCCAAGATGCCGCGCTCGCGCATGAAGCTTTTATGTATGCGCATATGATCTATCCGCTATCTGAGTCATTGCTGCAAGCATTTCCCAATGCTCAAAATGTGCAGCGTGCCGGTCCGCTACGACCACGTACTTTGATCGTGCGCACCGCGCGCGGAAACTACGCTAAGTTAGAATTCCTCTCTTATTACAAGGATACCTTAGATCCTAAAGAGATGAAACGCGATCAGCGGAATACCCCCTTTGGCTATTTCAGCTTTCGATACATACTCATAAAAGCTGATGAGGCTGGGTTCGGATTTATCAAGCGCCGACCAAGTATGACCATTGATCTAGTGCGTAAAACGACCGCCATCGGCGCGGCTATTGAAGGTCAATAGTTCTTTACAGAATAGAAATCATTTACCCTATATATTAACATTTTATGAAACATATAAATATCCGGTTCTCCTTTGGGTGGATCATGCTTTTAGGCATCGTGCTAGGGCAATCGTGTACCAAAAATGAACTGACCCCGTACGAACGGGAACCTTTAAATAAGATATTGGAATATAAAGTGACCAATAACCCCCAGCATATGATGGGCGCTATCAGTCAGGAAGACAATACGATCAAAATTTATATCCCTTACTACACCAATTTGGATTACTTGGTGGCAAGTATCAAACTCGATGAAGGAGCTACCTTGCTGCGTGTCGACAGTACGGAAATCAATCTCTTGGAAGACGAACTCGATCCGGTTACGGTTGGTGATACAGTACAATACATTGTTCGCAGTGCTACAGGCGAATACCGGACATATACCTTAACACAAGAAATATTGCCGCACAGCACGCCTTTGCAAATTCTTGGTTATGCAAACGCTGCAAATACCGGCGCCTATGGATTCAAACTACATGCTCCAAACGAAGGCGTTTATTCAGTAAATGCAAATAAGGTATTCTATTTGTTTGGTAACTTTTTGTCGAGTAGCCGTTTAGGATCCTTTACGCTAACGAATGAAGAAACGGGGGAAACCTTTAAAGATTACGTAAATATAGTGTCCGTAGAACCACAAGCTGATAACAATTATGTGATGACTGCCCGTATTTCGCCACAGGTCGCACATGGTACCTATCAGGTTTCCTTAGAACATCAGGGTAGAACCACAGCTTTATCTCCACTAGCCATCAATTACAAATTGTTTTACGGTACAAACTATTCCAGCAGTACTTCTTTCGCACAAGGTGACACCATTACATTTGAAGCATTGGATGCGACGTATTCAAAACCCACACGGATCTACACGCGTATCAACAGGTCTACTCGTGACGGCGATGTGCCTCCAAATTTTCCAGAAAATCTGTATGGGCAAGAGCTAGAAATGAAGGTGGTAAGCAGTAGCAGAACACAGATTAAAGCCATTTTGCCGGATATTCCTGCAGGCATATACCGCAATTATGGACAAAACGTAATCAATTTTTTAGCGGTCTTTAGCGAAGAAGAAGGCTTTGAAGAAAATACAGCGTTCAATCAGGAGGTGAAAATCGGAATTCCTTCAGGCCTAGGATTCACGGTCGTGGCTCGGCAACAATAAATCACGGTTTAATCATTAGCACATATCATGAAAATACACTATATAAGGGCCCTGCTGTTTACTTATGCAATAACATTTATTTCTTGCTCCAAAACGGAGTATGAACAAGAAATGAGACCTTACACGGCGATTGAAAGCTTCTATTTGGAAGAGGCTAGCAGTGGAAAGGAACGGTTGGAGGGGGTGATTTCGGCGGATAGTATCATTGTTTATTGGAATCCGGGTGTTACATTGCCTGCTGAAATTACACCCACCATTGTTGTTGCCAAAGGGGCTACAATCAGCCCTGCTTCGGGGGCGAGCGTAGCATTCTCTGAAACAACTACCTATACCGTCACCGCTGAGAATGGGGACAGTAAAACCTACCAATTGAAAATCAAAACACAACGGGAAACGCCTATTTTGACGGCTGTTGTTGCTGCATTTTCCAACCCCGTGCCTGTTGAGCAACTGTATTGGAAAGCTACTGCCGTTAGTCAGGCCACTTCTGGTCAATACCTCAATCTACTTGGTGAATATTTCTTCGCTACAGGCGATGCTGCCGACGTGAAGGTGTACATGCAACGTCTGCATGACGGTTATGAATTCGATTTACCTATTGTGGCTAATACAGGAACCAACACCAGCATGCAAGTGGAGCTGCCTAAATTCAGCACGCAGCAAGATACCGGCAGGCATCGTATATGGGTGCAGGTTGGGGACCTTGCTTCCGAGTCAAAGGATATTTTCCTACGATCACCATCTATACAGACAACAGGAATAGGTACGGCAGATGTTGATTTGGTAGAAGCGGGAGCTGACGTGCGTGCTGGGCAAACCTTGCATATCAATTATAACTATACAGATGTGCTGGATGGCGCTATCACCCGCTATTACGATCCGAAGGATTTTTATGCAGTAGTATTGTCGGCTCGCGTTGTCACCAAGATTGACACCACCATCAATCCGCGCACTGGGCTGGAGCGCTATACCTACACCTATAAAAATGGCAGCTTTGTAGTTACCGATCACGAGGTTACGAGCGACAAAATCCAGGTTACACTACCTGCGGAAGTTGAAGAATATGTGGGGGGGACGATCACTAGTGCGGTGCTGGTCTATAAGTACATCAATCAAGACGGCGTTTGGGCCTTCCTAAGCGGAAATAGCGTCATGACTTATGGGCATACGATTAGCCTACCCTACGGATTTACGGTAGGACCACATCCGGTAACCGGCGTGAGTAGGCAAACGACGATCGTGTCCGCGGGAAGTAACTAGTCACTGAGGTTAGTGACAACAAAAAAAATGCATAGTAAACGTATTATGGTAAGAAAAAACTATAGGGTGTTCCATAGTGTTTGGATAGTGATTGTAGGACTTATTGTCCTACAATCCTGTACAAAAAACGAGCTGGTCGAATATGAAAGACAGGCTAAAAACAAAATATTAACATTTAAGGTAACGAACAGTGCACAAGCGCTCAGTGGCGCGATAGATCAGGAGGCGAATACCATAAAGTTATATATTCCTTATTACAGTAATCTTGATTTTCTGATTGCAGAGATAAAATTAGATGAGGGCGCCTCCCTGCTTCGTTCCGATAGCACGGAAATCAATCTGCTGGAAGACGAGTTGGATCCCATCCCGGTTGGTGATACCGTTGCATACATCGTGCGTAGCGAGGATGGGAAATTTCGTCGGTATACGCTGACGCAGGAAATCTTACCACATAGCGCACCTTTGGCGGTGCTGGGCTATGGCAATGATGCTCGGCAGACCGCGTTCGGCTTTAAAATGCATACCAAGATGGATGAGCCCTATGTGATCAACGCCAATCGGGTATTTTATGCCTTTGGTAATTTTCTTTCCAGCAGTCGTTTAGGAAAGTTTACGTTGACGAATCGGCAGACTGGCGAAGTGCATAGCGATTACGTTCATATTGTCTCCGTATCGCCGCAAGCGGAAGATATGTATGTCATGACGGCACGCATTTCTGCTGAAGCGAAGTTTGGTACTTATGATGTAACATTGGAACATCAGGGGCGAACTACCGTGTTGCCGCCCATCGAAGTGATTTATCAATTACCTGCTGCCGAAAACTATTCCAGTAGTGCCGCTTATGCGATTGGTGATACAATTGTTTTTCAATCCGATAATGCCACATTTTCCAAGCCCGAACGTTTGTACATCCGCGTGGATAAATCCACCCGTGCAGGGGATGTGCCCGTAAATTTTCCAGAGAACCTCTATGGACAAGAGATCAATATGGAATTGGTAAGCGCCAATAAAACGACAATCAAAGCCATATTTCCTTCTATGCCTACCGGCATCTACCGGAATTACCTGTATAACGCGATCAATCTATACGCCATTTTTACAGCGGAAGAAGGATACGCTGCTGATACGGCATTTGGTGTCGAAACCAAAATAGGGATCCCAACAAGTGGTGGATTTAACGTTTTGCCCAGCAAGTAAAACAGCTATTTATTACAAAAGAGAATCGAAGTCATGAAAATACAACATATACTGGTTTTATTTCTTCTGCTAACGGCCGTTTTGTATGGCGGCTGTAGCAAAACGGAATACGAGCAGGAACAACAACCTTATACCGATATTGTCAGCGTTTACATCGATGGACAGCAAGTGGGTGGGAGCCCCTTACAGGCGATTGTTTCGGAAGATAGCATCATTGTCTATTGGAATCCAAATTCGGAGAAGCCGCAACAAATTACGCCGACGATCAAAATCGCGCCCGGTGCAACGATCAGCCCTGCTTCCGGTGTGGCGGTACCCTTTGCTACGCAAACTGTCTACACGATTACCGCGGAAAATGGCGATACAAAAGAGTATATATTTAAAGTGAAGACCACGCAAGAGATTCCAGTGCTGTCTGCCATTGTCGGCACTTTGGACTACCTGAACATCTTGGACGTATCGATGTGGAGTGTCACACCCAGCACGCAGCCGACTTCCGGTGTATACCTGAACCTCTTGGGGGAATATTTTTTGGCGACAGGCGATGTAAAGGATATCAAGGTCTACGCGCAACGGCTGTACGATGGATATGAGTTTGATCTTCCCCTTGACACCGCTTCTGCGACGGGCACCAACTTGCGGGTCGAACTTCCGAAATTCAGTAATCAGCAAGATACTGGCAGACATAAGATATGGATAAAAGTTGGTGACCTCGTGTCCGATTCGAAAGTCTTATTTATGCGCTCACCTCACCTGAGTTTCGGCGGAACAATTACGCCTGATTTTGTGGAAAAAGATGGTACAGTGGCAGTGGGGCAGACCCTCACCATGAAATATAGCTATACGGATAATTTTGACGGCGCTATTACTCGGTATTACACAGCAGAAAACCTGCATACGGTATTGGTCAATGTTCGTGCGGTGGAACGTGTCGATACGACCGTAAATCCGCGGACGGGACAAGAGACTTATCGAACAATCTATAAGAACCGAGCCTTCCAACTGCGGGATTTTACAGCGAATAGTGCCGAAGTAAAATTTGCCTTACCTGCCGAAGCCGAGGAATTTGTTGGCGGACATATCCTGTCTATTCAATTTTTGTATCAATATCTCAACAAAGATGGTGTATGGACACATTTGAGTGACGACATGGCCATTCAATATGGGCAAACGACCGTTATGTTCAGTCAACGCGGTACACAGACTTATACGACCATCGAATCCGCAAAAAAATAAAATTCATGCAGCTTTTAAGAAAAAAAATCCTGGTGTTGTTTGGATCAGCTTTGCTGCTGCTTTGCTTGCAAGCATGCTACAAGCTTGAAGATCTAACGCCTAACTATGAAGACGGTGTCAGCACGATTATTTACGACCTGCCGGGGGATACCTTGGCAACGGACGGCTGGGATGCTGATTTTGAATCGAAGGATATCTACTTAAGACAGCGTTTTTATAACAGCCCATGGACCGATTCCATCCGTTTTGTGCCCTTTGCAGGGGTGCAGCTCAATGCCGCGCGAGGCGTAGATATTGTTCGCGGATCCAAGACTGCAGACGCTTGGTTTGCCGAAGTGATGGAAAGCGAACGTGCCATCCGCTGGCTGTCGGCCAGTGCGCAACATCCGGTAGCTGTGCAGGAGAACGATGCCTATGCTAACACCGTCGATGGCTACCACTACATCCGGCGTAACAATGCCTGGTATCAAATGGAGATCGCTGTGGATAGCAGCGGCGTGGCGGCAGAAACCTTGACCATCGACTGGCGTGGTTTTATGCAACAGGCGCCGGCTAGTCCACAGACGGGATACGCTTATCGCAACAATCGTAACAACCGCGTGTACATCTTCAATGGAAAAGCTTGGGAGCTCTTGGCACGAAATGCCGATTACCGGCAAAATATCAATTTTGTGGAGGTACAGTTTGGAAAGAGTGGGAAGGAAGCGGGAATCTACAGCCCATTTCTGTTTCGCTTCTCGGATAAGTGGCACCAGTTTTTACGCGATAATGCGGATTCTGTGCGCTACCTACGAACCAATGAATGGGACTTTGCATTTACGGGAGATTTTAACAGCATGATCTACCTCAACAACGGTCGAGCAAAGCTGAGCCCGGCCACGGGAAGCCCTATTACGAAGTCTTCGCTCATTATGTACGAATATGGCTATGAATTTATGGATGAGGCACCGGATGATGAGTTTTTTGACAATAGGCCAGCCGATATGATGCAGATCGGATTCGAGTCGCAATACGGAACGGGAATCAATTCCTGGTATCAAATCGGGGGTACCTTTATCGCAAAGCCATTTCCTTACCGAGCCTATTACCTCAGGTTGGAGCAGCCGGATGGCAGTTATCTCTACGGAAAACTCCAGTTGATTAGTATGTACAAAGGTGCGCCAGACGTCTTGACCGATGCCAACTGGCCATCTCCCTACTTGACATTCCGGTATTTTATCCAAAAGGACGGAAGTAGAAACTTGAAGACGAAGGACTAAGCGAGGAATAGCACGAAAACAACATGAATAGATATATTATTACAGCAGTTTTGCTGCTAACGGCGATTTTACGAACGTATGCACAGGATGCCGTATTGAAAGGGAGGGTACTTGATCAGGATGGTAAAGCCCTGACGGGCGTCACGATAAAACTCAATAAGACAACGACATGGAGCGACGCAAAGGGAGGTTACCAATTTTCAGGTGTGCCAGCTGGAACGGTAGGCTTATCTGTTCAATATCCGGGTTACCAGTTGTTTACGGATACGATTACATTGGTTCGCGGGAACAATAGCTATACGATTAAGCTTCGAGCTGATTTAAATCAACTGGAAGATGTTGTGGTATCTGCTCGACATCGTAGTCATAGCAATACCGAATCCTTGGTCAAAATAGAAAATTCGATAATGCCAGTGACGATTATCGATCGCCGAACGATTGAGCTTATGGGAAGCCGTCGTCTAGATGAGGTGGTTAAAGAACAGACCGGAATAGCTATCGTCAATGATATCGGAGCCGGCGCTCGTGCTGTAGGCGTGCAGATGCAAGGCTTTGGAAGTGAATAT
>JAAIGF010145909.1_pt1 | contig 12898 bp, 10 predicted proteins | sample 6487441 | NCBI WGS metagenome assembly JAAIGF01 (sample SAMN13974129, study PRJNA590717) | phyllosphere metagenome | biome: pepper field; feature: multiple bacterial spot infested pepper fields; material: pepper leaves; isolation source: leaves from pepper fields | host: Capsicum annuum ... | reverse complement strand
GGATAAGCCTGAAATTAAAAGGCCTGAGTCCGGTAGAGTACCGAACCCAGGCTCTGAGAGCCGCTTAATATGAACCATCCAACTTTATGGGGTCAGTCCAGCAGCGCCGCCGGGCAATCAGGCCGAGTGCCGGTGTTTGTGCAGGATGGCGGCTGACGCCTCTCCGGAACCGCGCTGAACGGTAGCCCGGCTAAGGCGTTTACGCCGCGAGCCGGGGATTTGGCGCCGGATATCACTCCGGCAGCGTCCAGTCTCCATCACCCAGCGCGCGCTGCATAATCAACGTATCCCGCCAGTCGCCCATCTTGTAGCCGACGCTGCGCAGCTGACCCGCCACGGTAAAGCCGAACTTTTTATGGATCGCCAGCGAGCCGGCATTGTTATGGCCATCGCCGATGATCGCCAGCATCTGCCGCCACGGGCCTTTCTCGCACTCAGCGATTAGCCTGGACAGCAGCGCGCTGCCGATGCCGCGTCCGCCCATTCCGGATTCCACGTATATCGATTCCTCGAGGGTGTAGCGATAGGCCGGACGCGGGCGATAGAAGGTGGCATAGCAATAGCCGACGATAGCCCCGCGCCACAGCGCTACCAGCCACGGCAGCCCGTTGTCGCGCACGGTCTGGATCCGTTTACGCATTTCGTCAACGGTGGGGGGGATCTCTTCGAAGGAGGCGCGGCCATTAAGCACGTGCCAGACATACAGCGCGGCGATGGCGTGCGCATCGTCGGGCAGCGCTTCGCGAATTTCTAAATCACTGTCGAGTAACGGGGCCTCTGCGGGCATGGCGGCGCTCCTGAATCTGCCGGAGAAACATTCTCCGGCGTGCAGCGTAATACAGAAGCGCCAGGCTGAATAGTCCTGCCGTCGATTATTGCGGATCCGCCGGCGAGGCTGGCGTCGGGGCCGCTTCACCCCAGTATTTCTGCTTGCTGGTTTTACCAATCCCCGGGTTCATGCTGTTGGTGGGATCGCTCTGGCGATAGAACTGCTGCAGGCTCTCCGGGGCCTCATACAGATGACCCACGTTATGCTCCGCCGGGTACTGGGCGCCGCGCGCTTTCAGTAACTCCAGCATTTTTTCCTTCAGCGCGTGGGCGTCGACCCCTTTCCTGACGATGTAATCCTGATGGAACACATGGCACATAAAGTGGCCATAGTAGAGCTTATGCACCAGCTGGCTGTCGATCTCCGGCGGCAGATGTTCGAACCACTCGGTATCGTTACGGCGCAGGGCGATATCCAGCGCCAGAATATCTTCGACTTCGTCGGCATGCACCGCCTGATAGCGGATTGCCGCGCCGGCGGCGGCAAAGCGATGGAGGAACGCCTTGCTGCCTTCCTCCGGCGTACAGGCGAAGAAATCCCCCTCGGCCTGCTGGAAGTACTCCGTCAGCCAACGCTGCGCTTCTTCGATGCCGTCGCCAGCCATCTTCAGCAGCAGATGATGTTCATATTTATCACGCCAGGTTTTCATCCGCTCCGGTAAATGTGCCGGAAAGACGTGGCCGAGTTTCTGCATAAAGCGGTCGGTAAAGTGCGGCTTAAACAGCGAGACTTTCTCCAGCATCGCGTCGGTGCGCCCCTTCATGGTGAAGAAGAACGGCATTTTGTCGGTGCCGAGCTTGTCGATCATCAGGAAGGTGTCTTTGCCATACTTCTCGGCGATATCGTAAATATCGCGGTGCATATATTCCCCCGCCACCGGCAGATGCTGGAACTCAGCGAGGATATGACGGCGGATCTCGGTCAATACCTGTGGCTGGTTGGTGCCAATGTAAAACACCTGCTGGCGCTTTTCCGCCGGGAAAGTATCGAGACGCACGGCGAAAACCGCCAGCTTGCCGGCGCAGCCGGAGGATTCGAACAGGCGGTCCGGGTCGGCGTTATAACGCGCCGGGGTGTCGGCATCGACATCGCGCACGCGGGTGACATAGTCGTGATCGTGGGCGTGGCGGCCGTCGTACAGGACATCGCTATCGCTAATCCGTTCGTCATCGAGGCGGCTGAGGATCTGCTCCGGCGTGCTGCCGAGATCGATGCCCAGATGATTGACCAGCTTCAGCTTGCCGTCGGCGTCAATCTGCGCGAACAGCGACATCTCAGTGTAGGCCGGCCCGCGCTGCACCAGCGAGCCGCCGGAGTTGTTGCAGATCCCGCCGATGACCGACGCGCCGATGCATGACGAACCGATCACCGAGTGCGGTTCGCGTCCCAGCGGTTTGAGCGCTTTTTCCAGCGAATAGAGGGTGGTGCCGGGCCAGGCCAGCACCTGCTCGCCTTTGTCCAGCAGATGCAGTTTGTCCAGGCGCAGGGTGCTGATAATCACGATCTCGCGATCGTAATCATTGCCGTTGGGGGTCGAACCTTCGGTCAGGCCGGTGTTGGCCGCCTGCATCAGAATAATTTTATCGGCGTCTACGCAGGCGTTGAGCACGCGCCAGAGCTCCAGCAGGGTACCGGGAAAGACAACCGCCAGCGCCTCGCCCTGACCGGAGCGGAAGCCTTTGCGGTAGCGCTGGGTTTTTGCCGGGTCGGTCAGCAGATGCGAAGGGCCAACCAGGCGCGCCAGGTCAGCCAGAAACGTTTTATGGGTGTCAGTGGGTGCAGATGACATGTTCCACTCCTTGTGGTGGTGCGCGAAATATCGAGGATAAGCATAGCGCTTTGTATGACAATTTGATGCATGAATGTTTCGCAAAAATCAGAGAAGAACCTTAGCATTCTGCGGGCGCGTTGTTTATATATATGGCAAACTGCGGTTTTTATTATGTTTTACCGAGTCCCCGTCTGAGATAAAGCGAGATAACAATGAAATGGCTCTGCACTGTAGGCGTCGCCGTGAGTCTGGCGCTGCAACCCGCGCTGGCGGATGAACTGTTTGGTAACCACCCCCTGACCCCGCAGGCGCGGGATGCCTTTGTAACCGACCTGCTGAAAAAAATGACGGTGGACGAGAAAATCGGCCAGCTGCGTCTGATAAGCGTTGGCCCGGATAACCCGAAAGAGGCGATCCGTGAAATGATCAAGAACGGTCAGGTGGGGGCGATTTTTAACACCGTTACCCGCCCGGATATCCGTGTAATGCAGGATCAGGTGATGCAGCTTAGCCGCCTGAAGATCCCGCTGTTCTTTGCCTACGATGTGCTGCACGGTCAGCGCACCGTGTTTCCGATAAGCCTCGGCCTGGCCTCGTCGTTTAACCTTGATGCGGTGAAGACCGTGGGCCGCGTGTCAGCTTATGAAGCCGCCGATGACGGCTTGAACATGACCTGGGCGCCGATGGTCGACGTCTCCCGCGACCCGCGCTGGGGACGCGCTTCCGAAGGGTTCGGGGAAGACACCTATCTGACCACGATGATGGGCCAGGCGATGGTGGAGTCGATGCAGGGCAAGAGCCCGGCGGACCGCTATTCGGTGATGACCAGCGTCAAGCATTTCGCCGCCTACGGCGCGGTAGAGGGCGGGAAAGAGTACAACACGGTCGACATGAGCCCGCAGCGCCTGTTCAACGACTATATGCCGCCGTACAAAGCCGGGCTTGATGCCGGCAGCGGCGCGGTGATGGTGGCCCTGAACTCGCTGAACGGCACCCCGGCGACCTCTGATTCCTGGCTGCTGAAAGACGTCCTGCGCGACCAGTGGGGCTTTAAAGGCATCACCGTTTCCGACCACGGCGCCATCAAAGAGTTGATTAAGCACGGCGTGGCCTCCGACCCGGAAGACGCGGTGCGCGTAGCGCTGAAGTCCGGCATCAACATGAGCATGAGCGACGAGTATTACAGTAAGTACCTGCCGGGGCTGGTGAAGTCCGGCAAGGTGACCATGGCCGAGCTGGATGATGCCACCCGACACGTGCTCAACGTGAAATATGATATGGGACTGTTCAACGATCCCTACAGCCACCTGGGACCGAAAGATTCTGACCCGCAGGACACCAATGCGGAAAGTCGTCTGCATCGTAAAGAGGCGCGCGAAGTGGCTCGCGAGAGCCTGGTGCTGCTGAAGAACCGTCTTGATACGCTGCCGCTGAAAAAATCCGGCACTATCGCGGTGGTGGGCGCGCTGGCGGACAGCAAGCGCGACATGATGGGCAGCTGGTCCGCGGCCGGGGTGGCCGACCAGTCGGTGACCGTCCTGACCGGCATCAAAGAAGCGCTGGGCGATAACGGCAAAGTGATTTACGCCAAAGGGGCGAACGTTACCGATGACAAAGGCATTGTCGATTTCCTCAATTTGTATGAGAACGCGGTGCAGGTTGACCCACGCTCGCCGCAGGAAATGATCGACGAAGCGGTCGCGGCGGCGAAGCAATCCGATGTGGTGGTCGCCGTGGTGGGCGAGGCGCAGGGCATGGCGCATGAGGCCTCCAGCCGGACCGATATCACCCTGCCGCAGAGCCAGCGCAATCTGATTGCCGCTCTTAAAGCCACCGGCAAACCGCTGGTGCTGGTGCTGATGAACGGGCGTCCGCTGGCGCTGGTGAAAGAGGATCAGCAAGCCGATGCGCTGCTGGAGACCTGGTTTGCTGGCACCGAAGGCGGCCACGCCATCGCCGACGTGCTGTTTGGCGACTACAACCCGTCGGGCAAGCTGCCGATGTCTTTCCCGCGCTCGGTGGGGCAGATCCCAACCTACTACAGCCACCTGAATACCGGCCGGCCGTATAATCCGGAGAAGCCGAACAAGTACACCTCGCGTTACTTCGATGAAGCCAATGGCCCGCTGTATCCGTTTGGTTACGGCCTGAGCTACACCACCTTTAGCGTCTCCGATGTCAACATGTCGTCGGCCACCATGCCGCGCGATGGCAGCGTGACCGCCAGCGTGCAGGTGACCAACACCGGCAATCGCGAAGGGGCGACGGTGATCCAGCTCTACCTGCAGGACGTCACCGCCTCCATGAGCCGGCCGGTGAAAATGCTGCGCGGCTTTAAAAAGGTCACCCTCAAACCGGGCGAAACGCAAACCGTTAGCTTCCCAATCGACGTCGACGCGCTGAAGTTCTGGAATCAGCAGATGAAATACGTTGCTGAGCCGGGCAAATTCAATGTCTTTATCGGCGTGGACTCCGCCCGCGTGAAGCAGAGCGAGTTTGAGCTGCTGTAAGGCATCGCTCTTAAGTCCAACGTCACGCTTCAAAGGCCGATTAATCGGCCTTTTCTTTTTCGCATCGCTGGCAAATGGGCTACGCTTTTCTCTTAAGCTTCTGTAAGCGAAGCGCAAAAGAACTGAGGGAAGCGGGATGAAGATGGCAACGACATGGTCCGGCGCGCTGGCGCTGGCCGCCCTGATAAGTTTACCGCTGCAGGCGGCGGAGCCGGTGAAGGTCGGCTCGAAAATTGATACCGAAGGCGCGCTGCTGGGCAATATGATCCAGCAGGTGCTGGAAAGCCACGGCGTAAAAACGATTAATAAAATCCAGCTCGGCACCACGCCGGTGGTGCGCGGGGCGATTGTCGCCGGCGAGCTGGATATCTACCCGGAATATACCGGCAATGGCGCCTTCTTCTTCAAAGATGAAAACGACCCGGCGTGGAAGAATGCCCAACAGGGCTATGAGAAGGTGAAGCGCCTCGATCAGGAGAAACATCAGCTGGTATGGCTCACCCCGGCGCCGGCCAACAACACCTGGACTATCGCCGTGCGCCAGGACCTGGCGGAGAAAAATAAGCTGACCTCGCTGGCCGACCTCAGTCGCTACCTGAAGCAGGGCGGCGAATTTAAGCTGGCGGCTTCGGCGGAATTTATTGAGCGCCCGGACGCGCTGCCGGCGTTTGAAAAAGCGTATGGCTTCAACCTCAACCAGAACCAGCTGCTGTCGCTGGCCGGGGGCGATACGGCGGTGACCATCAAAGCGGCGGCGCAACAGACCTCCGGCGTTAACGCGGCGATGGCCTACGGCACCGATGGCCCGGTGGCGGCCCTGGGGTTACAGACGCTGAGCGACCCGCAGGGCGTGCAGCCGATATATGCCCCGACGCCGGTGGTGCGCAAGGCGGTGCTCAAGGCCTACCCGCAGATCGCCGACTGGCTGCAGCCGGTCTTCGCCAGCCTCGATGAAAAAACGCTGCAGCAGCTGAACGCCCGCATTGCGGTGGAGGGCCAGGATGCGAAGCGCGTGGCGGCAGATTATCTGCAGCAGAAAGGCCTGCTGAAGTAAGCCACCGGTGACCATTCGCTGTACTCATCGCGTCGGCCTGCTGCTGACAGGTCTGCTGCTGGTTACGCTGGCGCTGCCGTTTATTACTTACGCGCCGAATCGCTTACTCTCCGGCGAAGGGCGCGGGCTGTGGCAGGTAATGCCCTGGCTCGCCGGCGTTCAGCTGGCGGCGGCCCTTGTCGGGATGCTGCTTTGCTGGCTGCCAGGCAGGGCCGCGCCGCTTCTCCACCTGCTGCTGGCCGAACTGCTCTTCCCGCTGCTTATCTGGGGCAGCGGCCAGGCGGCGCTTGAGCTCTCCCGCCATGGCTCGCCGCTGGCGCGCACCTCGCCCGGCAGCGGCCTGTGGCTGTCGCTGGCGCTTTGTCTGCTGCTGGCCAGCGAGGCCATCCGTCATCTTACCGTCCGGCCGCTCTGGCGCTGGCTGCTCAATGCGCAAGTCTGGCTGTTGCCCATCATCCTGCTCGCTATCGGGGCGCTCGATCAGCTCTCCTTGCTGAAGGAGTATGCCAACCGTCAGGAGGTATTTGATGACGCCCTGCGCCAGCATCTGCTTCTGCTGTTCGGCACCCTGCTGCCGGGCCTGCTGATTGGCCTGCCGCTGGGGGTATGGCTGTGGCGGCGTCCGCGCTGGCAGGCGCCGGCTTTCACCGCGCTCAATGTGATCCAGACTATTCCGTCGGTAGCGCTTTTTGGCCTGCTGATTGCGCCGCTTGCCGGTCTGGCGCGTTATTTCCCGACGCTGGGCGAGCTGGGCGTCTCCGGGACCGGCGTGGCGCCAGCCCTGATCGCTCTCACTCTCTATGCGCTACTGCCGCTGGTGCGCGGGGTGGTCACCGGCCTGCAGCAGGTGCCGCAGGATGCCCTTGAAAGCGCGACGGCAATGGGCATGAGCGCCGGGCAGCGCTTTCGTCAGGTGCAGCTTCCGCTGGCGATGCCGGTACTGCTGCGCAGCCTGCGGGTGGTCAGCGTGCAAACCGTCGGCATGGCGGTAGTGGCCGCGCTGATCGGCGCCGGCGGCTTTGGCGCGCTGGTTTTTCAGGGGCTGCTGAGCAGTGCGCTGGATCTGGTGCTGCTGGGCGTGGTGCCGACCATTGCCCTGGCGGTGGTGGTGGATGCCCTGTTCGCCCTGTGGGGCGCCTGGCTAAAAGGAGAGGCCAATGATTGAATTTCAAGGGGTCAGCAAAGTGTTTGCCGGCCACCCGGCGGTGAAGGACCTGACCCTGGAGCTGCGCGAAGGCGCTTTCTCGGTGCTGGTGGGGACTTCCGGCTCGGGCAAGTCGACGACGCTGAAGATGATCAACCGTCTGCTGGAGCCGGACCGGGGCACCATTCGCTTTGCCGGCGAGGACATTCGCCAGCAGCCGGTCCTGACCCTGCGGCGGCGGATGGGCTATGCCATCCAGTCCATCGGCCTGTTTCCCCACTGGACGGTGGCGCAGAATATCGCCACCGTGCCGCAGTTGCAAAGATGGCCGCGGGCAAGGATCGCCGACCGGATCGACGAGCTGATGGCGCTGCTGGGGCTGGAGGCGACGCTGCGCGACCGTTACCCGCATCAGCTCTCCGGCGGTCAGCAGCAGCGGGTGGGGGTGGCGCGGGCGCTGGCGGCAGATCCGGAGGTGCTGTTGATGGATGAGCCCTTCGGCGCCCTCGACCCGGTGACCCGCGAGGCGCTGCAGCAGGAGATGCTGCGCATCCACCGTCTGCTGGGACGGACGATTGTGCTGGTGACCCATGATATTGACGAAGCGCTGCGTCTGGCGGACCACCTGGTGCTGATGGACGGGGGCGAGGTGGTCCAGCAGGGGGCGCCGCTGGAGATGCTCCTGCGACCGAAAAATAGCTTTGTACAGACCTTTTTTGGTCGTAGCGAGCTGGGCGTGCGCCTGCTGTCGCTGCGCGAGGTGGGGGACTATTTGCGTCCCGACGAACGGCTGGCGGGCGAGGGGCTGACCGTCACCATGACCCTGCGGGAAGCGCTGTCGCAGTTTGTCGCCCGGCGCTGCGAGACGCTGCCGGTGGTCGATGCCGAAGGCAGGCCCTGCGGTACGCTGCATTTTGCCGATCTGCTGCGCCAGGAGATGAGCCATGAAGGCGCTTCGTGAGCCGCTGTGGTGGCTTATCGCGCTGTTTATCGGCCTGCTGGCGGGGCTGCCCTACAGCGCGCCGCTGTTCAGTCGGCTGTTCCCGGAGCTGCCGCGGCCGGTCTACCAGCAGGAGAGCTTCTGGGCGCTCACTCTCGATCACGGCTGGCTGGTGGTGGCGTCCAGCCTCGCGGCAACGGCAATCGGGCTGGGGGCTGGGGTGGCGGTCACCCGGCCCGCCGGCAGCGCGTTTCGTCCGCTGGTGGAGACCATCGCCGCTATCGGGCAGACCTTTCCGCCGGTGGCGGTGCTGGCGATGGCGGTGCCGGTGCTGGGCTTTGGCTGGCTGCCGGCGCTCATCGCCCTCGCGCTGTATGGCATACTGCCGGTGCTGCAGGGGACACTGGCCGGGCTGGGTTCGATACCGCCGGGGGTGTCAGGCGTGGCTGAAGGGATGGGAATGACCGGCTGGCAGCGTCTGTATAAGGTGGAGCTACCGCTGGCGGCCCCGGTGATCCTGGCGGGGATCCGCACCTCGGTCATCGTCAATATTGGTACCGCGACCATTGCCTCGACGGTGGGGGCCAGTACGCTCGGGACGCCGATCATCATCGGCCTGAGCGGCTTTAATACCGCCTATATTGTTCAGGGGGCGCTGCTGGTGGCCCTGGCGGCGATTATCGTCGACCGCGCGTTTGAGCGTCTGACCCGCTGGATCAGCCGACACCGCCACGCACAATAAAGGAATAGCCGGCCAGCATTACGCCGCTGATCCCGCCGATGGCCATAAGTAAGAAGAGAGTGACGACCGCGATTTTCGCTGGCTTCATAATAGGCTCCTGATGTTAACAGGGGGATTATACGGTGAAGCGCAGGTGTTAATGAAACATTAATTGCGGTTTAGCGCGCCGCGCCGGGCTTTTTGCCGCGTTTGCTGCGCAACGCGCCGCAAAAAAGTGTGATCCTGGCCGTCATTTTTCATTTTTATGCAGGGCTTCAAAGAAAGTTTTCGCCAGGCAGGGTATGGTACGCGCTTTCAGACATGTGTGGTTTGCGGGTATGTACGAGTTTGATCTGGTGTTGCTGCTGCTTCAGCAGATGTGCGTATTTTTGGTCATCGCGTGGTTGATGAGCAAAACCCGACTGTTTATCCCCCTGATGCAAGTCACCGTTCGCCTGCCGCACAAGCTGCTGTGCTACGTCACTTTCTCCATTTTCTGCATTATGGGGACCTATTTCGGTCTGCATATCGAAGACTCCATCGCCAACACCCGCGCCATCGGCGCCGTGATGGGCGGCCTGCTCGGCGGGCCGGTGGTCGGCGGGCTGGTAGGGCTCACCGGCGGCCTGCACCGCTACTCGCTGGGGGGAATGACCGCCTTAAGCTGCATGGTCTCCACCATCGTTGAGGGGCTGCTGGGCGGTCTGGTGCACAGCGTGCTGGTCAAACGCGGCCGGCCGGACAAAGTCTTTAGCCCGCTGACCGCCGGGGCGATCACCTTCGTGGCCGAGCTGGTGCAGATGATGATCATTCTGCTGATTGCCCGCCCGTTCCAGGACGCCCTGCATCTGGTGCAGAGCATTGCCGCGCCGATGATGGTCACCAATACCGTCGGAGCGGCGCTGTTTATGCGCATTCTGCTGGATAAACGGGCGATGTTCGAGAAGTACACCTCCGCCTTTTCCGCCACGGCGCTGAAGGTGGCGGCGTCCACCGAGGGGATCCTGCGTCAGGGGTTCAACGAAGAGAACAGCATGAAGGTGGCCCAGGTGCTGATCCAGGAGCTGGACATCGGCGCGGTGGCGATCACCGATCGCGACAAGCTGCTGGCGTTTACCGGCATCGGCGACGACCACCATCTGCCGGGCAAGCCTATTTCCTCCTCGTATACGCAACGGGCGATTGAGACCGGGGAGGTGGTCTACGCCGACGGCAACGAGGTGCCTTACCGCTGCTCGATTCATCCGCACTGTAAGCTGGGGTCGACGCTGGTGATCCCCCTGCGCGGCGAGAACCAACGGGTGATAGGAACCATTAAACTGTATGAGGCGAAAAATCGCCTGTTCAGTTCGATCAACCGCACCCTCGGGGAGGGGATTGCCCAGCTGCTGTCGGCGCAGATCCTCGCCGGACAGTACGAGCGGCAGAAGGCGCTGCTGACGCAATCCGAAATCAAGCTCCTGCACGCCCAGGTCAACCCGCACTTCCTGTTTAACGCGCTTAACACGCTGAAGGCGGTGATCCGCCGCGACAGCGATCAGGCCGGCCAGCTGGTGCAGTATCTGTCGACCTTCTTTCGCAAGAACCTGAAACGGCCGACGGAAATTGTCACTCTTGCCGATGAGATCGAGCATGTTAACGCCTATCTGCAGATTGAGAAGGCTCGCTTTCAGGCTAACCTGCAGATCCAGATGGCGGTGCCGGAAGGGCTGGCGCATCACCAGCTGCCGGCTTTTACCCTGCAGCCGATCGTGGAGAACGCCATTAAGCATGGTACATCGCAACATCTTGGCGTCGGCGAAATTACCATCCGCGCCAGCCAGGACGATCGCTGGCTGCAGCTGGATATCGAGGATAACGCCGGGCTGTACCGGGCCAACCCCCAGGCCAGCGGGCTGGGGATGAATCTGGTGGACAGGCGGCTGCGGGCGCGTTTTGGCGCCGACTGCGGCATCAGCGTCACCTGCGAGCCGGAGCGCTTTACCCGTGTCACCCTACGTCTGCCCCTGGAGGAGAATGCATGCTGAGAGTATTGATCGTCGATGATGAGCCGCTGGCGCGGGAAAACCTGCGCATTTTGCTGGAGACACAGCGCGATATCGAGATCGTCGGCGAGTGCGGCAACGCGGTGGAGGCCATTGGCGCGGTGCATAAGCTGCGTCCCGACGTGCTGTTTCTCGACATCCAGATGCCGCGCATCAGCGGTCTGGAGATGGTCGGGATGCTCGACCCGGAGCACCGCCCCTATATCGTGTTTCTCACCGCCTTTGATGAATACGCGGTGAAAGCCTTTGAGGAGCATGCCTTTGACTATCTGCTGAAGCCGATTGAAGCTGCCCGGCTGGAGAAAACCCTCGCCCGCCTGCGCCAGGAGCGTAATCTGCAGGACGTGTCGCTGCTGGATGATGCTCAGCAGACGCTGAAATACATTCCCTGTACCGGCCACAGTCGTATCTGGCTGCTGCAGATGGAGGATGTGGCCTTCGTCAGCAGCCGGATGAGCGGCATCTACGTGACCGACCGCGAGGGAAAAGAGGGCTTTACCGAACTGACCCTGCGCACCCTCGAGAGCCGCACCCCGCTGCTGCGCTGCCATCGCCAGTACCTGGTGAATATGGCGCACCTGAAGGAGATTCGCCTGGAGGAGAATGGCCAGGCGGAGCTGCTGATGCGCGCCGGGCAAACGGTGCCGGTGAGCCGGCGCTATTTAAAAAGCCTGAAAGAGGCGATTGGCCTGTAAAGCTGGTACACTGCGCCCCATTGCATCATCGACAGTAAAAGGCCCTCATGCTCAGTAATGATATTCTTCGTAGCCTGCGCTACACCCTGAAAGTCAATAATAACGATATGGTGCGCATTCTCGCGCTCTCCGCTATGGAATCCACCGCCGCCAGCTTCGACTCCTGGACGACGAAAGAGGATGAAGAGGGCTTTGTTCGCTGCCCGGACATTATCCTGTCGGGTTTCCTTAACGGCCTTATCTATGACAAGCGCGGCAAAGATGATTCGGCCCCGGAGCTGGCGCTGGAGCGTCGGGTGAATAACAACACGGTGCTGAAAAAGCTGCGGATCGCCTTCTCGCTGAAAACGGACGATATCCAGGCGATTATGAGCGAGCAGAAATACCGGGTGTCGGTGCCGGAGATCACCGCCATGATGCGCTCGCCTGACCACAAAAACTACCGCGAGTGCGGCGACCAGTTTCTGCGCAATTTCCTGCGCGGACTGACCCAGCGGGTGCATAACCCGAAGGCATGATTTTTTGCCGGGTGGCGGCTTCGCCTGACCCGGCCTACAACGACTGCCCCCGGGCGCGTGCTAGCATAGCGCCGCCGGGCAAAAAAAAGCCGGAGATACTCTCCGGCTTTTTTGTTATTTCACCTGCTGACCCGGCTTGGCGCCGTCGTCAGGGCTTAACAGGAAGATATCCTTCCCGCCAGGGCCGGCGGCCATCACCATGCCCTCGGAGATGCCGAAGCGCATTTTGCGCGGCGCCAGGTTGGCGACGATGATGGTCATCTTGCCCACCAGCACCGACGGATCCGGATAAGCGGCGCGAATGCCCGAGAAAATCTGGCGCTTCTCGCCACCCAGATCCAGCTGCAGACGCAGTAGCTTATCGGAACCTTCTACCAGCTCAGCCTGCTCGATCAGCGCTACGCGCATGTCGACTTTGGCGAAGTCATCAATGGTGATGGTCTCGCCAATTGGTGCATCGGCCAGCGGACCGCTTGCCGCCGGCTGGTTCGCCGCTGCTGCGTCCTCTTTCGAAGCCGCAATCAGCGCCTCCACTTTTGCCATCTCAATACGACCATACAGCGCTTTAAACGGCGCTACGCTGTGGTTGAGCAGCGGCTGCGCAATGCCATCCCAGCTCAGTTCGCTTTGCAGGAAGGCTTCTGCGCGCTCGCTCAGCGACGGCAGTACCG
>JAAIGF010067015.1_pt1 | contig 12898 bp, 12 predicted proteins | sample 6487441 | NCBI WGS metagenome assembly JAAIGF01 (sample SAMN13974129, study PRJNA590717) | phyllosphere metagenome | biome: pepper field; feature: multiple bacterial spot infested pepper fields; material: pepper leaves; isolation source: leaves from pepper fields | host: Capsicum annuum ... | reverse complement strand
GATCCGAGTGAGTTTGTATTGCATCGCCAAAGCCTCATTGTTTCAGCTTCGCCTGCCGAGCCTTACGACTCTCGGGTGCCCAATCCAGCGCACCGATACGCCAAAGGTAGACAAGACCTGCCAACAGAATGTTTATGAAAATGGCTGCTTCGATAAAGCCGGCCCAGCCGCTTTCGCGAACGGAGACGGCCCAGGCGAAGAGAAAGAGGGCTTCGACGTCGAAGATCACGAAGAGCATCGCGACCAGATAGAATTTGGCGGACAGTCGCAGGCGCGCGCTGCCAGTGGGAAGCATGCCCGATTCGAAGGGCTCGTTCTTGCTGCGCCCCCAGGCCTTGCTGCCCAGCAGACTGGAGACACCCATCATGAAGGCACAGAGGCCAACGACACCCAGCAAAAAAACGGCCAACGCCCAGTTATGGGACAGGGAACTGCTTGCTTCCAGCATGCCGGGGCTCCTCAGGCAAGGAACGGCTTAACGCACGATTTAAAATTATGGCAAGGCATTAAGCGCCTTGAATCAATTCCCATAATGTTATGCCTGTATTGGGTGTAAGTAAATTTTTCAGCACAAAAAATTAATAAAACGTCGCATGCCCGCAATTGGCCAGTTTCCACAACCCCAAAAAAATCAAGGATCTACAAAACAAGGCGGACACTTGGTGGGCGTGTGCAAGTTATATGTAGCGAGAGTTTAAAATCACTTCAACAGGAATTGATGTCATTTGAGAATCTATTTCTTTTAACCGGGTATGGCAGAACGTCTTACATCGACGCAGCGAATAATCCGAACGGTTACTTGCCCATAAAAAAGCCCCGGCATTACTGCCGGGGCCGAGGCTTGCAACGAGCGCCAGACGGCGCCTGATCTCAGTGGAACTGGTTCATGGTGTTGTCTTTGCCACCCGCTTTGAGCGCGGCTTCACCGGCAAAGTACTCCTTGTGATTATCGCCAATGTCCGAGCCCGCCATGTTCTGGTGTTTGACGCAAGCGATACCCTGGCGGATTTCCTGGCGCTGCACACCCTTGACGTAAGCCAGCATGCCCTGGTCGGCAAAGTAGCCTTTGGCCAGATTGTCGGTGGACAGGGCGGCGGTGTGGTAGGTCGGCAGGGTGATGAGGTGGTGGAAGATACCGGCATTGGCCGAGCCGTCTCGCTGGAAGGTGCGGATCTTCTCATCGGCAATCTGAGCCAGTTCGGTTTCGTCGTACTCGACGCTCATCAGCTTGGCGCGGTCGTAAGCCGATACATCCTTGCCCTCGGCCAGGAAGGCGTCGAATACCTGTTGGCGGAAGCTCAGCGTCCAGTTGAACGATGGGCTGTTGTTGTAGACCAGCTTGGCATTGGGAACCACTTCGCGAACACGATCGACCATCGCCTTGATCTGTCCAACGTGGGGCTTCTCGGTCTCGATCCAGATCATGTCGGCGCCGTTCTGCAGCGAGGTGATGCTGTCCAGTACGCAGCGGTCTTCACCAGTGCCCTTGCGGAACTGGAACAGGTTGGACGGCAGGCGCTTGGGGCGCAGCAACTTGCCTTCACGGTTGATCACCACGTCGCCATTGTTCAGCTCGGCGGCGCTGATTTCTTCGCAGTCGAGGAACGCGTTGTACTGGTCGCCCAGGTCGCCCGGCTCATTGGTCACGGCAATCTGCTTGGTCAGGCCGGCGCCCAGGGAGTCGGTACGGGCGACGATCACGCCGTCGTCCACGCCCAGTTCGAGGAAGGCGTAGCGCACCGCGTTGATCTTGGCGAGGAAGTCGGCGTGCGGGACGGTGACCTTGCCATCCTGGTGGCCGCACTGCTTCTCGTCGGAGACCTGGTTTTCGATCTGGATGCAGCAGGCACCGGCCTCGATCATTTTCTTGGCCAGCAGGTAAGTGGCCTCGGGGTTGCCGAAGCCGGCGTCGATGTCGGCGATGATCGGCACCACATGGGTTTCGAAGTTGTCGATCTGTGCCTGGATCTCGCTCTGCTTGGCACGATCACCTGCGTCACGCGCAGCGTCGAGGGCGCTGAACAGCAGGTCCAGCTCACGGGCATCGGCCTGACGCAGGAAGGTGTAGAGCTCCTCGATCAACGCGGCGACCGCGGTTTTCTCGTGCATCGACTGATCCGGCAGCGGGCCGAAGTCGGAGCGCAGCGCGGCGATCATCCAGCCGGACAGGTAGAGGTAGCGCTTGTTGGTGGTTTTCAGGTGTTTCTTGATGGAGATCAGCTTCTGCTGGCCAATGAAACCGTGCCAGCAACCGAGCGACTGGGTATAGACGGACGAGTCGGCGTCGTACTCGGCCATGTCCTTGCGCATGATCGCCGCGGTGTACTTGGCGATGTCCAGGCCGGTCTTGAAACGGTTCTGGGCACGCATGCGAGCGACGGATTCCGGGTTGATGGCGCTCCAGCTGTTGCCAGCGGCTTCTTTCAGGGCGGCAACGGCTTTGATGTCGTTTTCGTAAGCTGACATGGTCAATCCTTCAAGTGTGTGTTTGGTCGAGCGCCGAACGTCGCGCACAGTCCAGGCGCAGGGCTCGGAGCGAGCTCACCGCAGACGTCGAGAGGAAACCGGAGTGAGGAGGGCAGTTGGGCCGGGTGGACGACGCGTATCGTCTGCCACTCACCGGATAGGCGAGATGATGTGCGTGCAGGCCCGTGGACGCCCTTGGCACTGTGCAGTCCGATACGAAACGCTTCCCCGTCCCTCAGGACAACCTCGTTCCAGTCGCCATCTCGTCGAACTGCCTTGTGGGCTTAACAACACGAATCGATCTTGCGGTAAGCAAGCATACGACCCGGAGACTCCGTTTCCAGAGCCCCTGATTAGCGGGAGCGAGGCCATCATGCGACCGACGAAAATGTTCGTCAATCGTTTTTGTAGTGTTTTTTTATGAGTACTACATAAGTCTTAGATCGACCGTATAGTCACCTTTTACGGGGCTTTCAGTCGATCACGTCGACTTTCACACGCATGCTCATATCGTCGCGGCCCTCGGTCGAATAGCGGCGCAGGATGCCACTGCTGTCGGCCTGACTCTGCTCGCTGCTGCCGCCTATGCTGATCCACTCGCCAACTCGACCACTGACACGGGTGTCGGCTTGCTGGATGTCGATCACCCCGGGTTGCTGCCGGCTGACGCGATCACGGTTGCTGCTGATGTCCAGGTGCACGGTATCCCCCGCCAGGCTGGCTGTGACGTAGAAGCCCTGGGTGACGTTGCGGTATTCGGTGTTGTCGTACACCTGGCCGTAAGCGTCGCGACTGCGGGTGGTGATCGGCACGCTCTGGCCGACCTGGATCAGCGCCGGATAGCCTTCACTGGTTTGCACCTGCTGGGTGCCGCCACCGCGGCTGTCGGTACTGCGGCGGATGATCCGCGCCTGATCACGACCACCAACTTCGCCACGGCCGATCTCGACGCGCCCGTTGCCGGCACTGATGCTGCCGTCCACGCCATAACCGCGGTCGTCACGATAGGTCGACTCACTGGTGTCGACACTGATCAACAGGCGCCGCGGCTGGGTGTCGAGCTGGCCGAGCAGGGCGCGCACTTCCTCGATCTTCGCCGGCGGCGCATTGACGATCAGCTGGTTGCCATAGGCGCTGACGCGCCCTTCCTTGCCCAGTGCCGATTGCACCACGGGCAGCAGATCGCCGGCGGTTCGGTAGTTCAGCGGGATGACTTCGGTGGCGGCCAGCGCCGAGAGGCTGAGCGCGAGCAGGGCCGCGCCGAGAACATGGCGCTTCATGGCAAAAAACTCTTCATAACAGGAAACTCCGCAAATCAGGGTCGGGGATACTGGTATCCCAGGTTTGATCAAACTGCCGCTGCAACTGGCGTACACGTGCAGCGTCCTGGTATTTCGCATAACCACCGAATTGATCGGGCTCGGGGCGCATCAACAGGCCCTGATCGTCCGCCAGCAGAAAGGCACCATCGGGAACGGGATAATCCACATGACAGCGGCGAATCTGTACGTGGCTGGACAGCTTGCGCGACAAAGCGATCAGCCGATGCCCGTCGCGAACGGCACGGCTGCTGTCACGCACCAGAATGCGCAGCTCGCTGTGACGTCGGCTGAGCAAAAACTGCGTGCAGGCCTGGGCGATGCTGCTGTGGTTGTAAAGCCAGGGTTCCAGATCAGGGCTGTAGAGGCACAGGGTGCGGCGGGCCTGTTGCATCAGCGCCAATGCATGGCTGCGCGCCTGCTCGGGCAGGCTGAAGCGCTGTAACGCCTGCTCGCTGCCGAGTACGAAAGGGGCTGGCTCCCAGGCAGCGGGTGTTGGCAGCTGGCTGTCCGGGTTGTGCAAGGTGAAGCGCCCGGGTGACTCGAACTCGATTGGCGCGAGCGCGCTGTCATCGGGCGTGTGTTCATCGTTCATGCTGACCTCTGTGGCACCCATGGGCGCCACAGCTCCAATCAGCTGCTGCTGCGCACCATGTCGACGTGGGGAATACCTGCCTCCAGGTACTCGTCACTCACTACAGTGAAGCCCAGCTTTTCATAGAACGGCGTTGCCTGCACCTGGGCGCTGAGCATTTGCTGATTCAGGCCACGTTTCTCCGCTTCGGCGATCACCGCTTGCAGCAGCGCTTCACCGACTTTGAGCCCGCGCCAGTCCTTGAGCACCGATACCCGGCCAATGTGGCCATCTGCAAGCAGACGTGCCGTACCGATCGGGTAGTCGCCTTCGCAGGCGAGGAAATGCACGGCATCACTGTCTTCGGCGTCCCATTCCAGTTCAGGCGGCACGGCCTGTTCGGCAACGAATACCGTTTCGCGGATGCGGCGCAGTTCTTCGTAATCCTTGTGCCAGTCGGCGATGCGTACGTGCAGGTCATTCATCGGCAGCAAACTCCAGACTTCCTTGTTTGGTCAGTTCGAGAACCAGTTCTCGGGCTTCGTCGTTGGCTATCCATGGGCCAAGGTTTTCCAGGTGCAGGGCGTCGGCCGAGCAAATCAATTTCAGCAGTTCACGCAGGCTAGCGGAAACCAGGCGGCTCTGCCCGCTGGCAAACAACACCAGGTCTTCACCGACTTCCGACCACGCCATGCGCGCGCTGGGGTTGCGGATCATCACGGCACCGTCTTCCAGCTGATCGAGGAAGCCGTCTTCGTCGATTTCGATACCGGCGATCAGCTCCGGGTAACGCGGCTCGGTCATGAACTGGCCAAACCAGGTCATCAGCAGACGCTCGTCGCTCATGTGCTCGGCGAGCAGCGCCTTGAGGCGATCCAGGGCGTCACGCTGGATTTCGTTGGGGTCACTGACCGGCGCAGCGCCGGCGTCGCTGTAGCGGGTTTCGTCGGGCAGGAACTGGCCAAGAAAATCAGTGAAATGGGTCAGTACTTCGGCCGCGCTGGGTGCGCGGAAACCCACGGAATAAGTCATGCAATCGTCCTCGGCGGTGCCACAGTGGGCCAGGAGCGGCGGCAGATAGAGCATATCGCCGGGCTCGAGCACCCATTCTTCAGTTTGATCGAATTGGGCCAGGATCTTCATATCCAGATCCGGCAGTAGCGGGCTTTGCGCGTCGCACATCTGGCCGATCTGCCAGCGGCGGCGGCCATGGGCCTGCAGGAGAAACACGTCGTAATTGTCGTAATGCGGACCAACACCGCCACCCGGTGCGGCAAAGCTGATCATCACGTCGTCGATACGCCATTTGGGCAGGAACTTGAATTGTTCCAACAGCTCGGCGACCTCGGGCACGAACTGGTCGACGGCTTGCACCAGCAGGGTCCAGTCACGCTCCGGCAGCTCGGCGAAGGCATCCTCGGCGAATGGACCGCGGCGCACTTCCCATGGCGTCTCGCCATGCTCGAGCACCAGACGCGACTCGACCTCTTCCTCGAGGGCCAGACCGGCCAGTTCGTCCGGAAAAATGGGGCTTTCAAAATCGCTAATGGCCTGGCGCACCAGCAGGGGCTTCTTCTGCCAGTAGTCGCGCAGGAATTCACGTGCGCTCAGGCCGCCCAGTAGCTGAAGAGGAGCATCAGGATTCATTTGTAAGTCCTTGATATTTATTGAGGCGTATAAAAAGAAACGCCCGGCTTCAGCCGGGCGTCCTTGGGGCCGAGGGCCGTTTAGATGCGCTTGGCCTGGGCCACGGCATTGCCGATGTAGTTGGCTGGCGTCAGCTGCTTGAGCTCTTCCTTGGCCTGCTGCGGCATATCCAGGCCATCGATGAAGGCCAGCAAGGCTTCTGGCGTGATGCCCTTGCCACGTGTCAGCTCCTTGAGCTTCTCGTAGGGGTTCTCGATGGCATAGCGGCGCATGACGGTCTGGATCGGCTCGGCGAGCACTTCCCAACAAGCGTTCAGGTCTTCAGAAATACGTTGAGCATTGAGCTCCAACTTGCTGATTCCCTTGAGGCTTGCTTCGTAAGCGATCACGCTGTGGGCGAAGCCGACACCGAGGTTGCGCAGCACGGTGGAGTCAGTCAGGTCCCGCTGCCAGCGGGAGATCGGCAGCTTGCTGGCCAGGTGCTGGAACAGCGCGTTGGCGATACCCAGGTTGCCTTCGGAGTTCTCGAAGTCGATCGGGTTGACCTTGTGCGGCATGGTCGACGAGCCGATCTCGCCCGCAACGGTCTTCTGCTTGAAGTAGCCCAGGGAGATGTAGCCCCAGACATCGCGATCGAAATCGATGAGGATGGTGTTGAAGCGCGCGATGGCATCGAACAGCTCGGCGATGTAGTCGTGCGGCTCGATCTGCGTGGTGTAGGGGTTCCACTGCAGGCCCAGGTCATGCTCGATGAATTGACGGGCATTGGCTTCCCAGTCGATCTGCGGGTAGGCCGACAGATGGGCGTTGTAGTTGCCCACCGCGCCATTGATCTTGCCGAGCAGCGGCACGGCCGCGATCTGGGTGATCTGGCGCTCGAGGCGATAGACGACGTTGGCCAGCTCCTTGCCCAGGGTGGTGGGCGAAGCCGGTTGGCCGTGGGTACGCGACAGCATCGGCACGTCAGCGAACTTCACCGACAGCTCACGGATGGCGGCAGCGATCTGGCGCATCAGCGGCAGCAGCACGTTGTCGCGGCCTTCGCGCAGCATCAGGGCGTGGGACAGGTTGTTGATGTCCTCGCTGGTGCAGGCGAAGTGGATGAACTCGCTGACCTTTTCCAGCTCCGGCAGCTTGGCCGCCTGCTCCTTGAGCAGGTACTCCACGGCCTTAACGTCGTGGTTGGTGGTGCGCTCGATTTCCTTGACACGCTCGGCGTGCTCGACCGCGAAATTCTCGGCCAGCTCGTTGAGCAGCGCGTTGGCTTCGGCAGAGAAGGGCGCTACTTCGCTGATGCCTTCATGGGCCGCGAGGCGCTGCAGCCAGCGAACTTCCACCTGGACACGGAAACGGATCAGGCCGTATTCGCTGAAAATGGGGCGCAGGGCGCTGGTTTTGCCGGCATAGCGGCCATCTACGGGCGAAACCGCGGTGAGCGAGGAAAGCTGCATGGGAGGCGTTCTCGGACAGTCGGGCGATGAAAAGGGCGCATATCATACACGAATTGGGGCGGCTATCAGCGCCGCGGCCCTGTCATTCGACGAGTGAAATGCGTGTGGTGAAAAAGGTGAGGCTCAGCCGCGCAGCATCGGGTACAGCTCGCGCAACAGCTTGCGGCGGCTGAATACCAGTTGCCAGCGATGCCCGCCCAGTTGGCGCCACAGGCGCGCCGAGCGAATGCCGGCGAGCAGCAGGCCGCGAATCTTCGAGGCATTGGCAGGCTGCTGCAGGAAACGGCTGTCACCCTGCACCTGGATGCGCTGCTTGAAGGTGCTGATGGTGTCTTGGTAGAGCGCGCCGCAGGAGGAGATGACGTTCTCGTGGCCAATGCCGAAATGCTCGGCCTGACTCTGGATCTGGTCCAGGCGATTGCCCATCAACTGCAGCAGGTCACCGCGCTTGTCGAGTTGGCGCTCCAGGCCGAGCAGGGCGAGGGCGTAGCGCAATGGTTCGCGCTGCAGGCTGGCAGGGTCGCGCTCCAGGGCGCTGACCAGGGCGCGATAGCCGTCGCGCAAGTTGAGGTCATCGCCGCCATAGACATCCAGGGTGCCGTTGGCATCGCGCACCAGCAGGCTGCCGATCAGGCAGGTGACTTCACTTTCCCCGGTCTGGCCGGTCTTGGCGATCTTGTCGACCATTACCGCCGCCTGGAAGACGGCGCCGAGGGCGATCAGTTGCTCCTGAATCGGGTTCATCGCGGGGCACCCTCGCTCCAGGGCTCGGCAGTTTCGATCACACCGCCGCCAAGACAGATATCACCGTCATAGAACACCACGGACTGGCCGGGTGTAACGGCGCGTTGCGGTTGTTCGAAGGTGGCGCGATAACCCTCGGTCGTGCGCTCCAGGGTGCAGGCCTGGTCGGCCTGGCGGTAGCGCACCTTGGCGGTCAATTGCCGTGGTGTATCAAGTTCCACGGGGTTGACCCAGTAGATCTGCGAAGCCAGCAGGGCACGCGAGAACAGCCAGGGGTGCTCGTTGCCCTGGCCAACCACCAGCACATTGCGGGTCAGGTCCTTGTGCAGCACGTACCAGGGCTCGTCGCTGGCATCCTTGAGGCCGCCGATCCCGAGCCCCTGGCGCTGACCGATGGTGTGATACATCAGGCCGTGGTGCTTGCCGATCACATCGCCATCGGTGGTTTCGATATTGCCAGGCTGCGCCGGCAGGTATTGCTTGAGAAAATCGCTAAAACGGCGCTCGCCGATAAAGCAGATACCGGTGGAGTCCTTCTTCTTGGCGGTGGCCAGCTGGTATTTCTCGGCTATCGCCCGCACCTCGGGCTTTTCCAGCTCGCCGACCGGAAACAGGGTCCTGGCGATCTGTTCGCCGCCCACGGCGTGCAGGAAGTAGCTCTGGTCCTTGTTCCCATCCAGGCCCTTGAGCAGCTCGCTGCGCCCGTCGACATCGCGGCGGCGCACGTAATGGCCGGTGGCGATCAGGTCGGCACCGAGCATCAGGGCGTAGTCGAGGAACGCCTTGAACTTGATCTCGCGGTTGCACAGGATGTCCGGGTTGGGCGTGCGGCCGGCCTTGTATTCGGCCAGAAAGTGCTCGAACACGTTGTCCCAGTACTCGGCCGCGAAGTTGGCGGTGTGCAGCTTGATGCCAATGCGATCGCACACGGCCTGGGCGTCTGCCAGATCATCCATGGCGGTACAGTATTCGGTGCCGTCGTCTTCGTCCCAGTTCTTCATGAACAGGCCTTCGACCTGATAGCCCTGTTCGAGCAGCAGCAGGGCCGAGACGGAGGAGTCGACGCCGCCGGACATGCCGACGATTACGCGCTGGGAGGCTGGATCTTGCATGGTCGGGATCAATACAGGCTTCAAAGGGGCGAGATTCTAACAGGATGCGCAGCGCGTTTCAGTCTGCCGCGCACGGGCGGCTTTCACATGGGATCGTGGATGAGGCTCAGCGGGAAACGGGCACCCGCCAGGTAGTCATCCAGGCAGCGCAATACCAGCTCGCTGCGCAGGCGGTCGCGCTCGGCCAGCAGTTCGTCGTAAGTGAGCCAGCGAATGCCGCTGATGTCGCTGTCCAGGGCACGCTCGACATGGTGCTCTACCAGGTTGGCGACGAAGCAGATGCGCTGATAGGTCACGCCGTTGCTCGGTGCGGTGTACAGGTAGATGCCGGTAACGCCCGTCAACTCGACATCGCAGGCGGTTTCTTCCAGGGTTTCGCGTATCGCGGCCTGCAGCAGGCTTTCCCGCGGCTCCAGGTGGCCGGCGGGCTGGTTGAGCACCAGGCGACCGCCTTTCAGCTCTTCGACGAACAGAAAGCGGCCGTCGTGCTCGACTATCGTCGCGACGGTGACGTGGGCGTGCCAATCCATGAGGTTTCCTTTTCTTGGGGGCTGAAAACGACAACCCCGGCGCTGGGCCGGGGTTGTCGATGTCGCTAGATCAACGCTGTGCTCAAGCCAGGGCGGCCAGAGCGGCGTTGAGGGTCGCGCTCGGACGCATGACTTTTTCGGTCAGCGCCTTGTCCGGCGCGTAGTAGCCACCGATTTCGGCTGGCTTGCCCTGTACGGCGCCCAGCTCGGCAACGATCTTGGCTTCGTTGTCGCTCAGTGCCTTGGCCAGCGGGGCGAACTGCGCTTGCAGAGCGGCATCTTCGCTCTGTGCCGCCAGGGCCTGAGCCCAGTACAGCGCCAGGTAGAAGTGGCTGCCACGGTTGTCGATACCACCAACCTTGCGCGCCGGCGACTTGTCGTTGTCGAGGAACTGGCCGGTGGCCTGATCCAGGGTCTTGCTCAGCACCAGTGCTTTCGGGTTGTCGTAGGTGTTGCCCAGGTGCTCCAGGGAAGCAGCCAGAGCCAGGAATTCACCCAGCGAATCCCAGCGCAGGAAGTTTTCTTCGACCAGTTGCTGCACGTGCTTCGGCGCGGAACCGCCGGCGCCGGTTTCGAACAGGCCACCGCCGTTCATCAGCGGGACGATCGACAGCATCTTGGCGCTGGTGCCCAGTTCCATGATCGGGAACAGGTCGGTCAGGTAGTCGCGCAGTACGTTGCCGGTCACCGAGATGGTGTCCTTGCCGTCGCGGATGCGAGCCAGAGAGAACTTGATGGCTTCGACCGGGGCGAGAATGCGAATGTCCAGGCCGCTGGTGTCGTGATCCTTCAGGTACTTCTCGACCTTCTTGATCATCTCGGCGTCGTGAGCACGCGCCGGGTCCAGCCAGAACACGGCTGGCGTGTCGCTCAGGCGGGCGCGGTTGACGGCCAGCTTGACCCAATCCTGGATCGGCGCGTCCTTGGTCTGGCACATGCGGAAGATGTCGCCTTCCTCAACGCTCTGCTCCATCAGCACCTTGCCGCTGGCATCGCTGACACGAACCACGCCGTTGGCCTGGATCTGGAAGGTCTTGTCGTGAGAGCCGTACTCTTCGGCTTTCTGCGCCATCAAGCCAACGTTCGGCACGCTGCCCATGGTGGTCGGGTTGAAAGCGCCATTGGCTTTGCAGTCTTCGATCACCGCCTGGTAGATACCGGCGTAGCAGCGATCCGGGATCACCGCCTTGGCATCCTGCAGTTCGCCTGCGGTGTTCCACATGCGGCCCGAGTCACGGATCATCGCCGGCATCGAGGCGTCGACGATCACGTCGCTCGGCACATGCAGGTTGGTGATGCCCTTGTCGGAGTTGACCATCGCCAGCGCCGGGCGATCGGCATAGACGGCGTTGATGTCGGCTTCGATCTCGGCCTGCTTGGCAGCGGGCAGTTTCTTGATGCTGGCGTACAGATCGCCAATGCCGTTGTTCAGGTTGAAACCGGCTTCCTGCAGGGAGGCTGCGTGCTTCTCCAGGGCTGGCTTGTAGAACTCGGCAACGACCTGACCAAAGATGATCGGGTCGGAAACCTTCATCATGGTGGCCTTCAGGTGCACCGAGAACAGCACGCCCTGTTTCTTGGCGTCTTCGATCTGAGCGGCGACGAAGCTGCGCAGGGCCTTCTTGCTCAGAACCGAGCAATCGAGGATTTCGTCAGCCAGAACAGAGGTTTTTTCTTTCAGTACGGTGGAGCTGCCGTCAGCGCCGATCAGCTCGATCTTCACGCTGCCTTGGGCACCGATCAAGGCCGCTTTTTCGCTGCCATAGAAATCGCCGCTTTCCATGTGTGCCACGTGGGACTTGGAGTCAGCGCTCCAGGCGCCCATCTTGTGGGGGTGCTTGCGGGCGTAGTTCTTGACCGACAGCGGCGCGCGACGGTCAGAGTTGCCTTCGCGCAGGACTGGGTTCACGGCGCTGCCCTTGACCTTGTCGTAACGGCTGCGAATGTCGCGGGCTTCGTCACTGTCGCCAGCATCCGGGTAATCCGGCAGGGCGTAACCCTGGCTCTGCAGTTCCTTGATCGCAGCCTTCAACTGCGGAACCGAGGCGCTGATGTTCGGCAGCTTGATGATGTTGGCTTCTGGCGTGGTGGCCAGGGCGCCCAGCTCGGCGAGATGATCACCCTGTTTCTGAGCATCGGTCAGAAACTCGGGGAACAGTGCCAGGATACGGCCGGCCAGCGAAATGTCGCGGGTTTCGACGGCGATATCGGAAGAGGCGGTGAAGGCTTTGACGATGGGGAGCAGGGAGTAGGTCGCGAGCGCAGGGGCTTCGTCGGTGAGGGTGTAGATAATCTTCGAGCGTGTGGTCATATTTGATTTAACTCTCTTTTTACTGAACTTGCACGACACTGATCCGGGTGAGGTGGCTTCTGGCCACAGCTCGGCATCAATGATGTGAATTCGAAGTTCCATCCCGATGATGTTGGGTGCCGCAGCCGACTGGTGGCGGTAACGAATCGCCTGACAAGGCCGGCACGACGGGTGCTGGAAGCCGTACTCCAGGCATATGCGCCCTTATGACTACTCAGTCAGCGCCCGAGTATATCAAACCGAGGGGCCAAGTTGCTCGCGGCCGTAGCGAAGATGCAGGTTGCCTGTTCGCAGCCGCTCTTCGACACCAAGCAGGCGCGAGGGCCTTTACCTGGCCCATAAAAAAACCGGCCATAGAGGCCGGTTGTATGAGGGGTGGAAGGTCAGGCGCTCACCGCCGTTGCCTGCGCCTTGTTCAGGGCGGCAGCAGGTGCATCCTGAGTGGCCTGAGCAGCACTGATGTTTACCGCGTGGAGACCTTTGGGGCCTTGAATGATATCGAAACTGACGGCCTGGCCGGCCTTCAGGGTTTTGTACCCATCCATCTGAATGGCCGAGTAATGGGCGAACAGGTCCTCATCTCGGCCATCAGCCAGGATGAACCCATAGCCCTTGGCGTTGTTGAACCACTTGACCTTACCACTTAGCATGCTGATATCCCTCTGCAAGGAACCCCACTGCTGGAGTATCATCCACATTAGATCCAGCGTTCACGGGGATCGCCCAGCGAACGCAAGCCCTTTC
>JAAIGF010269369.1_pt1 | contig 12899 bp, 15 predicted proteins | sample 6487441 | NCBI WGS metagenome assembly JAAIGF01 (sample SAMN13974129, study PRJNA590717) | phyllosphere metagenome | biome: pepper field; feature: multiple bacterial spot infested pepper fields; material: pepper leaves; isolation source: leaves from pepper fields | host: Capsicum annuum ... | reverse complement strand
GGTCCCCTCGCTACGGGCTTGCTCCCGGGAGTACGCGCCGAAGGCCCCATCCATGGGGCCTCAGCGCTTGACGGGCATCCATGCCCGTCACCTCCCTCCGCAAGCCCTTCGCTCGGCCTACTGAAGTCGCAATCTGCGTCGCCTGAACGATTGCGCGCTTAGAAGCAACATCAAAAGCTCAAGAGCAAGAGCAAGAGCAAGAGCAAGAGCAACTAACAGCGGTCAGATTACTCCTTCGAGGCGATTGCCTTTTCAATAGCCGCCCGGAACGCCGGATCATCCGGCTTGGTCAGGCTGGAGAAGTTGCCGATCACCTTGCCCTTGCGATCAACAACATACTTGTAGAAATTCCACTTCGGTGCACTGCTCTGCCTGGCCAGTTCGGCGAACAGCGGTATCGCGTCCTTACCCCGTACCGGCTGCGCCTTGGTCATGGTGAAAGTAACACCGTAGTTGGCATAACAGACCTTGGCCGTCTTCTCGCTATCGGCGTCTTCCTGTTTGAAGTCATTGGACGGCACACCCAGCATTTCCAGGCCCTGAGCGTGATACGCCTTGTAGGTTGCCTCCAGCCCCTCGAACTGCGGCGCAAAACCGCAATAGCTGGCCGTATTCACCACCACCAGCGGCTTGCCGGCAAACTGCTCACACAGCTCGACCTGCCCCTTGCCCCGCAACTCCGGCAAGCTGCCCTGCAATAAAGCCGGGCAATCGGCAGCCCAGCTTGATGCACTGGCAAGCAAAGACAGCACCGGCACCGTCAACCAATGTGCACGCATGTCAGTTTCTCCCACATTACAATCCTTGAGCTTGCAGGGTAGCGCCTAACAAACACTCATGCCCAGTTGCATCAACGCCATCCCGCTCTGGTGCCAGCCCCACCACACCAGCGCCAGCAGCAGTAACATGCCAACGGCCAGCAGCCCGCGCACCAGATAACGGTTCATGCAGCCTGGGCCTGCAGGCGGGCGACGGGGCGTTCGCGCACCGGCCAATTGAGGGCAGCAGCCAGCAGGCTGAGCAGGATGGAAATCTGCCAGACCAGGTCGTAGCTGCCGGTGCGGTCATACACCACCCCACCCAACCAACCGCCCAGGAACGCACCCAACTGGTGGAACAGGAACACGATCCCCCCCAGCATGGACAGGTTGCGCACGCCGAAAACCGTAGCCACGGTGCCATTGGTCAGCGGCACCGTCGAAAGCCACAGCAGGCCCATGGCGATACCGAACAGGTAAGCGCTGAACTCAGTGACCGGTGCCCACAGGAACAGCACGATTACCACCGCCCGCAACAGGTACAGCCCGGTCAGCAGGCGCGGCTTGGACATGCGCCCGCCCAACCAGCCAGCGGTGAATGTACCGACGATATTGAACAGCCCCACCAACGCCAGCACCGTGGTGCCAGTGGTCGCGGCCAGGTGCTGATCCACCAGGTAGGCCGGCAGGTGTACACCGATGAACACGACCTGGAAACCACAGACAAAGAAACCCAGCGCCAGCAGCCAGAACCCGGAATGCGAGCAGGCCTCGCGCAGCGCCTGGCCCAGGGTTTGCTCGGCACCATGGCTGGGCAACGGGCGGTCACGCAGCAGCCCAACGAACGGTACGATAAACGCCACCATCAGCCCCAGTACCAACAGCGCTGCCGACCAGCCCAGCCATTGGATCAGACCAAGGGTGCCCGGCAACATGGCGAACTGGCCAAATGAACCGGCGGCGCTGGCGATGCCCATGGCCATGCTGCGTTTCTCGGCAGGTACCGCCCGCCCGACCACTCCGAGAATGACCGAGAACGAGGTGCCGGAGAGGCCGATACCGATCAACAGGCCGGCACTCAACGACAACGACCAGGCCGAGTCGGCCATGCCCATCAGGATCAAGCCAGCGGCATAGAGAATACCGCCAATGATTACCACCCGCGCTGCACCCAGGCGGTCGGCCAAGGCGCCGGCGAAGGGTTGCGCCAGCCCCCAGATCAGGTTCTGCAAGGCAATGGCAAAGGCGAATACCTCACGGCCCCAGCCAAAATCGGCGCTCATTGGCGCCAGGAACAGGCCGAACCCGTGCCGTACACCCAGGGACAGCGCCAGGATCAACGCCGCCCCCACCAATACCCACCCACTGGTTCGCCACACCGAAGTCATTGTCGTTATCTCCAGCACATCGCAAGGTTTTGCGGGTATATACCCGCTTATAGTCGTAACTAATCAGGCCAGTTGGCCCAGCAAACGTACCAGTTCATCGCGCGGCCCTACCCCCAGCCGCTCCACCAGTTCCGCCTGTGCCTGCTCCCAGGCGGGGTGAGCCGCCAGTAGCAGTTGCGTCCCTGCCTCGGTCAACAGCACGACCCGGTTGCGCTGGTCATCGCCATCGGCCAGCGCCACCAACCCTTCAGCCTCAAGCACTCGCAAGTTCCGGCCCAAGGTACTGCGCTCCAGGCCCATGGCCTCGGCCAAGGTGGTAATACTGGGGCGATCGAGCCGTTGCAGGTGCCGAAGCAGGGAAAACTGGGCGACATTGACCCCAAAGCCCGCAAGGGCCTCGTCGTAATGCCGGCTCACCCCGCGGGCGGCACGACGCAGGTGGGTACAGATGCATTCACTGGTCAGCATGGATACGTGTATATACCCGCATAACGAGTGTTGCAAGAAGTTTCATGCATACAGCAGGCATGCGCAGGTTCCTCCAGGTGCAGTCAAAGGCCGAGCGCCAAGCCCACTAGCACGGCCAGTTCAAGCAACTCCAACAGCGCACCGGCAGTATCTCCGGTAGTCCCGCCCAGGCGCCGGCACATCAGCTGCCGCAACCAGGCAAACACCACCAGTGGCAGCAGGATGACCCACCCGCCCAACAACAGGCAGAACAGCGTACAGCCCAACAGTACCCAGCCGGCCGCACGCCGGGGCAGGTGCTCGGCCAGCGCCTGGCCCAGGCCACCTGGCCGCACATAAGGCGTGCTTAGAAACAACCCGAGCATCGCTGCCCGCCCGATCAGCGGTGCCAGCAACAATTGCGCGCCAACGCCCTGCTCTACCAGCACCCACAGCGCGCAAAACTTCAGCAGTAGCACCAGCACCAGGGTCACAACGGCAATCGGCCCGCTGCGCGGGTCCTTCATGATGTGCAAGGTGCGCTCACGGTCGCCAAAACCACCCAGCCAGGCATCAGCACTGTCCGCCAGGCCATCCAGGTGCAAAGCGCCACTGAGCAGCACCCAAAGCGTCAGCAGCAAGGCTGCATGCAGCGGTGTCGGCGTACCTTGAAGCAGATGGCTGGCCAGCCACAACAGCAGCCCGAACAGCAGCCCGACCAGTGGGTAGCACAACAGAGAACGCCCCATCTCACGCGGTGCCGGCATACCCGGCAGGCTCACCGGCAGGCTGCTGAGAAACTGCAAGGCAATCCAGAATGGCAACATCTCAGCACTCCTCGACCCACCGGCCGTCGTCAACCGGCACCAGCCGCATCAATGCGCCGTGCCCGACTTCGACCTGCAGCAATTGCTCCCTCGGCAACCCACGGGCACGGGCCAGCAACAGCCGCATCACCCCGCCATGGGTGACCAGCAGCACTCGCTTGCCGGCATGTCGAAGGCGCAACCCCTCGACAGCCGCCAGCACCCGTTCAGCGAAGGCTTCTACCGGCTCGCCATTTGGCGGGGTGAACGTGTATGGATTCGCCCAGAAGCGCCCCAGAGCATCCGCCTGGTCTTCCATGATCTGCGCCGCGCTACGGCCCTCCCAATCGCCAAAATGCAGCTCCTGCAAGGCGGGCTCACGCAGCACGGGCAGATTCAACCGTGCCCCCAGCTCATCGGCAAAACGCGCACAACGCTGCAGCGGCGAACTGACCACCACCTGCCACGGGCCAGCCCCGGCCACGGCGCTGCGCATCTGTGCCCAGCCTTTGTCGGTCAGGGCATCGTCAAGGCTGCCACGCAAGCCGCCCTGCTCGGTTTCACCGTGGCGCAGCAGGTCGAGGATCATGCCGGTCGATCCGCCACCGCAGCTTCGGCAAAGGTCGCCATTTGCCCATGCAGCGCACAGGCCAGGCGCAACAGTGGCACGGCCAGGGCAGCACCACTGCCCTCGCCCAGGCGCAGGCCCAAGGCCAACAGCGGCTCGGCCTGCAGCGCAGCGAGCAAGGCCTTGTGCCCAGGCTCGGCGCCCTGGTGGGCGAACAGCAGCCAGGCCCGGCACATTGGGTTGAGGCGCACGGCCACCAGCGCGGCGACGCTGCAGATGAAACCATCCACCAGTACCGCCACCCCCGCCTGCGCGCAGCCAATGTAGGCACCGGCCAATGCTGCAATCTCGAAACCGCCCACACAGCCCAAGGCCTGCAACGGTTCTTCAGCACGCAGGCCATGCAGGCGTAGCGCCCGTTCGATGACATCGGCCTTGTGCCGCACCCCGGCGTTGTCCAGGCCGGTGCCCGGGCCGCTCAGTTCTGCCGCCGGGCAGCCCAACAGGACGCTGGCCAAGGCAGCGGCGGCCGTGGTGTTGCCAATGCCCATCTCTCCACCGATGAACAGCTGCGCACCCTGTTCGGCTGCGCGCAGCGCACTGTCGCGGCCGGCCTGCAGGGCGGCTTGAAGCTGGCTTTCGGTCAGCGCCGGCTGGCGTGCAAAGTTGGCGGTGCCGGCACCCAGTCGCAGATGTCGCACGCCAGGCAATTCCAGTTGCAGGTCGATGGTGCCGAGATCGACCACCTCCAGGCTGGCCTGCAGTTGCCGCGCCAGCACGCTGATTGCCGCACCACCGCCGACGAAGTTACGCAGCATCTGCCCGGTCACCGCCTGCGGGTAGGCCGAGATGCCCTCTTCGACCACGCCATGGTCACCGGCAAAAATAGTGATGGCAAGCTGATCCAGCACGGGCCGTTCACGCCCTTGCAGGCCCGCCAGCTCAATGGCCAGGCCTTCCAGCTGGCCAAGTGAACCGGCAGGTTTGGTCAGCTGCTGCTGACGGGCGCGGGCCTGGTCCATGGCGGCGTTGTCGAGGGGTTGGCAGGCGTCACGCCACCAGGCTGGAGTCATAGAGCGGGTCCTTTAAGCATTAAGGGCAGGCCGGCCACGGTCAGCACCACGCGCTGGCAGCGTTCGGCCACAGCCTGGTGCAGCCAGCCGGCCAGGTCGACATAGCGCCGGGTCAGCTCACCCATGGGCACCACGCCCAGGCCGGTTTCGTTACTGACCAGAATGACCGTGCCGGGCAGCTGTTCCAGGCAGGCCAGCAGCGCATCACGCTCCTCGGCCAGGCGCTGGTCGTCTTCGAGCATGAGCAGGTTGGTCAACCACAGGGTCAGGCAATCCACCAACAAGCAGCGCCCCTCGGCCGCTTCGGCACGCAACACCGCGGCCAGGGCCAGCGGCTCTTCGATCAGCGCCCAATCACTGGGGCGGCGCTGACGGTGCAATAACACGCGTTCGTTCATTTCACCATCCAGCGGCTGGCTGGTGGCAATGTAGGTCACTGGCAGGCCGCTGGTGCTGGCCAGTTGTTCGGCCAGACGGCTCTTGCCCGAACGGGCGCCGCCGAGGATCAGGTTGAGCATTTCAGGCAACCCCGCACAGTTGGCGTATAAGCGTGGTATCGAGGTGTTTTTCCACCAGGTCGGCCAGGCGCTCGATATCACGCTCGCGCAGGGCCTCGTAATCAATGACCTGCACATCTTCCAGCCCGGCCCAGCGCAACAACGCTGCGCACGACTGGCTACCCTCGAACAGCCCGTGCAAGTAGGTGGCCAGCACCTGCCCATCGGCACTGATGGCACCGTCGCTACGGCCATCGGCCAGCTGCACGGCAGGCTGTTCCAGGGCTGGCCCGGTGGTGACACCGGCATGGATCTCGTAGCCGCTGATCGGTGACGTTTCAAGGCTCAGCGTCCCGGCAACGTTGCGCAGCTGCTTTTCGGCTTCGAGCACGGTGGTGAAATCGAGCAGACCAAGCCCCCGGCTTGAACCGGCAGCCCCTTCAAGGCCCAGCGGGTCATGCACTTCACGGCCCAGCATCTGCAAGCCACCGCAAATCCCGATCAGCTTGCCCCCATAGCGCAGGTGGCGTTCGATAGCCTTGTCCCAACCACGCTCGCGCAGTTGTGCCAGATCACCGCGCACGCTCTTGGAACCCGGCAGAATGATCAGGTCGGCAGCGGGGATCGGCTGGCCCGGGCCGATAAACTGCAGGTCTACCTGCGGGTGCAGACGCAACGGGTCGAAGTCGGTGTGGTTGCTGATGCGTGGCAACACCGGCACGATCACCTTGAGTACCCGCTCATGCTTGGCGCCCTGGCGTACATCGATACCGTCTTCAGCCTCCAGGTGCAGGTCGGTGACGTACGGCAGTACGCCCAGCACCGGTTTACCGGTGCGCGCCTCCAGCCAGTCCAGCCCCGGCTGCAGCAGTGCAATGTCGCCTCGGAAGCGATTGATCACAAAACCTTTGACCCGCGCCTGCTCGCTGGGCGACAGCAGCTCCAGTGTACCCACCAGGTGGGCGAACACGCCGCCGCGGTTGATGTCGGCAACCAGGATCACCGGGCAGTCAACCGCTTCGGCAAAGCCCATGTTGGCGATGTCGCCGGCCCGCAGGTTGATCTCCGCCGGGGACCCTGCGCCTTCCACCATCACCACTGGCCAAGCGGCGCTCAGCCGCTGGTGCGAAGCCAACACCGCCTGCATGGCGATGGCCTTGTAGTCGTGGTAGGCCACCGCGTTCATGCTGGTAACGGCGCGGCCATGGATGATCACCTGGGCGCCGGTGTCGCTGTTGGGCTTGAGCAGCACCGGGTTCATGTCGGTGTGCGGCGCCAGCCGGCAAGCCTGGGCCTGCACCGCCTGCGCTCGGCCAATTTCACCACCATCGGCAGTTACCGCACTGTTCAGCGCCATGTTCTGCGGTTTGAACGGCACCACGCCGACACCCTGGCGCAACAGCCAGCGGCACAGCGCAGTCACCAGGGTGCTCTTGCCGGCGTCGGAAGTGGTGCCTTGCACCATGAGGGTGGTCATGCCATTTCCTTTTGATAAGCCGCCAGAGCCTGGGCCAGGCGTTGTTCGTCCGCTGTGCTGGCGGGTAGCCCCAGGCGCACCGCCGCCGGTTGTTCGAACAAGCGCACCAGGATGCCGCGGCGGGCGAGAAAATCGTGCAGATGTGCAGCGTGTTCGCTGCGCACGTACTGGAACAGGTCGCAGCCGCCACTGGGCGCCAGGCCGGCGCTGCGCAGCACTGCCGCGAGCCGCTGGCTGGCAGCGGCACAGCGCTCGGTCTGGGCGCGCTGGGCGGCCCGATCAGCGAGGCTGGCCTGCGCCAGCACCCGGGTCGGACCGTTCACGGTCCATGGCCCTAGCAACTCGGCCAGGCGCAGTAGCAGGGCGCGCTCGGCAGCGACGAAACCCAGTCGTACCCCGGCAAGACCGAAGAACTTGCCGAACGAGCGCAACACGATCAGCCCCTGGTGCTCGGCGCAGTCGACCACGCTGTCAGCCGGAGCGTTGTCCATGAACGCTTCATCGACCAACAGCCAGCCGCCGCGAGCGGCAAGACGGGCATGCCAGGCCAGCAGGCGCTCGCGCGAAACGCGTCGCCCTGTGGGATTGTTGGGGTTGACCAGCACCAGCACATCAAGGCTGTCGAGCGCTCCCTCGACCTGCGATTCGTCCAGTTCCAGCAGTTGGTGACCCGCCCGTTGCCAGGCATAGGGGTGCTCCGCATAGCAGGGGGTCAACACCCCTACCCGGCCAGCGGCACGCAGCAGCGGCAAAGCCTGTATGGCCGCCTGCGAACCGGCCACCGGCAACAGCTGACTGGCACCGTAATAGGCGCGTGCGGCGTCTTCCAGGCCATCCTCGGTTTCCGGCAGGCGGGCCCAGGCGTCCACGGGAATCGGCGGGATCGGGAACGCCCAAGGTGCGATACCGCTGGACAAGTCGAGCCACTGCTCACGGGCAATACCGTATTGCCGCACCGCACGCAGCAAGCGGCCACCGTGTTCAAGCATTCAGAAAAGCCCCCACACAAATCACCAGCAACCAAAGCCACACGCCACGCTGCACCAGGCTCCAGCCACGTTCGATGGCGTCGGCATCGGCCACTGGGCCTTCACCCAGGCGTGGCCGCTCATGTAACTCACCGTGGTACACCGCCGGGCCGCCAAGCTCAACACCGAGCGCACCAGCGCCTGCAGCCATCACCGGGCCGGCATTGGGGCTGTCCCACAGCGGGCCCTGCTTGCGCCAGCAGGTGAACGCCAGGCGGGTCTTGCCCAGTAGTGCATAGGTCAGTGCCACCAGCCTTGCGGGAATATAGTTGAGCACATCGTCTATGCGCGCCGCGCACCAACCGAAGCGCTCGAAGCGTTCATTGCGGTAACCCCACATGGCATCCAGGGTATTGCTCAGGCGGTACAACACCACGCCCGGCGCACCGGCCACCACGAACCAGAACAGCGCCGCAAACACTGCATCGCTGCCGTTTTCCAGCACAGACTCGGTGGCCGCCCTGGCCACAGCCGGCTCGTCCAGCTCGCGGGTTTCCCGGCTGACCAGGAAGCCGACCCGGCGCCGCGCCTCCTCCAGGTTGCCCTGGCGCAAGGCGTTGGCCACCGGCAGCACATGCTCGCCCAGGCTGCGCAGCCCCACCGCGCAGTACAGCGCCAATACATCGACCAGCCAGCCGATATACGGCAACCAGGACAGCACCAACGCCACCAGGGTGAGCGGTACCACTGCCAGAAACCACGCGCTCACACCGTGACTGCGCCAACCGCGCCCACCGGCATTCAGACGGCGCTCGAGGTTACTGGCCATATTGCCGAAGGCTACCAAAGGGTGGCGCCGCTGCGGCTCGCCCAGCAACGCATCCACGGCCACCCCGGCCACGGTCAGCAAAGCCACGCTCATTGGCGCTCTCCCCATCGGTTCTCAAAAAGCATTTCACTCAAAGGCCGCTCTTGGGCCCAGTTTTCCTGCACCAGCATGGGCACCGGGTAGAACTCAGTGACCGGCCCCAGGCACAGTACCGCTACCGGCTTGGCCCCGGCGGGCATGCCCAGCAAGGCCGCCAAGGCCTGCGGGTCGAACAGCGACACCCAGCCCATGCCCAGCCCTTCGCCACGCGCGGCCAGCCACAGGTTCTGAATGGCACAGGCCAGCGAGGCGAGGTCCATTTCCGGCAGGGTGCGGCGGCCGAAGATATGCGGCTCGCGGTTGTCCATCAATGCAGCCACCAACAGCTCGGCACAGTCGTTGATGCCTTCCACCTTGAGCTTCATGAAAGCATCGGAGCGCTCGCCCAATGCTTCAGCAGTGCGTACCCGCTCCGCCTCCACCAGGGCCTGAATCTGCCCACGCAGTTCGCGCCGGGTAATACGGATGAAGCGCCAAGGCTGCATGAGCCCGACGCTGGGTGCCTGGTGCGCAGCGGCCAGCAGGCGGCCGAGCAGCTCTGGCGCCACCTGGCCGCCAGCGAAATGACGCATGTCGCGGCGCTCGCCGATGGCCCGGTAGATCGCGGCGCGCTCGGCGTCGCTGAAAGCGTGTTCACTCATGGTCGCAACAGCGCCGCCGCCGCATCCGGGTTGGAAGGGAAGTAGAAATGTACGTAGGACGCCGTCAGCCGCCCCAGGCGATAAACCGCTTCATTGCCACGCCCGCCGTTGGGGCTCAGGCCGCGGGCAATCGGCTGCAGCTCGGTGCTGGTCAGCGAATGGTGGTAGGTGTGCCCACGCAGGGTGCCTTCGGGCAATTCCACCGCCTGCAGCGCCAGGGCCGCCAGGCGCTTCTGCATGGTCGCCTCGCCCGGCAGCAGGCCGAGCAGTTCAGCGCGCTCGCCGGCCACATCGGTCAAGGCATCAAGCAGGTACAGCATGCCACCGCATTCCGCCAGCATTGGCTTGCCCTGTGTGTGGTGGGCACGGATCGCATTGCACATCGGCGTGTTGGCAGCCAGCCCATGATGGTGCAGTTCAGGGTAGCCGCCCGGCAGGTACAGGCTGTCTACCACCGGCAGCTCGCGGTCGTGCAAAGGCGAGAAGAACTCCAGCTGGGCGCCCAGGTTGCGCAGCAGGTCGAGGTTGGCGCCATAGGTAAAGGCAAACGCCTCGTCCCGCGCCACGCCGATACGCACACCGGCCAGCGAGGCCGCGCTGGCTTGCGGTTCGGGCTCGGCAAAGCTTACGGGCGGCGGCAAGGCCGCATCGCAACTGGCACCCAGCGCCTCGGCCGCAGCGTCCAGGCGGGCATCCAGGTCATTCAGCTCGCGGGCCTGGACCAGGCCCAGGTGGCGGCTGGGCAGTTCGATGCCGCGCTCGCGGGACAAACCGCCATACCAACGCAGGCCTTCGGTCAGGCTGCCTTCCAGCAGTTGCGCGTGGCGCAGGCTGCCCACCCGGTTGGCCAACACCCCGGCGAACGGCAGGTCGGCCTGGTAGCGCGCCAGGCCCAGGGCCAGGGCACCAAAGGTCTGCGCCATGGCCGTGCCGTCGATCACTGCCAGTACCGGCACGCCGAAGTGGCGTGCCAGGTCGGCGCTGGACGGGGTGCCGTCGAACAATCCCATCACCCCTTCGATCAGGATCAGGTCGGCCTCGCCAGCCGCTTCCCACAATAGCCGGCGGCTTTCCACGGCGCCGATCATCCACAAGTCCAGCTGATACACCGGCGCGCCGCTGGCCCGCTCCAGGATCATGGGGTCAAGAAAGTCTGGCCCACACTTGAACACGCGCACCTTGCGCCCGAGGTTGCGGTGCAGGCGTGCCAGGGCGGCGGTGACAGTAGTCTTGCCCTGGCCAGAAGCCGGTGCCGCGATCAGAACGGCGGGGCAATGACGGGGCTGGCTCACAGTTCGACGCCCTTCTGTGCGCGGATGCCGGCCTGGAAGGCGTGCTTGAGCATGCCCATTTCGGTCACGGTATCAGCCAGCTCGATCATTTCCGGTTTGGCGGCGCGGCCGGTGACAATCACGTGCTGCATCGGCGGGCGGGCCTGAATGTCGGACAGGACCTGGTCGAGGTCGAGGTAGCCGTGCTTGAGGGCAATATTCAGCTCATCCAGCACCACGAACTGTACGTTCGGGTCTTGCAGTAGCTGACGCGATACTGCCCAGGCCGCTTCAGCGGCCGCAATATCGCGCTGACGGTCCTGGGTTTCCCAGGTAAAGCCCTCGCCCATCACGTGGTAGCGCACCTGCTCGGGGAAGCGCCGGAAGAACAGCTCTTCACCGGTGCTGTTACGGCCCTTGATGAACTGCACCACACCGCACTGCATGCCATGGCCCAGGGCGCGCGCAAGCATGCCGAAGGCCGAACTGCTCTTGCCCTTGCCATTGCCGGTCAGCACCAGCAGCAGGCCGCATTCGTTGGGGGAGTTGGCAATGCGTTCGTCGATGATCGCCTTCTTGCGCTGCATGCGCGCCAGGTGGCGTTCGTCACGTTCGGTGGGTTCGCTCATCAGGGTTCTCCGCTGGCTGGCACCGCGGCAACGCGCGACGACAGGTAATAGGCAGGCAGACGGAGCGCGCGCAGGGGCCATGGCAAGGCGCCACGGTGCACCGCGCATCACCCTCCGTGATGCCGTTGGCAGATATCAGGCCGGTCTCCGGGCTTGTGAGCGGGCCTTGGCCCTGGCCTGCGCGCCTTCCCGGGTACTCACACCCAGTGGCCCTGCGCGGCCGCGACTCACCTACCGTTGCGGGGGCAGCGCCGGAATCGCGCCATGTTGGCGACCACCGGCTTCCCAGTTTCACCCTGCCCAGTCGGGGCTGGCAGGGCACCTGAAACACGCGCGAAGGTTAGAGGGTTGTACCCGGAGCGTCAATCGAAGCAGGCCCACTGCGGAAAACAGCCAGCATCCCGCTTGATGGCCAATTCGCCAGCCTGTGCCACACTGATATCACATAGCCATCACTCTCAGCTGTATGCCATAACCATCACAACAGGAGAGCGCAGCATGCGAGGCCAGATCATCAACAACGCGAACCTGGAGTTTCTGCGCCCGGTACTGGAGCGTTGGGTCGACTGCATCGACCGCTTCAACCGGTTTGCCGGGGATGGCGAAGCCCCCTACTGGCACGGTGCTGCTGCCAATGCCGGGGTGCTGGCGGCGGCGGCCTGGCAGGCGGAGCTGGCAGCGTTGCAGCAGTTTGCCGGCAAGCGGCAACGCGACGAAGGTGAATATGAAGGGCGCTGCGACCTGTCGATCAGCGGTGCTGACGAGGTGCTGTACCTCAGCGTCAGCCAGCGCTGGCCAAAGGTTGCCAGGCTGGACATGGCGACCGCCCTGCAAGAAACCGCAGCGCGTGCGCGCCAGGTGGCCTACCCCAGCCAGCTGAAGGCCGGCGCGTTGTTCATCAGCCCATGGAAGGCGGGTCAGCACGCCAGCCCCGAGGAACTGCAGGACCTGGTCGATGACCTGCAAAAGCACACCGCTTGTGCCATCGCCTGGTACTTCCCGTATGCCTATCGCAAGTTGCACAACGAACTGGGTCAGTATTTCCCGGGGGTGGCGCTGCTGCTCAAGCAGGCTTGAATCGGCAGGTACGTGCGCGGGCGGGCTTTTGGGCTTTTGGGCTTTTAGGATGTGGGCTTTCACATCGCGTAGACATTCGTTCGCATGGGTGGCGCTGAGTCACCTTTCCGCCCTTCCGGCGGGTTACTTTGGTCTTGCCCAAAGTAACCAAAGGCGCCCGCTCCCATCATCCGGCCCCTGCGCTGCGCTCCGGGGTCCCTTCGCTACGGGCTTGCTCCCGGGAGTACGCGCCGAAGGCCCCTCTTTCTCATACCGCTCGACCCATTTGTAGCCGGTCTTTCGGCTGATCTCGTAGGCCTGGCACAAGGCGCTGAAGCTGGGCGCCCCCTGTAGGTAATCCGCGATGAAAAGCATTTTCAGGTCCATAGGTT
>JAAIGF010389404.1_pt1 | contig 12901 bp, 9 predicted proteins | sample 6487441 | NCBI WGS metagenome assembly JAAIGF01 (sample SAMN13974129, study PRJNA590717) | phyllosphere metagenome | biome: pepper field; feature: multiple bacterial spot infested pepper fields; material: pepper leaves; isolation source: leaves from pepper fields | host: Capsicum annuum ... | reverse complement strand
CTGCTGGGCGGCGAGCTGCTGTGTGAGCTGGTCCACGGTCTGCTGGGCGGCGGCCGACTCGGCCGAGGTCGAGGAGGTTCCCGCGACGATGCCGGTCGCCGCCTGGTTCTCGAGCGCCGAGACCTGGGCGCTGGCGGCGTCGAGGGCCTGCTTCTCGGGGCCGTTGGTCACGGCATCCTGATCGCTCAGAGCCTGCGTCACGTTCGTGGAGTTCACCTCGCGGGCGATGTCGTTCTGGAACACCTGCAACACGAGGGGCTCGGCCACCACGATGCCGATGAGCGCGGCCATGATCACGCGGGGGAAGGCGAGCCCGAGCAGGCGGAAGACGTTCTTCGTCGAGCGCATGGTCGAGGTGAGGAAGCGGTCGAGGTTGAAGATGATGAGACCCCAGACCAGCGCCAGCGGGATCGCGAGCAACAGGCTCACGCGCACGCCGGTGAGCAGCGCGAACATCATCGAGAGCGACGACACCAGCGCGGTCCCCGCGAGCACGAGGAACATCTGCACGAAGCGGGGAACCTCTTCGGGAACCTCGTTGAGCACGTCGTTGTCGGCCCCGCCGAGCACGGCCATGCGGCGGATCAGCGACAGGCGCGGCCGGCGCGGATCATCGCGGCGCAAGCGGGGCGGGCGGGGATCGGATGCCGTGGACGCGGCACTCGCGGGCGCCTCGTCCCAGGTCCCGGCGGTGTCAGCCGCGGCGTCTCGGGCATCGCCGTCGGGGTCGCGGCCATCTGGCCCCACGGGGGCGATGCCGTCGAGCACCTCGGTCTCGCGTTCGGTGACCGACCGCGGCGGCGCGGCGTCACGCGGAGCACCGGGAGCGGGATCGTCGAAATGCGCGAGGAGCGCGGTCGCACCCGTCAGCGGCTCGGCCTCGCCGGTGGCGCCGGGAGGGGCACCCCAGGGCTCGGCTCGCTCCGCGGTCCCCGCGGTGGTTCGAGGATCGGCGGCGGCGCGCGGGTCCGCGGCGTCACGCGGGTCCGCGGCCTGGCGCGGGTCGGCGGCGTCGCGTGAATCGCGAGGCGCGGCACCCCGGTTCGCCGCGTTCTGCGCGGCGAGGAGGTCGTTGAGATACTGCGCGCGATCCTCGTCCGTCATGAGGTCGAGACGGCCGCGCGGTTCGGGACGACCGGGCCGGTCAGCGGAAAAGGACATTCGCAGAGGGTACGACGCCGACCCTGCCCTCTCCTGTGCGCTGCCTGAGGCGCAGCCCCGCGGGTGAGCGGCTCCATGCCCGCCCCGCGAACTCGCCGCCGCCGGGCCCCGACCCCGAAACGGCGAGACCGCATGCGTTCGTCGAGACCGCACCCGATGGTTCGCAATCGCGTGCGGTTTCGACAACGCGATGCGGTTTCGTCGACGCGACGCCCCGGCCGCGGTCCTCCCGGACACGCGAAAGCGGGCCGGGCGCGGAACGCCCGACCCGCCTGTGCGGACCTCAGACCAGACGCTTCTTCGGCGACACGTCGTAGGTGTTCTCGGGGTCGGAGAACACCGCGTCGCCGAGGGCCTCGTCGATCGCGGCGAGGGTGTCGGCATCCAGGGTCACGCCCGACGCCTTGACGGTGTCGGCCAGCTGCTCGGGACGCGAGGCGCCCACGAGGGCCGCGGCGATGTTCGGGTTCTGCAGCACCCACGCGATCGCGAGCTGCGGCATGGCGAGCCCGGCCTCGTCGGCGATCGGCTTGAGCCGCTGCACGGCCTCGAGCGTGTCGTCGTTCAAGAACCGCTTGATGAAGTTCGCGCCGCTCTTCTCATCGGTGGCGCGCGACCCCTCGGGCGCGGGCTGTCCCGGCAGGTACTTGCCGCTCAGCACGCCCTGCGCCATGGGCGACCAGACGATCTGCGAGATGCCGAGTTCTTCGCTGGCCGGCACGACCTTGCCCTCGATCACGCGCCACAGCATGGAGTACTGCGGCTGGTTCGAGATGAGCTGGATGCCGAGCTGCTTCGCGAGAGCGTGACCCTCGCGCAGCTGCTCGGCGGTCCACTCGGAGACGCCGATGTACAACGCCTTCCCCTGGCGGACGACGTCGGCGAAGGCCTGGAAGGTCTCTTCGAGCGGGGTCTCGTAGTCGAAACGGTGCGCCTGGTACAGGTCGACGTAGTCGGTGCCGAGGCGCTTCAGCGACCCGTTGATCGAGTCCATGATGTGCTTGCGGCTCAGTCCGGTGTCGTTGGGACCCATCGGACCGGTCGGGAAGTACACCTTCGTGAAGATCTCGAGCGACTCGCGGCGCTGCCCCTCGAGAGCCTTGCCGAGGACCGTCTCGGCGGCGCCGTTGGCGTAGCCGTCGGCGGTGTCGAACGTCGTGATGCCCGCGTCGAGGGCGGCGTGCACCGTCTTGATCGCCGCGTCGTCACCGACCTGCGAGCCGTGGGTCACCCAGTTGCCGAGGGTGATCTCCGAGATCTTGAATCCACTGTTTCCGAGGTAGCGATAACCGACCATGCCTCCACGCTAGACCCGGCCGCCGACATCGGGGCCGTGGCATCCGGAACCGCGTTCTGCCAGGCTCGATGAGAGCGCGCCGGTCGGCGTCGCAACGACGGAGGACACCCCATGACCCACCGACCCGACGACGCCCTGACGCCCGTGTTCGACCGTGCCGGAGAGGCCTCGCGTCGCCCGCGCGACCGGTTCCCGCGTACGCCCGAGCTGCCCGAGACGGCGTACCAGATCGTGCACGACGAGATGATGCTCGACGGCAACGCGCGCATGAACCTCGCGACCTTCGTCGGCACCTGGATGGACGAGCACGCCGACCGCCTGTACGCCGACGCGTACGACAAGAACATGATCGACAAGGACGAGTACCCGCGCACGGCCGAGATCGAGCGCACGTGCTGGCGCATGCTCGCCGACCTCTGGCACGCCCCCTCGGTCGACGGCGCGGCGGGCACCTCGACCATCGGTTCGTCCGAGGCGTGCATGCTCGGCGGCCTCGCCCTGAAGCGCCGCTGGCAGCACGCGCGGCGCGCCGCCGGGAAGTCGACCGAGAAGCCCAACCTCGTCATGAGCAGCGCGGTGCAGGTCTGCTGGGAGAAGTTCTGCAACTACTGGGACGTCGAGGCTCGCTACGTCCCCGTCACCGACGCGCACCCGGTGTTCGACGGCCACGACCTCGCCGACTACGTCGATGAGAACACGATCGGCGTCGTCGCGATCCTCGGGGTGACCTACACCGGCATGTACGAGCCCGTGGCATCCATCTCCGAAGCTCTGGATGCCATCGAGCAGGCCACGGGACTCGACATCGCCATCCACGTCGACGGCGCCTCGGGAGCGATGGTGGCGCCGTTCCTGCGGCCCGACCTGGTCTGGGACTTCCGGCTCGAGCGGGTGCACTCGATCTCGACGTCGGGACACAAGTACGGCGGCGTGTACCCGGGTGTGGGCTGGGTCGTGTGGCGCGAGGAGAAGTGGCTGCCCGAAGACCTCGTGTTCCGTGTGAGCTACCTCGGCGGCGACATGCCCACCTTCGCGCTGAACTTCTCGCGGCCCGGGGCGCAGGTGCTGCTGCAGTTCTACCTGTTCCTACGCCTCGGCTTCGAGGGCTACACCACGGTGCAGCGCGGTCTGCAGAAGGTCGCCCTGCACCTCTCGCGGGGGATCGGCGAGATGGGGCCGTTCGAGCTGGTGAGCGACGGCAGCGACCTGCCGGTGTTCGCGTGGCGCCTGCGCGCGGGCTACACCGAGAACTGGAACCTGTACCACCTGTCCGATCGCCTGCGCATGCACGGCTGGCTCGTGCCCGCCTACCCCCTGCCCGACGACATGTCCGACCGCACCGTGCAGCGGATCGTCGTCCGCGCGGGGCTCAGCCTCGATCTCGCCGACGACCTGCTGGAGGACATCCGCACCGAGGTCGCGTACCTCGACAAGCTGCAGTCGCCGATGCCGGTCGAGGGCACGGGCCCCGGGTTCCACCACTGAGCGGGCGCGGCGCCCCTCACGCCGCGGCGGAGCGACGCCTCGCCTGCTCGCGCGGATCGGGAACCGGGACGGCGGCGATGAGCGCGCGGGTGTACTCCTCGCGCGGAGAGGCGAGCACCTCGCGGCGCGTGCCCTCCTCGACGATGCGCCCGCGCTGGAGCACGACCACCCGGTCGCTGAGCTGGTCGACGACCGCGAGGTCGTGGCTGATGAACAGGCACGCGAAGCGCAGCTCCTGCTGGAGACGGCGCACCAGGTCGAGAACGGTCGCCTGCACCGACACGTCGAGCGCCGAGGTCGGCTCGTCGGCCACCAGCAGCCGGGGTTCGAGCGCGATGGCCCGCGCGATCGCGACGCGCTGACGCTGACCGCCCGACAGCTCGTGCGGGAAACGACCCGCCCAGGATGCCGGGAGCTCGACGTCCGAGAGCAGCGCGGCGACCCGCGCCTCGCGTTCGCGCGGCGACAGGGCGGTGTGCGCCCGGAGCGGCTCGGCGATCGAGGCCCCGATGCTCATGCGGGGGTCGAGAGCCGCGGTCGAGTTCTGGAACACGACCCCGACGGATCGCTTGACGGCGAGCGACGCGGCCCGGCGGGCGGTGCGGAGATCGACCCCGTCGATGAGCACCCGGCCCGAGGTGATCGGGGCGAGACCCAGGGCGCACATGCCGATGGTGCTCTTGCCCGAGCCCGACTCGCCCACGAGCGCCGTGGTCTGCCCGCGCGGGATGCGCAGGCTCACGTCGTCGACGGCCGTGAGGGCACGGGCCCCGCGACCGTAGACGACCGTGAGTCCCTCGACCTCGAGCACGGCTTCCCCCTCGGCGTCGGCCGCGACGCGCTCCGACGCCCCCAGGCGCGGAACGGCGGACAGCAGCTCGCGCGTGTACGGCGCCGACGGCGCGTCGAAGATGCGCTGCACGTCGGCGCGCTCCTGCACCTCGCCGCGGCGCAGCACCACGACGCTGTCGGCCATGTCGGCGACGACACCCATGTCGTGCGTGATGAGCAGCATGGCTGTGCCGGTGCGCTCGCGCAGTCGGCGCATCACGTCGAGCACCTCGCGCTGCACCGTGACATCGAGCGCGGTCGTCGGCTCGTCGGCGATGATCAGCTCGGGATCGCACGCCAGCGCCATCGCGATCATGACGCGCTGGGCCTGACCGCCCGACATCTGGTGCGGATACGAGCGCACGCGCGCGGCGGCATCCGGGATCTCCACCATCGTCAGCAGCTCCACCACGCGGGATCGACGAGCGGCGCGGTCCATCTCGGGTCGGTGCACGCGCAGCACCTCGTCGATCTGATGACCGATCGGGAAGACGGGGTCGAGCGCGTTCATCGGGTCCTGAAAGACGACGGCGATGCGCGACCCGCGGATGGCGTTCAGGCGGGTCTCGTCGAGGGCGAGCAGATCGATGCCGTCGAACATCGCCGTCCCCCGTACCCGCGCCCGCTCGGGGAGCAGACCCACGAGGGCGAGGGCGCTGACGCTCTTCCCCGAACCCGACTCCCCCACGAGGGCGACGATCTCGCCGCGCCCCACGGTCAGGTCGAGACCCGCGACGGCCACCACCTCTTCGTCGCCGACGTCAAAAGCGACCTCGAGACCGGTGACCTCCAGCACGGGTGCGCTCATGAACCCGGCTCCCGGTCGGGCCCGTCGGCGGCGGACGTCTCGATGACCGGCGCGTCTGTCGCCGTCACGGCGGATGCCCCGGACGCGTCGGCGGCGAGGGTGCTGTCGCGGTACTCCTGCCACTCGGCCAGCATCTTGCGGTGGTGCCCGACGAGCCAGGTCATGTAGCGCAGGGCGTTGGTCAGGCGTGTGCGGGGCCTCGACGCGTCCTCGGGGAGCACGTCGAGGCCGAACTCGAGGGTCGAGTTGATGCGGCGGACGTAGTCGCGCTCACCCGCGAGGAAGCCGCCCCACACGTCGTCCTCGGTGCGGAAGTAGTGGCTGCGGTCCCCGGGGATCGCGTGCCGTTTGAGGAAGCCGAGGTTGACCAGCGCGCGGGTCGACATCGACACGGCGCCCGCGCTCGCCTGCAGGAGGTCGGCGATCCGCGCGGACGACAGGTAGGGCTCGTCGACGATCAGGAGCAGGGCGAGGACGCGCCCCTCCATGCGCGGGTTCCCCGCCGCGCCCCACGCGTACGCGAAGTCCTCGACGAAGGCGCTCACGGCCTCGTCGAGCACGTCGGCGCGGGCGTCGTCGGGCCGGGTACGTTCTGCGTCCGTCACAAGGCCATCCCCTTCAGCAGCTCCGACGGCCGCTCCGTCGACAGAGCGTAGCGATAGCGGTCGAACGGCCACATGGACATGCCGCTCAACCGGATCGAGACCACCTCGCCGGCGGCATCCCGTTCCACGCTCACGGGCTCACCGCTCGCTCCGAAGCTCGCGCGCGACGGCAGGCGCAGGGCCCCGTCGACGTCGACATCGAGCACCTCGGCGGAGCGGGCGGGGTCGGGGTCGGCCGGGTGCAGCACCGCCACAGCGCCGCCGAGATCCACGAGGTCGGCCACGCTCCACATGCTCGCGAACCGTCCCGTGACCTCGACCGTGGCCGGCTCGCGGTCGGCCTGGGCCAGGGCCAGACGCAGGATGCCGAGGGCTCCCGTGGCGAGGACGTCGGCGGGGCCGTCGATGGCGTTCGTGAGCACGCTCACCACCAGACCGTCGTCGAGGTCGAGCCAGGTGCGCGTGATGTGGCCGGGGTAGCCGCCGCTGTGGCCGACGAGACGCGCCCCGTCCAGGTCGCGCACGTCGAAGCCGAGCCCGTAGTGACGCAGGACGCCGGCGTACTCGATGTCCGACTCCCGCCGCTGCAGCAGCCTCTTGGACGCGTCCGACACGAGGGTGTCGTCACCGGGGGCGTGGGCGGCGAAGTAGGCCGACAGATCGCGCGCGGTGCCGAACCATCCCGTCGCCGCCGCCATGGCGCGGGTGTCGACGTGCGGGATCACGCGCCGCTCCGCGCCGGCCCGCAGGGCGGCGTTGTGCCCCGCGGCGAAGTCGTCGGCCCGATCGGCATCCCATTCGGGGCCGAGATCGCGGAGATCGAGCGGCAGAACGATGTTGTCGAGCACGTACTGCGCGTACGGGACGCCCGCCGCGGCCTCGATGAGGAGGCCCAGCAGCGAGTATCCGACGTTGGAGTACTTGAAGTGCTCGTTCGGGGCGAACACGCGGCCCTCCTCGGCCGCCATCCGGAGGATCTCGGCCCGGTCGGGGAAAGGCAGCCCGCGCTGCCAGAAATCGGCGACGACGCCGTCGCGGATCACGCCGCCCTGGTGGCCCAGCAGCTCACGGACGCTGACATCGCCCACCTCGGACTCCGCGAGTTCGGGGAGCCAGCGCGAGACGCGGTCGTCGAGGCGGAGTGCGCCGCTCTCGACGAGCTGCAGCACGGCGGTCGCGGTGAACGTCTTGGAGTGGGACGCGATGCGGAACAGGTGCCCCGTGGTCAGGGGCTCCGCCGTCGCGACGTTCGCGACACCCCACGCCTCATCGAGGAGGAGCTCGCCGCGGTGGCGGATCGCGACCTGGATGCCGGGCACCCCGCGCAGCTCGTGTTGGAAGCCGATCCACTCGGCGACGTAGGCGGCCCCGGCGCGCAGCAGGGCGTCGCGCCGGGCGTCGCCGGCCGCCGCCGCGTCCCCCGCCGTCGCACCGGAGGCGAGGGCGGTGGCGGGGGCGTCCGGTGCGGTGGCGTCGGTCAGCGTCGCGGCGGGGGCGGAGGGAGGGGTCGACACGGTCAGTGTCCTTTCGGGTCGAGGGCGTCGCGCACGGTGTCGCCCAGGGTGATGAGCGCGAGCACGGTGATGCTGAGGAAGAGCGCGGGGAACAGGAGCATATGCGGGGCCGTGCCGACGTACGACTGCGCGTTCGCCAGCTGCAGACCCCACGAGATGGTGGGGGCGCGCAGTCCCACCCCCAGGAAGGTCAGCGTCGACTCGGCGACGATGACGCTGCCCACGAAGGTCGCGGCGATCGCCAGTACGGGGCCGATCGCATTGGGGAGCACGTGGCGCACGACGATCTGCACGTGCGAGAGCCCGATGACGGAGGCCGCGCGCACGTAGTCGTTGCCGCGGACGCTGCGCACGGCTCCTCGTACGAGCCGCGCCATCGTGGGCCACGAGAAGAAGGCGAGCACGAGCGAGACGAGCACGGGGTCGGGCTTGCCGAGGCTGTTGAGCACGATGATCGCGCCCAGGATGAACGGGAAGCCGAGGAACACGTCCGTCAGTCGCGAGATGACCGTGTCGAGGATGCCGCCCGCGTAGCCGGCGATGGTGCCGAGCACGATCGCGACGACGAGGCAGAGCGCGGTGGTCAGCAGCCCGATCGACAGCGACGTGCGCGTGCCGAAGACGACGTTGGCGTAGATGTCGCAGCCCTGCAGATCGGTCCCGAAGGGATGCCCCGGGCCGGGAGGCAGGGCGCTGTCGACCAGGTCGCACGCGCGGGGGTCGCCGCCGCCGAAGAGCATCGCGATGGGACCCGGCAGCAGGGCGATCAGCCCCAGGACGGCCAGGACGGCGACCGGAGCCCAGAACGTCACGCGGCGGCGGAGCACCGACCACAGACCGCGGTCGACGAGGGTCGGCTGGTCGGGCGCGGTGGCCGCGATCATCTCAGACATGGCGGATCCTCGGGTCGAGGGCGGAGTTGACGAGGTCGACCAGCAGGCTCAGGGCCAGGAAGATGAGGATCAGCGTCGTGCCGACCCCCACCACGGTCGGGCCCTCGTGCGTGCGGATGGCGGTGAAGAGCAGCTGTCCGATGCCGGGCAGGTTGAACACGCCCTCGACCACGACGGCGCCGCCCAGGAGGTACCCGAGGTCGATGGCGACGAAGGTGAGCACGGGCGAGACGGAGTTGCGCATCACGTGCGTGCCGACGATCGTCCGGCGGGGCACGCCCTTGGCCCGCAGCGTCCGCACGAAATCGGACTGGAGGGTGTCGATGACGCTGCCGCGCATGAGACGCGCGATCGCCGCGAGACCGAAGATCGCGATCACGGCCGCCGGCAGGATGTACGCCGTCGGCCATCCCGCCGTCGTGCCCGCGATGGGGAGCCACTTCAGCTGTAGCCCGAAGATCAGTTGCGCCCCCACCGCGACGACGAAGATGGGGATCGACGTCGCCAGGATCGTGGTCAGGAGCACGCCGCGGTCGATCCAGCTGTTCTTCCGCAGCCCGGCCACGAGGCCCAGGAGCACACCGAGTACGACCTCGATCACCCACGCCGTCAGCGCCAGCGTGATCGTCACCGGCCAGCGCGCCGACATGCGGTCCGCCACGGGCACGCCGTCGAAGGTCGTCCCCAGGTCGCCCGTGAAGAGCCCGCCGAGGTAGCGCAGGTACTGCAGGAGAAGGGGGTCGTCGAGGTGGAACTGGCGGCGCAGTTCCGCGACCACCGCGGCGGGGAGCGGGCGGTCTCCGCCCAGCGCCGCGATCGGGTCCCCGGGGAGCGCCCACACCATCGCGTAGATGATGAACGTGACGCCGAGGAAGACGATGCCGACCTCGATCAACCGCGCGCCCGCGGCCCGCGCGAACCTCATGCGGTCACCGCCGCGCGGGCGGCCGCGAGGACCGCGTCGAACTGCACACCGACCAGGTCGACGACCGGCAGCGCCCGCAGCGGCACGCTCTCGGCCTCCGCGACCCACTCCTCGTAGACACGGCGGAAGGCATCGCGCTCACGGCGGACCGCGTCGTGGGCGACACCCGCCGCGCACTCCACCTCGAGCGCCCGAAGGAGCATGCCCCCGAAGCGCAGACGGAAGGACCGCACGGCATCCTCGTTCGAGAACACCTCCGCCCGCGTCGCGATGCGGTCGAGGACGAGGCGCCGTGCGCGCTCGCCCTCCGCGTCGGCGAGCGCCGTCATGAGGGGGGCGAAGGCTCTCGCCCCGCGCAGCATCGGGCTCGGGATCGTCAGGAGCGCATCGACCCGGGACAGCGCGCCCCCGAGGGCGTCGCCGAGCGCGCGGAGCGCCTCGGCACGGTCCTGGATGACGCGGCGGTACGAGATCCCTCCCGACCTCTCGTCCACGACGTCGTCGTGCGTCCAGTACGGCAGCTCCGCGACCATGACCAGGGTGCCGTAGCGCTGCAGGTAGTCGGCCGAGCCTCCGCCCGACACCTCGGTGAGCGGGTCGAGCCCGAGTCCCTCGAGATAGTCGTAGCGCTCCGCGACGGTCGGGCAGCGGAACACGGCGTCGCCCAGACGCACGAGATCGGGCGATTCCGGCTCGCCGACGTCGAGCGGCAGACCGTGGCGGGACGGGATGGCCGACAGTTCTCGGACGAGCTCGTCGTCCTCGCGGTTCACGTAGAAGTACACCCCGCCGACCTCGGCGTTGTGCAGTCCGACGAACAGGGCGGGTCGGACCTCGTCGAAGAGGTCCGCGAGCGCGCGGGTCTCGGGGAGCACCCGGTCGAAGTGCAGCCGCTTGTAGGAGAGGGGGAAGCTCCACTCGACCTGCTCGTCGGGCGCCGGCCGGTAGAAGGCCCGCCCGTAGGAGCCGCGGTCGCTCGGGGAGGCGAACCAGCCCTCGTTCATGCGGGTGCCGTCCGGGTCGATGCACGGCACGATGTGGAACGTCATCCCCAGCTCTCGACGCAGCCCCTCGTCGGCGACGAGCCGCTCGGCGAGCGCGAGAGCGGTGTGGAAGCCGATCGGCTCGTTCGGGTGCACGCCGCCCGCGATGACGGCGTCCGCCGGACCATCGCCGATCTCGTACACGGGAATGGGCTCGCCGAGACGCGACGACCCCAGGATGCGGCGGCGCACGAGGTGCGGTGCGCTCTCGGACAGAGCGAGGAAGGCCGCCTCGAGGGCGTCGACCGTGGGGAAGCCGGTGAGGGCGGGCGGCGGAACGGGGAGTGAAGGCATGGGGATTCCGTTGGTCGACGGCCGGCGCGCGGGCGGGGGCTCCGCGCGCCGGCCGAGGGGGTCAGCGCAGTTGGATCGCGCGGTAGGTCGGGTTGCCCACCGGGGAGCTCACGAGATCGGCGACGCGCTCCGAGGTGACGTACGAGTACGTCTCGTTGAACAACGGCACCGCCGGGAACTCCTTCTGGATGATGCTCTGCACGTCGGCGTACGCCGTGCCGTCGCCCGCCAGATCGGCGTCGGCCGTCTGCATGGCCGCGCTCACCTCGGGGCTGTAGAACGGGATGCAGTTGGCGCAGCCGCCGCCCTCGATGAAGAAGACCCGCAGCGTCGCCTGCTGGCTCGGGTACAGCGCTCCCCATCGCGAGAAGAACGGCCCCGTGAGGGTGGCATCCGTCCGCTTCTGCAGGAACTCGGCCCAGTCCGCGGTCGGGGTCGCCGTCGCGTCGATGCCCAGGTTCTGGCGCAGCTGGTTGGCGATCGCCTCGTACAGCGGGTCGAGGCCTCCGCCGCCCGGGTAGGTGATCTCGAGCGGGCCGCTGAACCCGCCGGCCTCGGCGAGCAGCGCCTTGGCCGCGTCGGGATCGTACTCGCAGTACTTCCCGCAGATGCCCGTCGGGGTTCCGGGCTCGATGGCGGGGGTCCAGGCCGTCGCCGGGGTGTAGGTGCCGCCGTAGATGCGATCGATGATCGTCTGACGGTCGATCGCCATCGACAGCGCCTGGCGCACCCGCACGTCCTGGTACTGCGCGTTCCACAGGGGAAGGCCGAGGAACGAGATGCCGGGCGCCTCGAACGAGTAGAGACGGTCCCCGAAGTCGTTGCCGGCCTGGAGGAGACGGCTCGCGGGGACCCCCGCGACGTCGAGGTTCCCGGCGAGCACGTCGGTGTAGGCCGTCTCGGAATCGGTGTAGGGCACGAAGGTGATCTGATCGACGGTCGGCGCCTCGCCCTTGAACCCGTCGTAGGCCGACACCGTGATCGGCTCGTTCTCGACGTAGTCGCCCGTCATCTGGAACGGCCCGTTGCCCACGGGGTGCTTGTTGTAGGCGTCGAAGTCCGACAGCGCCGACTCGGGCATCGGGAAGAACGCGGTCTGCGCCTGCGTGACCTGCAGCGGGAACTGACCGTCGGGGCTGACGAGCTTCACCGTGAACGTGAGGTCGTCGACGACGGTCAGGCCCGACATCGTGGTGGTCGTGGGCGCACCGTCGGCGGGGTTCAGGTCGGTGTATCCGACGATGGATGCCAACTGCCCCGAGTTCTCGAAGGCGTTGGGCCCGTACGCGACGGCGTTCCACGAGTCGACATAGCTCTTCGCCGTGACGGGGGTGCCGTCGTGGAACGTCCATCCGTCGCGGAGCGTGATCGTCCAGGTCTGAGCGTCGTCCGATTCGATGGACGCGGCCTGGACGTCCTGCAGGGTGCCGTCGGACTGCAGGAAGGCCAGCGGCGACCAGACCGCCATGTTGAAGTCGTAGGCGATGGACTGCCGACCGGGGATGAGTTGCTGCGGGTCGGTGACGGCCACCCGGATGGACGCGTCTGTGGAGCCGGTGTCACCACCGTCGCCGCCGGAGCAGCCGGCGAGCGCGAGCGCGCCGGCGACCAGCACGGCGAGCGCGATTCTTCTCTTCATCAGGAGCCTCTCGGGAAAGGGCGGCGTTCCGCGCCCAAGGTGGGATGCAGGTGGAACTGCGCCCAGAGAACACCCCTGTCGCTCTACGGTCAATGAGAAACGTTCAGAAGTTTCAGTGAGAGATGAAAATTTAATCCGGAGGAAACACCCCGCTCGCGACACCCGAAGGGCGTACGACGGCCGCGCCACGCAAGCCGTATCGCTGTCCGGGGCGGCCGGGTAGCCTCGCTGGCATGCGTCGCACCGGTCTGATCAGCGTTCTCGCCCTCGGCATCCTGGCCCTCACCGCGTGCGGATCTCCGGCGTCGTCCGGCGCTCAGGACGAATCGACGTCCTCCGTCGCTCCGGTCGAGAGCCCCGGAGCCGGGGGCGTTCCGCGCACACTCGCCGACTTCCGCACCGAGGT
>JAAIGF010037965.1_pt1 | contig 12912 bp, 12 predicted proteins | sample 6487441 | NCBI WGS metagenome assembly JAAIGF01 (sample SAMN13974129, study PRJNA590717) | phyllosphere metagenome | biome: pepper field; feature: multiple bacterial spot infested pepper fields; material: pepper leaves; isolation source: leaves from pepper fields | host: Capsicum annuum ... | reverse complement strand
TGTCGGCTCTGCCCGGCATCCGGCAGGTGTTCCCGTTCGAGAACCGGGGACAGGACATCGGCGTCACCCTCCCCCACCCGCACGGGCAGATCTACGCCTACCCGTACGTCACCCCGCGCACGCACCGCCTGCTCGACACGATCTCGCGCACCTCGGACGACCTGTTCGAGCGCATCCTGGACTTCGAGTCCGCGGGCGAGCGCGTCGTGCTGCGCGGCGAGCACTGGACCGCGTTCGTTCCCTTCGCCGCCCGCTGGCCCATCGAGGTGCACGTGCTGCCGCATCGCCACGTGGCCGACCTCGCCGAGACGACCGACGCCGAGCGCGATGAGCTCGCCCCCTTCTACCTGCGCCTCCTGCGCGGTGTCGACGCCCTCTACGAGACCCCCACGCCGTACATCGCCGCCTGGCACCAGGCCCCGGTCGACCGTGCCCGCGACGCCGTGCGGCTCAACCTGCAGATCACCTCGCCCCGTCGCGCCGCCGACAAGCTGAAATACCTCGCCGGGTCCGAGGCCGCAATGGGCGCCTGGATCGGCGATGTGACCCCCGAGTCGCAGGCCGAGCGCCTGCGCGCCGCCCTCGACACCGTTCCGGAGGTGACGGCATGAGCGCCGTCGACGACGCCCGCGCCCTTCTCGCCACCCCCGCCGTGGGGGTGTGGTCGGCCCCGGGTCGCGCCAACCTCATCGGCGAGCACACCGACTACAACGAGGGCTTCGTGCTCCCCTTCGCGATCGCGCAGCGCACCGCCGCCGCCGTCGCCCTGCGCGACGACGACGTGATCCGCGTGCGCTCGACCTTCGCCCCCGACGCCGTCGAGGTCCCGCTCGCCGAACTCGACGCGCGGATCGCCGCCGGCGGGCTCGACTGGGCCGGGTACCCGCTGGGTGTCGCGTGGGCGCTTCGTCGTCAGGCTCCGGATGCCGCTGCGCGCGGCGTCGACATCGCCGTCGCGTCCGAGGTGCCCGTGGGTGCCGGGCTGTCGTCGTCGGCCGCGATCGAGGGAGCCGTGGCATCGGCCCTCGACGACGTGTGGAACGCCGGCCTCGACAAGGTGGCACTCGCCCGGGTCGGACGCATCGCCGAGAACGACGCCGTCGGCGCGCCCACGGGGATCATGGACCAGATGGCCTCGATGCTCGGTGTGACCGACGCGGCGACGTTCCTCGACTGCCGCACGCTCGAGACCCGTCCGGTGCCGCTCGGCTTCGCCGACGCCGGGTTGTCGATCCTCGTCGTCGACACGCTGGTCGAGCACGCCCACTCCTCGGGCGGATACCGCGAACGCCGCGCCTCGTGCGAGAAGGGCGCGGCGGCGTTCGGTGTCGCCGCGCTGCGCGATCTCACCGTGGACGACCTCGCTCGCGCCGAGCGGATCCTCGACGACGTGACCTTCCGCCGCGTGCGGCACATCGTCACCGAGAATCAGCGCGTGCTCGATACGGTCGCCGTGCTCGACGCCGACGGCCCGCGTGCGATCGGCGATCTGCTGACCGCCTCGCACACGTCCATGCGCGACGACTTCGAGATCTCCGTGCCCGAGCTCGACCTCGCGGTCGACACGGCGCTGGCCGCGGGCGCCCTCGGCGCGCGCATGACGGGCGGCGGATTCGGCGGGGCCGCCATCGCGCTGATCGCCACCGACCTCATCCCGGCGGCGACCGATGCCGTGCACGCCGCGTTCTCGGCATCCGGGTTCCGCGCTCCGCACATCTTCACGGTGACCCCGTCGGAGGGCGCACGCCGCGACGCCTGACGCCCATCTCGCGATAAACGCTCCGACGCGAGAGACACGCTGCCACACGGCGTGTTTCGCTCGGGAGAGCGTTTATCGCGAGGAGCGGCGGAGCCCGCGCCACCGTGGCGACACACGTCCGCGCGGGCGTAGCCTGCCCGCATGAATCACGACGACGTGCTCACGTGGCTGCGCGACAGCGATCCGAGCCTGCGATGGAAAGTCGAACGCGATCTCCTCGACGCCCCCGAGGATCGCTGGCAGGCCACCCGCGCCCGGATCCCGGTCGAGGGGTTCGGCGCGCAGCTCCTCGCCACGCAGGGCGAAGACGGACTCTGGGCGGGCGGCGCGCACTTCCCCGCCGACTTCCGCGGCGACGATCCACAGCCCTGGACCGCGACGTCCTGGTCGCTGATGAGCCTGCGGGAGTGGGGAGTGGATGCCGACGACCTCCGCCCCGACACCGCGGGGCGCCTCGAGCGCAACGCCCGCTGGGAGTACGACGACCTCCCGTTCTGGGGTGGGGAGGTCGACGCGTGCATCAACGCCTTCACGCTCGGGAGCGGGGCATGGCTCGGAGCCGACGTCAGCCGCATCCGGACGTGGTTCGTCGAGCATCGCCTGCCGGACGGCGGATGGAACTGCGAATGGGTCGAGGGGTCGACGAGATCGTCGTTCCACTCGACCCTCAACGCGGTGATCGGGATCCTCGACGACGAGTGCCGCACCGGCGGCACGCCCGAACTGCACGCCGCCCGCGTCGGGGCCGAGGAGTACCTGCTCGAACGGCGCCTGCTGTACCGGCTGTCCACGGGCGACCGCCACGCGTGGGCCCACCACCTGGGGTACCCCTTCCGTCACCGGTTCAGCGCGCTGCGCGCCCTCGACCACTTCCGTGCCGCCTCGGCTCACGACAAGACCCCGCCCGACCCGCGCCTGGCCGAGGCGATCGAGCTCGTACGCGCTTCTCGCGACGCCGACGGCACGTGGCACCAGGCGTATCCTCTGGGTGGCGCGGTGTGGTTCCCCGTCGACGTCGCCGCGGGCGAGCCCTCGCGCTGGCTGACGTTCTTCGCGCTGCGGGTGCTGCGCTGGTGGGATGACGCCCACGCCTGACCGACGCCGTGGCATTCGCCCGGCGCCGCGCGGCAGGATGAGGGAATGGATGCCACTCCCCTCGTCATGACGACGAAAGGCGCCGTCCGTGGCTTCCGTCGAGAAGACACGAGCGTGTTCCTCGGCATCCCGTTCGCCCAGGCGCCGGTGGGGGCATTGCGCTTCGCCGCCCCTGTCCCCGTCGAACCGTGGGACGGCGAACGCGACGCCACCGCCTACGGACCGACCGCGCAACGCGGCGACGCCGGCATCACGCTCATCCCCGAACCGAGTGTGCCGGGCGATGCCACGCTCAACGTCAACGTCTTCTCGCCCGCCCCGACAGCGGATGCCACCCTTCCTGTGCTCGTGTGGATCCACGGCGGGGGCTTCGTCTCGGGGTCGCCCGCGAGCCGGTGGTACGACGGCGACGCCTTCGCGCGCGACGGCGTCGTGACGGTCGTGATCTCGTACCGCCTGGGTTTCGACGGCTTCGGGCTCATCGACGGCGCCCCGAACAACCGCGGGCTGCGGGACCAGATCGCGGCGCTGCAGTGGGTGCGGGACGAGATTCGCGCGTTCGGCGGCGACCCCGCCCGCGTCACGCTCGCCGGGCAGTCGGCGGGAGGCGGGTCGGTCCTCGCGCTGCTGACGAGTCCCGCGGCCGCGGGGCTGTTCCACCGTGCGGTCGCGATGTCGCCCGCCGTCGGCGCGGTCGCCGCGACGGCGGCGCAGCGCTTCGCCGCGCGGCTCGCCGGGCTCCTCGGGGTCACCGCCGACCGCGAAGGGTTCAGCCGCGTCTCGGAGGAGCACCTCCTCGCCGCTCAGCGCCGGGCGAACCGGCCCGCACCGCTGCGCGCCCTCGGCAGCCGCGAGACGTTGCTGGACGACGGCCTACCGCTCGGCCCGGTGATCGACGCCGACGTCATGCCGCGGCATCCGCTCGAGGCGATCTCCGGCGAACGCGGGGCCGACGTGCCGCTGCTCATCGGATCGACGGACGACGAGTTCACGGCGCTCACCGCCCGATTCGCTGCGGTGCTGCGGTTCGTGCCGGTTCCCCTCGCCCTCGCGACCCTGGGGCTGAAGCGTTCACGACGTCGCGCCTACCTCGCCCGCACACGTCGCCGCGGCGCGGCGGCCGTCCTCGGCGGCTACGCGACCGATCGGGTGATCCGTGCGACCGTGCTGGGCGCCGCAGCGGCGCGGACCGCCGCGCCGACGTGGGTGTATCGCTTCGCCTGGCGCACCCCCGTCGTCGGGGTCGCCTGTCACTGCCTCGACGTGCCCTTCTGGTTCGACCACCTCGACGCCGACCGCGTCCCCGCGATCACCGGAGTCGCACCGCCGCGCTCCCTCGCGACCGACATGCACGATGCGCTGACGGCGTTCGTGCGCGATGGCGACCCCGGCTGGCAGAAGTGGGATGCCACGGCGCGGTGCAGCCGCGTGTTCGACGCCCCGGCATCCGTCCCTCCGGTCGAGACCGACGCCTACTCCGAGGTCGCCCCGCTCGTCTGAGGCGTGAGGGGTCGAATTCTGTCGCCGGCGAGCGGCTTGAGCGACATTCTCCGACCCCTCACGCGTCACGCCAGCGCGGGGATGACCTCGCGTTCGAACAGCGAGATGCCCGACGTGTCGTACGCAGCCTCGGGGAAGTAGTGGATCGCGTAGCCGAGACCGTGTGCGGAGCGTTCGCGCAGCCGCTCGACGATCTGTTCGGGCGTACCGAAACCGTCGGAGGAGCGGTAGTCGGCTTCGATCGCGTCGGCGCGCTCGTCGCCCACGTGCGGACGCAGGCGCGCGACGACCGCGGCCAGACGATCGGACGCCTCGGCTTCGGTCTCGGCGACGATCGTGTTGAAGTTCGTCGAACGCGTGATCTCATCGGCGTCGCGACCGAGCGCCTCGCAGTGGCCGCGGAGCACCGCGGACTTGTGGTCGAACTCCTCGAGCGAGCCGCCGAAGTTCGTGTACGAGGCGTACTTCGCCGCAATCTTGAGCGTCACCTTCTCGCCGCCCCCGGCGATCCACAGCGGGATGCCACCCGGTTGCAGCGGTCGCGGCTGCACGATCGCCCCGTCGACCTCGTAGTACTCCCCCGACAGCGTGGCCTCGCCGGTCGTCCACGCCTGGTGCATGATCTCGACCCCCTCGCGCAGGCGCCCGAGGCGCTCGGCGATGGGCGGGAAGCCGTAGCCATAGGCCTTCCACTCGTGTTCGTACCAGCCGCCACCGATCCCCATCTCGGCGCGACCGCCTGAGATCGCGTCGACGGTCGCCGCGACCTTGGCGAGGTACGCGGGGTTGCGGTAGCCCATGCACGTGCACATCTGACCGAGACGCACCCGGTCGGTCGCCGCGGCGAAGGCGGCCATGAGCGTCCACGCTTCGTGGGTGGCCTCGGCGCTGGGTACCGGGGTGGTGTGGAAGTGGTCGTAGACCCACAGCGACGTCCAGGGTCCATCGTCGGCGCTTTGCGCGAGCGCGTTCATCGCCCTCCAGTGATCGGCGGGATCGATGCCCACCAGGTCGAAGCGCCAGCCCTGCGGGACGAAGATGCCGAATTCCATGCGCTCACCCTAGGACGATGCCCGCGGTGAGGACAGAGAGGGAAGGCGGTTCGGCCGCAGAGAGCAGCGGTCGCTCCCTCGCGCAAGACTTCACCCGGACACTCACCCAGATGTTGTGGATGCGTCACCCTCCGGTCGCCGGGGAAGCTCAATCCCGTCGACGTCATCGAGGGTGCGGACCATCGCCCGATGCCTCCTCGGCTCGAGGGGGTCCAACCGCACCGGTGCGACGCCGGTCCCCCGCGCAACGTCCCGCGGCGCGGGCGCCTCGACGGCCGAGACCGTCACCGGCACCGGGTCGTCGCCCTCGAGTGCCGAACGGATGATGCGGCGCGGGTCCATCTGCCGGGGGTCGTACGAGCGCCAGTCGGGGGCGAACTGGTCGAGCTCGCCGACGACCTGCGCCTTGCCTTCGCGGTACGCGCCGCGCAACCGCCCGAGCATCTGCACGGCCGTCCGGCTCCACGCCAACAGCCGCTCGGGCCCGGCCACCAGGCCCACCAGAAGGCCCACCAACAGCAGCTTGTCCCACCCCATGTCGAACATCTCAGCTCCAACCCGTTCCGCTCAGAATCCGTCGGTACTCCCGGCGCGTCGTCGGGCTCGCCGACGCGGTGCGCGCCGCCTGCGTGAGCGGCGCGCGTCCCGGCAGATGCTGGACCGACGCGAGGATCGACGACACCGCCTGCACGCTCTGCTGTTCGAACCGCCGCCACACCTCGTCGGACTGAGCGATCGGATCGACGATGTCGTCCTCGTCCTCGGTGATGTGCCGGTCCTGCTCACGCGCGGCGGCCGCAGCCCGGACCAGCGAATCCCAGTCCGCGGGAACGGACCCCGCGGCTCTGACCGCTTCGAGCAGACGCGCGAACTCGCGGATCGTGAACACACTCGAGAGCAGATCGGGTCTCATCTGCAGAACCGCGCGGCGGTGACGGCGTTCCGCGCAGAGGATCGCGGTGCGGCCGACGAGCGTGGCCTCCACGAGCCGCGACGCCCGATGCGCGTCCAGATCGAGCCCGTACGTGCGGGCGACATCGCGTACGCGGGGCTCCGCCACCGTGCCGAATCGGGCTGCGACGCCGGCGCTGGTGATGTCGACCTGCCCCGGGCTCGCGGCGTCGACCCGCGACCGCAACAGGCCCGCCACGAACGGAGAGCGGATGACGTTCGCCGTGCAGACGACCACGATGCGTGCGCTGCGGTCGGATGTGACCGGCATGACCCCTCCTCGGCGACCGCCCCTGCGGCGTCGGCACAGTCAAGTACGGACACCGACCGCCGCAGCGCCCCGGACTCCTCCGCGCCTCGGGTGAAATTCCGAGCCCAAGCGGGCGATGTTCGGTACGGCCGTGGGTGAAATAGATCGGAGAGCGGTGAGTGTGGAGCCGTACACCAATCGATGGAGGTATCTCGGTGGGAATTTTCGGCAACGCCTTTTCGGGATGGCACCTCATCCTGATCCTCGTCCTCGTCCTGCTGCTCTTCGGCGCGGCCAAGCTGCCTGGCCTGGCGAAGAGCGTCGGTGAGTCCGTGCGCATCCTCAAGAAGGAGTCGCGGACCGCAAAGTCCGAAGAGGCTGACGCCGCGACCGCGGCGACGCCCGACGTGACCGAGGTCGCCGCCCGGAGCGAGTCGGGCAGCTCATCGCCGGCGTGACCCTCGGGTCGCCGCGGCGTCGCGTCCTCGCGCCCCGCCGGTCGCGCCCGAGCGACGGTGCGATGCCCCTGCGCGAGCATCTGCGGGAGTTCCGTAACCGCGCCGCCGTCTCGGCGATCGCGATCGTCGTCGCCGGCATCGCGGGGTTCGTCTTCTCGGATGCCGTCATCGCGGCCGCCGCAGCGCCGCTTCTCGAACTGCACAACGGCAACGCCGCGGGTCTGAACTTCACCCGCATCGGCGAGGCCTTCGACCTCCGCTTCAAGATCGCGACGACCACCGGAGTCGTGCTCGCGGCCCCGGTGTGGCTCTACCAGGTCTGGGCGTTCCTCGTCCCCGGCCTGACCCGCCGCGAGCGCCGCGCGGGCGTGCTGTTCGTCGGCCTGGCGGTCCCGCTCTTCGTCTCGGGTGCCGCGTTCGGCTGGTGGATCATGCCCCACATCGTCGTGCTGCTCGCCGGTTTCGCTCCCGCAGGCTCGACGACGCTGCTGACGGCCATCCAGTACTACGACTTCCTGCTCAAGTTCGTCCTCGCCGTCGGGATCGCCTTCGTCTCGCCGCTCGCGATCATCGCCCTCAACGCGGTGGGAGTGCTCTCGGCCCGCTCGATCATCCGCGGCTGGCGGGTGGCGCTGGTGGTCATCATCGTCTTCTCCGCGGCCGTCACACCGGCATCCGACATGCTGAGCATGGCTCTGGTCGCCCTGCCGCTGTGCGTCCTCTACGCCGGCGCCGCTGTCTGGGCCGCGATCCACGATCGCCGGGCCGCCCGCCGCGCGGCCGCCCTCGTCGGCGACTAACCCGTGACGACCACGCGGGTGCTTCATCTCGTCGACCGGGTGACGGGCGGCGTGCCCGTGGCGGTCCGCACCTACATCGGCAACTCGCCCGGGGGCGTCGCTCACACGATCGCCTCCCCCTTCGCCGATGAGGCTCCCGCGCACGTCTGGGCGGGACTCGACGCCGACGTCGCGCATGTCGCGTGGGACGTCCGCACCCCGGCGCACGCCATCGGGGCCCTCCGCCGACTCGCCCGATCGGTCGACGCGGACGTCGTCCACGCCCCCTCCAGCTTCCCCGGGACATACGCCCGCCTCGCGCTCCGCCCGGGCAGCACCCGCCTCGTCTACACCCCGCACTGTTTCGCCTTCGAGCGACGCGACATCGGCGGCGCAGCGCGCGCGGCCTACCGCGGGGTCGAAGCCGCCCTCGCGGCACGCACCGACGTGCTCGCGGCCTGCGGTCCGGGCGAAGCCCGCGCCGCCTACGCCCTGCGCGGGCGACCGCGCTCGGTGCTGACGGTGCCCAACGTGGCATCCCTCCCCCCGACGACGGCGACACGGCCACGCGAAGACGGTCCGCTGCGTGTGGGGATGATGGGGCGCTGGTCGCCGCAGAAAGACCCGGGGTACTTCTCGGCCCTCGTCGAACGACTCGCGCGCGCCATCGGACCCGTGGATGCCACGTGGATCGGCGGCCCGGCCGACTCGGCGTCGGCTGCCGTCCGCGCGACCGGCTGGTTGGGGGCCACCGACGTCGCGAGCGAGCTGTCGTCTCTGGACCTTTACGTGCACACGGCGGCCTGGGAGGGTTTTCCGATCGCCCTCCTCGACGCGCACGCGTCCGGTCTGCCCATCCTCGCCCGGCGGATCGCGGCTCTCCCCGACCTCCCCGGCCACATCACCACCGACGAGGGCGTCGACGGTCTGATCGCCGCTCTCGCCGGGGGCTCGTTTGAGACGTGGCGCGCGCGCAACGTGAGCGCGTGGTCGGCACACCTCTCCGGCAACACTCCCGAAGCGCAGCGCGACGCCCTGGCACGCGCCTGGGCGACCGTTCCCGTTTGAGATCGCACGGCCGCCCGAGCGGGTGTCACTCGTAGCCCAGCTCCCGGGCGATGCTCCGCGGATCGCTGTGCTGCCCGTATCCATGACGAGCCGGCAGATGGCTGCGCACCCGCGCTCCGACGCGCATCTTCCAGAGCTTCCACGGCACCGATTCGAGCGGGGCGATGAGCGTCGTCATCGGCAGACTCGTCCGCCACTTGCGCCGCATGTAGCGGTGGGCGAGCGCGTAACCGCCGCCGAGGGAGGTGATGGGTTTCGCGTGGTGCACGATGCGGACGGGGAGGGCGTACGAGCGGGCTCCCGCGCGCAAGGCGTTCTGGATGATGTCGACGCCGTAGAGGTGGAAGTGCGGCAGACCGGCGTCGAGGTACGCGAGAGCGCGTCGCGGGAACACCATGAGGCACTCGTCCACGCACTCCACGGGCTCTGGCCCCGTGATGGAACGACCGACCACCTTCCCCCGGTCGGTGCTCCACACCTCCCCGTGGTCGCGCTGAGCCGCATCGCGTCCGATCGCGCCCGCCACCGCCCACCCGGGATCGATCTCGTCCAGCGCCGCGACCTGTGCGTCCAGAGCGTCGAAGAATCCCGCGGGGAGATACACGTCCTGGTGCGCATAGACGACGAAGGGAGTATCGGCCGTCTCGAGGGCGTGTGCGATGACCCCCACCGCCGAGTGGGCGTGGTCGATCGTCGTCAGGGGAATGCGCCCGGAGGCGATGTCGGGGGACGCGGCGAGGCAGCGCTGCAGCGTATCCGGCTCGTTGACGGGCGAGACGACGCGGAAGCGGCGGGGGGCGGGGACGGTCACGGTTGCCTTTCGGGTGGAGGTGGGGATCGCGCGGCGCATCAGGGCGTCGTGGCCGTCGAGGGGCGCGCGGCGGCCGCGTGCGGTGCGGGATCTCGTGGCGCCGGGTGAGGCGGTGCGGGGTGAGGCGGTGCGGGGTGAGGCGGTGCGGGCTGGTGCGGTCCGGGCTGGTGCCGGGCGCCGTGCGAGGGCAGCAACGCGCTCAGCGCGTCGCGGAAGCGTTCCTCCGAGAACTCCTCTGCGGCCCACCGGCGGGCGTTCTCGGCGACCCGGGCGGCCTCGTCCGGTGCCTCCCACGCCGCGATCAGACCGTCGGCGAACCCCTCGGCGTCCTCGGCCTCGCGCCAGACCCGCCGTGGATCCTCGGTGATGCCCTCGAGCCCGACGGCGGTCGAGACGACCGGCAGGCCCCACAGCATCGCGACGACGGTCTTGAACTTGACCCCCGCGCCCTGGAAGAGCGGCACGGCGACGACGTCGGCGGCGCGGTACTCCTCGTCGAGGCTCTCGAGGTACCCCGTCACCCGGATGGACGCGTCGCGGCGCGCGGCTTCGCGCATCGCGTCGGTCGGGTCTGCACCCGCGAGCACGAGGCGCGCCTCGGGGATCCGCCCGATGACCCGCGGCCACACCTCGCGACAGAGCCACAGCGCCGCGTCGGCGTTGTCGCTCCGTCGGAACCACCCGACCATCACGACGACGAAGCCGTTGCGCTCGCGGGCGATCCGCGGCGACGTCGACGCGGACTGCGCCAAGGGAGGACGGACGACGCGGACGGCGCTCGCGTCCCGCGGGGCGAGCTCACGCACATGTGCCGCATCCTTCTGGCTGAACACGACGACGACGTCGGCACCGCGGATCGCGCGCCGTTCCGTGCGGCGCACGGCCGCCAGCTTCAGCGCCCTCTGCGCCCGCAGGCCGCGCGGCGCGGCCCGGTCGTCGCGCTGCCGGCGCACCTGCTGCGTCATGACGTCGTGCAGCACCACCATGCGGAACGCGGGTCGCGCACGGCGGCGCGGGGCGGCGCGCGGGATGAGGCGGTGCAAGGTCGCCGCCTGCGTCCACTGGTACTCCACGACGTCGGCCTCCGCCACGGCCGCGCGCACGGCGGCATCCCGGATCAGGGCCCGCCGCTCGCGCCAGGGGACACGAGCGGGATCGACCCGCAGGACGAGCCGGTCGAGACCCGACGGTGATGCGGCGGTGTCTCCGTACAGCAGCACCCCGTCGGGCGCCAGGCGCGCGCCGATCTCGTTCTCGGCTGTGCGCGGGGCGACCACGGTCACGCGGTGGCCGAGGGCGCGCAGGGCGTCGACATGGCGCAGGTAGTACTCCCCGCCGGCGTGGGGGATGCCCGGATAGGGGACGGATCGGGTCACGCTCACGATGTGCACGCGGTGCTCCTCGGTCGGGTCAGCAGGACGACGCTCATCGCCGTCCCAGGAAGTGCCGGATCGTCCGCACATCGGATCGCCCCCACAGGGCGATGGTCGCCACCGCCACGACGGCCCAGGCACCCGCACCCGCGAGCAACCGCGTCGCGTCGTCGGCCGCCTCGGCCCCGAGCGTCGCCGCCACCCACCCGGCGAGCGCGGAGAGGCCGAAGCTCGCCATCGGTCGTCCGCCCGGCGCCGCGAGAGCCCACCCGCTCAGTCCGACCCGCGGGAGGAAGACGAACGTGGCCCCGGCCCAGATGAGCACGTGCCCCACCGACAGGGCGAGGGCGACCCACAGCGGGCCGAGGGGCACGAGAGCGATCGCCAGGCCGATCATGACGGTGCGGCCGGTCGCCTCCGACATCAGCAGCACGCCGGAGCGGCCGACGGCGACGAAGCCCCAGAACCCGACGTAGCCGAGCACCTGGAACGTCGCACCGACGGCGAGGACGGGGACGAAGGCGGCGGATGCCCGCCAGGCCGGTCCGAGGACGGTGACGATGGCCGGCTCCGCCACGGCGACGAACAAGCTGACGTACGCCAGGACCGGGTAGCAGAGCACCGTCTGGAAACGGCGCAGTCGTCGCTGCAGGTCGTCGGGGTCGACGGCATCCGTCAAGCGAGGGATGACGATGCGGGTGAGCGGATTCGCGAGTTGCTCGATCGGCAAATTCACCAGCTGGTTCGCCCGCCCGAACATTCCGACCACCTCGTTGCCGAAGCGCTGGCCGATCGCCAGGGTGCCGACGTTCGCCGACGCGTAGTTGAGCACGTGCGTGGCGAAGGTGTTGCCTCCGAAGGACAGCAGCCCGCGCATGTCGGCATCGCGTCGAGGCGATCCCGGATGCCACGGGGTCAGCGCCACCGACAGCACGAGCGTCAGCAGGGCGGCGATCGTGCCCTGCAGAGCGAGCCCGACGTACCCCGAGCCGAGGACCGCGAGCAGCGCGGCGGAGACGAGTCCGAGCGCGTCGCCGACGAACTCGGCCACGGCGAGGCGTTCGAGCCGGTGCGTGCGGTTGAGTTCGACGCGGAACTGCACGCTCGCGGCGCGCAACGCGAAGGCCGGCGACAGCAGCACCAGCACCGTGACGAGCCGCGGATCGCCGTAGAACGCGGCGAGCGGCGCCGCGAGGAGCAGGACGGCCGCTGTCGCGACGAGGCCCACGAGCGTGTTGATCCAGAAGAGGTTGTCGCGCTGCGCCGGAGTGAGCGAGGGGGCGCGCAGTGCGGCGAGGCTCAGACCGAAGTCGCCGAGCACCGCGGCCAGCCCGGCCAACGCCGCGCCCAGGGCGACGAGACCGAACTCGTCGGGCGCGACCAGTCGGGCGAGGAGGACGATCCCCCCGACCTGCAGGACGTAGCGCCCCCATTGCGCCCCGAGCAGCGCGACGGCACCGCGTCGCCCTGTCCGCGCCTCGACGACGCCGGTCATACGTTCTCCCCCGGATTTGTACTGTGACGAGCGTGCACAGCGTATGGACCCCCACGCGGGTCGCCCCTGCCCCCCGCGAGCGCGCCGAGCGGGTGAATTTCCCGCCGGCGCTCCGCCGCGTGGTCGTGATCCTGCTCTGGCTGTACTCGACGGCGGGACCGGTCGCCGAGATGCTCACGACCAACCGGCAGTGGTACGTCGAGGGAGCGGAGACGGCCGCCGATGCGACGGTCTCGGCGACGTATGCCCTCGTCGGCGTCGCCGCGCCGTTGCTCGCCGTGGCCCTCGCGCTCGGCATCGCCCTGCTCGGCCGCATCGATC
>JAAIGF010082996.1_pt1 | contig 12917 bp, 9 predicted proteins | sample 6487441 | NCBI WGS metagenome assembly JAAIGF01 (sample SAMN13974129, study PRJNA590717) | phyllosphere metagenome | biome: pepper field; feature: multiple bacterial spot infested pepper fields; material: pepper leaves; isolation source: leaves from pepper fields | host: Capsicum annuum ... | reverse complement strand
GGGGGCGTCGATGATGCCCAGTCGCAGCAGGGCGTCGTTGATGAGGCCGTTCTGTGCCAGCAGCACGATCCACGCGAAGGTGCGGATCACCACGCTGGTCAGCAGGGGCGACACCAGCAGCACGTACAGGACGGTACGCACCGTGCGGGTCGGCGCATTGGCCAGCATCCAGGCCGCCGGGTAGCCCAGCAGCACGCACAGTGCAGCCGTCAGCAAAGACACCCACAGCGTGGTCCACAAGGCGCTGGCGTAGGTCGCCGTGCCGAACACCGTCAGGTACTGCGACCAGCCGTAGCCCGGCTGGATCATCAGCATGGCGTCGACGTTGCGCAGGCTCAAGGCTGCCAGCAACACGCCCGGCACCACCAGGAAGGCGATCAGAAACAGCAGGGTGGGCGACAGCAGCATCCATGCAAAGCCGCGCCCCGTGCGGGTCGTGCTGGTGCTCATGCTCGGCCTCCCGCCTGGGGCAGGACGGGGCGCACGCGCCCGGTCATGCCGCGTCTCCGTCCAGCGGCAACACGACGATGTCGTCGATGCGCCAGGACAGGCTCAGTGCCTGGCCGACCTTGGGCAATTCCTTGAACTGTGCATCGTCGGCCTGGACGACGATCTGGCCACCACCACGCAGGCCCACCACCATGCGGATCGACGCGCCGGTGTAGTTCAGGCTGCGCAGTTCGCCGTTGGCGCGGTTGGGCTGGCGAACCACCGGGCGGTCGCCGTTGTCGGGCCGGGCTTCTTCAGGCTGAACCTGAATGCGTTCGGGTCGTACCAGGAACCGGCGCGGCTGCGAGGCATCGGTGCCGCGCTCGGTCGCCAGCAGCAGGCCCTGGCCCGGTGCTTCGAAGTAATCGATGGCTTCGAACACGTCGTCGTGATCGGTCGGGCGCGCCAGGATCAGGTTGGCCTGGCCCACGAACTCGGCCACGAAACGATTGGCGGGCTGGCGATACAGCGTCAGCGGGGAGCCGACCTGTTGCAGCCGGCCGGCGCCCAGGATGCCGATGCGGTCGGACAGGCTGAGCGCTTCTTCCTGGTCATGGGTGACCAGGACGGTGGTCACGCCCACGCGTTGCTGCAGGTTGCGCAGTTCGGTCTGCATGTCCTTGCGCAGCTTGGCATCGAGGTTGGACAGGGGTTCGTCCAGCAACAGCACCTGCGGCGAGATGGCCAGCGCGCGGGCGATGGCCACGCGCTGCTGCTGGCCGCCGGACAACTGGTGCGGCATGCGCGAGCCGTAGCCCGGCAACTGCACCAGTTCGAGCATTTCCTCGACGCGGTTCTTTATCTCCGCGGCGGGACGCTTGCGTACCTTCAGGCCGTAGGCGATGTTGCCAGCCACGTCCAGATGCGGGAACAGCGCATAGTGCTGGAACACCATGCCGATGTCCCGCTTGAACGGCGGTAATCCCGTTACGTCGCGCTCGCCCAGGCGCACCGTCCCCTCGGTGGGGTCGATGAAGCCTGCGACGATGTTCAGCAGCGTCGTCTTGCCGCAGCCGCTGGGGCCCAGCAGCGAGAAGAACTCGCCGTCGCGGATGGTCAGGTCGACGCCGGCGAGCGCGGTGTGCTCGCCGAAGCGTTGCGCGATGCCTTCAATGCGGATTTCGCTCATTCAGTTGTCTGTCCGTGGTTGAGGGCGATCAGCGGCCGCCCAGCGCCTGGCTCCAACGCGTGGTCCAGTCGGCGATCTTCGGCGTGGCGACGGCGTAGTCGATCCAGATCAGCTTCTTGTAGGCTTCTTCGCCCACTTGAACCTGGTTCTTCAGGTTGTCGCTGTACTGCACGTCGCGGTTGGCCATGCCGTAGAGCGACAGGTCCGAGAAACCCTTTTGCGCTTCGGCGCCCGACAGGTAATCGAGCAGCTTGTACGCGTTGGCCATGTTCGGCGCGCCCTTGGCGATCACCCAGTTGGCCGCACCCACCACCGGACCGTCCGACGGATACACGAAGTCGATCTTCATGCCTTCCTGCTTGAGGGCGAACACGCGGCCGTCCCAATAGGGCACGACCCACGCGTCACCTCGTTCCAGCAGCGTCTGGATGGCGCCGGGGCTGTCGGGGAAGGCGACGGCATTTTCCTTGAGTTCGGCCAGCTTGGCGAACGCACGGTCGACGTCGGCCTCGTTCTTCAGTTCGCCACCCAGCGAGTTCACCAGGCCAGCGAAGAATTGCAGACCCGCCGCATAGGTCGGCGAAGACACGGCCACGCGCCCCTTGTACTCGGGGTTCCACAAGTCCTGCCAGCTCTTGGGCGGCGTCTTCACCAGGTCGCTGCGATAGGCCAGGCCGAGCTGGCCCAGGCTGAAGCCGGCGGCGTAGGTCTTGCCTTCGTGAACGAAGCGGGTCTGCACCGATTCGTAGAGCTTGCTCAGGTTGGGCGCCTTCGAGGCGTCCAGCGGTTCGAGCACGCCCGCGGCGGTGGCACGCTGCACGGTGTCGGGCTGGAACACCATCAGGTCATAAGGCGGGTTGTTGCCGTTGGCGGCCCGCAGCTTGGCGAACCACTCGGCATCGGCACCGGCGACCACTTCGACCTGGATGTTGTTGTCCTTGGCGAACTTGTCGAGTGCAGCCTTGCGGATGTTGGCTTCCCAACCACCGCCGTACACGCCGATCACCACCTTGTCGGTGGCGGCAGGGGCGGGCGGGGTGGCAGATGCTGCAGGTGCGGCCGGCTTGTTGTTGTCCGAGCAGGCAGCCAGAGCCACTGCAAGGGTCAGCAGGGTGGGGGTGAACCACTTCTTGTTCATGTCGGAACTCCTGATGGATCCGGGGGCGTCAAAGAGGGGAAGAAGCCAGGGCGACTGTCGCGTCGCGCAGGGCCGTTCGGGCAGCAGCGATGGCTGCGTCGTCGGCTGCGTCGCGCGGGAATGCCGCCGGCAGACAGGCAAGCGCCGTGGCGAGCGCCTGTTGGCGCAAGCGCGTACGGACCGCCGCCGGGCGGGCATACAAATGGGTATTGAGCGCATCGAGGGCGTCGGCGTCGAAGACGGCGTCCCAGCGGTCGCGCGCCGCGCCGCGCTCGCTGCCCGGCGCGGGCGCCTGGCGTAGTGCGGCGGTGGCTGCCGTGTCGACATTGCCATCGGCGATGACCACACCGTAATCACCGCGCGCACTGTCCATCGACACCAGACCACGCGCCACGTCGGCGGCAACGGCCAGCGGATCACGGGCGAAAGGCGAGCCCCAGCCGCCGCCGCCGGGTGTCTGCAAGGCAATCACATCCCCCGCGTTGACGGGGAGGATGTCGATCTTGCCCAGTTCACGGGCCTGGGGCGTGCCCGGGTTGAGTACCAGATGCGTGTTGGCGCCAGGACGGCCACCGTGCGCGCCCCAGGGCGAGAAGCGCAGGCGCTCCATGCCACGGGCCAGCACGCGGCTGTCGTCCTGCAGCACGCGGAAGTGGATTTCCTGGCCGCAGCCGCCACGCCATTGGCCCGGTCCGCCCGAGTTGGCGCGCAGGCCGTAACGCAGGATCTCGACGCCGGTTTCGGCTTCCACCGTTTCGACCGGGTTGTTGGCCAGGTTGGAAATGCTGCTGTCGCGGCCATCGGCGCCGTCGCGGCCGAAGCGCGCGCCAGTGCCGCCGACCATGGGTTCGACCACCTGTACGTTCTGGCCACCGCCGTGACGGGCCGGTTCAGCCAGCACCACCGGAATGATGGTGCCGCCGCTGGCGGCCGGCATGACGCTGGGCAGCGCCTGGCCCAGCACGCCGTTCAGGGCGTCGTTGACGCGCACGGCTGCGGCATGGCGCACACCGACCGCGGCCGGCCGGGTGGGGTTGACCAGGGAACCTTCCGGCGCCGTGATGCTGATCGGGCCGAGCAGGCCGCCGTTGAGCGGCACGGTCTTGTCCAGCGTGCAGACCAGCGCCAGCACGCGCAGCGTCAGCCAGGCGTGAGGCTGGCCATGGCTGGGGATGTTGATGGCCGCGGCGACTTGCGGATCGGTGCCGGTGAAGTCCAGATGGATGCGGCCGTCGTTGAGCGTCACTGCCAACGACAGGCGCACCGGCAGGCCGGCGCCTGCTTCATCGTCCAGGTAGTCGGTGAAGCGCCAGGTGCCGTCGGGGATCTGGCGCAGTACCGCCTCGGCACGCGCGTTCGCATAGGCGATCAGGTCATGCTGGGCGTCCAGCACGGTCTGTGCGCCATGCTGGGCGATGATGCGCGCCAGCCGCTCGCGGCCGGTCGCCAGTGCGGCCAGCATGGCCTGGATGTCGCCCAGGTTGGCATCGGGCGTGCGCGAGTTGGCGCGCAGGAACAGCAGCACGTCTTCGTTGAGCTTGCCGGCCCGCACCAGCTTGACCGGCGGAATCTGCAGGCCTTCCTGGAAGATGTCGGAGTTGGTCGGCGAAATACTGCTGGGCACCTTGCCGCCCACGTCGGACGCGTGCAGGAACGACCAGCCATAGGCCACCACGCGGCCTTCATGGAAGTAGGGCTCGATGACCTGCAGGTCGGGCAGGTGAGTCGCCAGACCGCGCGAGCGATACGGGTCATTGGTGAGGATGACGTCGCCAGGCGACAGTTCGCCCACTGCCTCGATGGTGGCGGCGCAGTCCAGGCCGACGAAGCCCGACACGCCGATCGCCTTCGGGTAGGCGAAGAAACGGCCGTCCAGCCCGGCCAGTGCGCAGGCGAAGTCGGCGGTTTCCTTCACATAGAGCGTGCGACCGGTGCGTTGCAGGGTCAGGCACATTTCCTCGGTCAGGGCGGAAACCTTGTTGCCGAGGATGGCCAGGGTGACGGGATCGAGTTTCATCGTGCGCCCTCCTGGCGTTGCAGATGCAAATTGCCGAAGGTGTCGGCGTGGGCCTTCCAGCCGGGCAGCACGACGACCGTGGTGTCTTCCTGTTCGACCACGGCCGGACCGTCGAAACGGTGGCCGTCATGCAGGTCGGCCCGACGGTATACGGCGGTATCGTGCCAGCGGTCGACGAAGAACACCGGCCGGCGTGCGTGCGGTGTCGCGGCTCGTTGGGCGACCGGCGACACGGGCGTGTCGATGGCCGGCATGCGGCCGACGATGGCCAGCCGCACCGTGCCCAGCTCGATGGGCGCGTTGGCGTCATGGAAACCGTACAGGCGCGCGTGGGCCGCGTGGAAGGCGTCGGCCACCTGTTCACCCGTCCACGGGCCGGCGGGCAGATCCACCTTCAATTCATAGGCCTGGCCGGCGTAGCGCATGTCGATGGCGTATTGCACATCGACCGATTCGGTCAGCCCGGTGCCTTGCTCGCCGATCCAGGCGCGCGCCTCGGCTTCGAGTGCGGCAAACGTGTCGTGCAGGCTGGCCAGCGCGTCGGCTTGTTCGCCGTGGGCGCCCAACGGGCGGCGCAGACCGCGCACGAAGTCGCGGCGCAGGTCGGTCGTCACGGCGCCCTGGGCGCAGAACGTGCCGGGGCGTGCCGGTACGACGATATGGGGCAGGCCCGCGTCTTCGGCCAGCAGGTTGGCATGCGTGGGGCCGGCGCCACCGAATGGCACCAGCGTGAACGTGCCCGGATCGAAGCCGCGCTGGGCCAGCGCCTTGAGCAGTTCCGACGCCATTTGCGCAGTGGCCACGGCCAGGGCGCCTGCAGCGGCGCGTTGCGGGGCGTCGTCGCCTGGCATGGCCAAGGCCGTGGCGACCTTGCCGAGTGCTTCGCTGGCCAATCTCCCGTCCAGCGGCATGCCGCCACCCAGGAAGGCCTGCGGGTCGAGCATGCCGGTGACCAGATAGCAGTCGGTCACCGTGGGCACCGATCCGCCGCGCCCGTAGGCGACCGGCCCCGGATCGGCACCTGCGCTTTCCGGACCGACGCGAAGCACGCCGTGATCGTCGACCGCGACCTTGGAGCCACCTCCGGCACCGATGGCAGACACGCCGACCACCGGTAGGATCAGCGGCAGGCCGCCGATGTCGGTGCGGGTGGCCAGTTCGGCCTGACCGGCGACCGATACGGCGATGTCGCTGCTGGTGCCGCCCATGTCGAAGCTCACCAACTGGTCGACGTGCGGGGCGGCAGCCAGGCGCGTGGCGGCGACCGCACCCGCGGCGGGGCCGGACAGCACGGTGTCGATGGGACGAGCCAATGCGGAATCCAGCGACAGGGCGCCACCATTGGACGCCGTCACCAGGATCGGCGCACGCACGCCCAGATCGGCCATCAGGCCACGCAGGCGGTCGAAATAGCGCTGCATCAGCGGCTGAATGTAGGCGTTGAGCCCGGCAACCAGGGTGCGCTCGTACTCACGGATCTCCGGCCACAAGCGCGCGGCCGACAGGACCGTGATGCCGCCAGCCTCGGCCTGCAGTGCCTCGGCCAGTTCCTGTTCAGCGTCGGGGTTGGCATAGCCGTTGATCAGCATCAGCGTGACGGCTTCGACGTCCAGCCCTGCTATGGCCTGTGCCGCCGCCGTGATTTCGCTGGCATCGGGCCAACGCGCCTTGTTGCCCTGTGGGTCGAAGCGGGCGCGCAGTTCGATGACGCGCTCGCGGCCAATGAACGGCGTCTCGCGAGTGGCGTGGAAATCGAACGACGACGGCATGCGTGCCCGGCCGATTTCCAGCACGTCACGGAAGCCATCGGTGACCACCAGGCCGACCTTGGCGCCCCGGCGCTGGATGATGGCATTGAGGCCGATCGTCGTGCCGTGCATCAGCAGCGCAATGCCGTCCGGCGACAGGTCGCTCTTGGCCAGTAGCGCTGCCAGGCCTTGCTGTACTGCCAGCGCCGGATCGGCCGGCGTGCTCGGCTGCTTGTGGTGGAAGTAGGCACTACGTGCCGGGTCGAACAGGACGAAGTCGGTGAACGTTCCGCCAACGTCGATGCCGATCCTTGCCCCGCTGATGATTGCCTGTTCCGTCACTGCATCTCCCTGGCCGCTTGCCCATGTACGCGGCGAACGCGTAAACCCGGGATTTTACTAAGGTTCATAACCTCAACTGGACCCTGGAAGACTTTTGATTAGTCAAAATGGGTCTATGAATATTTCCAGAGGTTATTTGGCCAGCAAGCCACGTACCCGTGCGGTCGAGCTGCCGACGCTCGCGACTGCTTGAAGCGCTCGCAAGCAACGCGAGCGAAACACCACGGATATCACGAGCAGCGATGAGCTTTCTGCCTACCGCCAGATCGCCCCGCAAATCCGCGATGAACCAAAAAAGAGCCGACCTGGGCCGGCTCTGCATGGCTTACTGCGCGACCCAGCCGCCATCCATGTTCCACGCCACGCCGCGCACCTGCGCTGCGGCCTCGGAACACAGGAATACCGCCAGCGCACCAAGCTGTTCCGGCGTCACGAATTCGCCCGACGGCTGCTTTTCGGCCAGCAGGTCGTGCTTGGCCTGTTCCAGGGTCCGGCCGTCGGTCATGCGTGCTTCGATCTGCTTTTCCACCAGCGGCGTGCGCACCCAGCCCGGGCAGATCGCATTGGCCGTGATGCCGGTGGTCGCGGTTTCCAGCGCGATCGACTTGGTCAGCCCGACGATGCCGTGCTTGGCCGCCACGTAAGCCGATTTTTGCGCCGACGCCACGAGGCCGTGCGCCGAGGCCACGTTGATGATCCGCCCCCAGTTGCGCGCACGCATGCCGGGGATCGCCAGGCGAGCCGTGTGGAAAGCAGCGGTCAGGTTGATGGCGATGATGGCGTCCCAGCGCTCGACGGGAAAGTCTTCGATCTTGGCGACGTGCTGGATGCCGGCATTGTTGACCACGATGTCGGCCGGACCGATGGTGTCGGCGCACGCCTGCATCAAGGCCTCGATTTCCTCGGGCTTGGACATGTCGGCCCCCAGATAGCCGACCTTCACGCCGTGCCTGCTTTCCAGTTCGGTCCGCACGGCCTCGATCTGTGCGGCATCGCCGAAGCCGTTGAGCATGATGTTGGCGCCGCTTGCGGCCAGGGCGTGCGCGATGCCGAGCCCGATTCCGCTGGTCGAGCCGGTAACGAGCGCGTTCTTTCCTTCGAGCATGGTGATCTCCAATGGGACACTGCGAGGATTGCTGTGCCGGCCCACGGCCGAAAGCGGTCGTGAACCGGCACCGTCGATTGTATCGATCGACCCCTACAATTGTTCGATCCCCAGCCAGCACGGAGTCCGCATGTCCGCCAGCCAGCCTCGCCTCGATCACGTGTCCTGCCTCGATCCCACCGGTCTGCACCGCATGGCTTATTGGGAATGGGGCGATCCCGACAACCCGGACGTGCTGTTGTGCGTGCACGGGCTGACACGTACCGGCCGCGACTTCGACCTGCTGGCGCGTCGGCTGAGTGATCGCTATCGCGTCGTTTGCCCCGATGTGGCGGGCCGTGGCGCATCGGAGTGGTTGCGCCAGCCTGCCCATTACGTCGTGCCGCAGTACGTCGGCGACATGATGACCCTGGTCGCACGCCTGCGGCCGCAGACGCTGCACTGGTTCGGCACGTCCATGGGCGGGCTGATCGGCATCGTCGCCGCCAGTCTGGCGGGCTCGCCCGTTTCCCGGCTGGTGCTCAACGATGTCGGCCCCCGTCTGGAGCCCGATGCCATCGCGCGCATCGGTACCTACGTGGGCAGCCCGATCTCGTTCGATACGCATGACGCTGCCCTGGAGCATGTCCGTCGGGTGTCGCAGAGTTTCGGTCCGCACGACGATGCCCAGTGGCAGGAATTCGCACGCCACACCCTCGTGCAGCGCGACGGCCGCTGGGTCTTCCATTACGACCCCCGCATTGGTGACGCTTTCCGCGCGGGCACGCCCGAGATGCTCGCTGCCGGCGAACTGGCGTTGTGGGCCGCCTATGACGCTATCACCTGCCCGACGCTGGTCGTGCGCGGCGCCCAGTCCGACCTCATCAGCGCGGCGACCGCCGACGAAATGACCCGCCGAGGGCCGCGTGCGCGCGTGATTTCCTTCGATGGGGTCGGCCATGCGCCGACCTTCCTGCACGATGCGCAGATCGACGCCGTGATGCCTTTTTTGCGTGAGGACGGCTGAGCGTCTGTCAGCGTCCGGCCAGTTGGCGTAAGCTCACGGATCCCTGCGATGCTGCCGTGCGGTGGCATCGACCTTTGGCACCGATCAGTGCGCTGATCTTCTTTAGGATTTCCGAATGAGCATCCAACGCTTCCACGTGGGCCCCCGCCTTTCCGAATCGGCCGTCTACAACGGCGTGGCCTATCTGGCTGGCCAGGTGCCCGAGGATGGCTCGCTGGATATCGTCGGTCAGACCCGTCAAGTGCTGGCCGCCATCGATGCGCGCCTGGCCGAAGTCGGTTCCGACAAGAGCCGCCTGCTCAGCACCCAGATCTTCCTGGCCGACCTGGCCGACTTCCCCGGCCTGAACCAGGCATGGGACGAGTGGGTCGCCCCGGGCAACGCGCCGCCGCGGGCCACCGTGCAGGCCCTGATGGCCAAGCCGGAATGGAAGGTCGAAATCGTCGTCACCGCCGCTGCGGGCTGACGCCATTCAGCGCGGCAGGCCGGGCACCGCCCCTTGCCGCGCCAGCGGGTCCTGGCGGTAGAACGCCGCCAGCAGCCCGTACCAGTCGGGCAATGCCTCGGCCAAGGGGCCGGGATGCACGAAGAACGCCTCCGAACTGACCGCAAAGAACTCCGCTTCGTCGGTGGCCGCATACGGGTCCAGCGGCAAGCGTGCGTACCACTCGCCAGCCTCGTCGGACTCCGGGTCCATCCATGCCGGGATCGACGCTTCCAGCGCATCGAGTTGCGTGCAGAACGCATCGAAGCTCTCTTCCAGCACTTGCCGCCAGGCGCGCGCCGATAATTGGGCATGGGCGTGCAAGGGCGGCATGCCGTCCGCATCGCCGCCGGCCAGGTCGAGCTTGTGCGCGAATTCGTGGATGACGACATTGAAGTCGACATCGTCGAGCGCAGCATCGGGCGCCGCGTCTTCCCACGACAGCACGACCGGCCCGCCGTCCCACGCCTCGCCCGCTGCTTCCTGCATGTATTCATGCACCACGCCGTCTTCGTCGGTGTCGGTGCGCGGGATCAGGAACCCGCCCGGATACACGATGATTTCGGACCATCCTTCATAGCGGCTCGGCTCCAGCTTGAGGATGGGCAGGCAGGCCTGTGCCGCAATCGACAGCCGGACGCGATCATCGGGTTCGAAGCCACCCGCGCCGTTGATGGCCTTGCTCGCCAGGAACCAGGCCGTGCGGGCGCGCAGGTCTTCACGTTCCTGTGGGTCCAGGTGATGTAAGAAAGAATGGGCCTGCAACACCCAGTCCCATTGTTCGGGCAGGATGCGGGCTGCCATCTCGGAGACGGCGGCATCTCGTGCGCCGCGTCCGGTCAACCATCGAAACATGCGTGCGGGGTTCCCGTGACAGGGGTGGCATCAGGCTTCTGCTTGCGTGCCAAACCGTGCCTGATTGAACGAAAAGCGGCAGAAAAAACGCCTCGGGTGGGATAAACGCCATCTTGCAGGCGCCTGCCGCGGCCGAAGATTGGCTAAAGTGTAAGGTCTTCACGAAGTCGCCGATGTCTCCCTCTACCGTTACCCACGTTTTCGACGACGCCTGGTTCCGCCTGGCGTGTCGCGATCTTCCCCTGCCAGCCTGCGATCGCCTGTGTGCCGCCGCCGCCTGGGCGCAAGGCGTGCTCGCCGACCGCACCCTGGCCACCGGCGAGCCCGTTGCCGAACACGCAGCTGGCTTGGTCGTGTTGCTTGCCGGCCTGCAGGTCGATGTTTCCACCCGCATCGCCGCCCTGGTCGTCAGCACTGTGCGCGATGGCGAGCTGGAAGGGCAGGCGACCGTGGCCGAACGCTTCGGACAAGATGTCGCCAAGTTGGTGGAGGGCTATCGCGGCCTGCTGCGGCTGGGCGCGGTGACGCGCGAATCCAGCGACGCAGGCGCCAGTGGCGACGCCCAGACCGAAATGCTGCGCAAGATGGTGCTCGCCATGGCGGCCGACCTGCGCATCGTCTTCATGCGCCTGGCGTCGCGCTTGCAGACGCTGCGCTGGCACGCCGCCACCAAGGTCGAAGTAGCCGAATCGGTGGCGCGCGAAGCGCTCGAGCTGTATGCCCCGCTGGCCGCCCGCCTGGGTATCTGGCAGGTCAAGTGGGAAATGGAAGACCTGGCCTTCCGCTTTTTGCAGCCGGTGGAATACAAGCGCATCGCCAAGCTGCTGGAAGAAAAGCGTACCGAGCGCGAAGCCTTCATCGCAGAGACATTGGCGCGCCTGCGTGCCGCGCTCGATGCCGACGGCATCAAGGCCGAGGTCAGCGGCCGGCCCAAGCATATCTACAGCATCTGGAACAAGATGCGGAACAAGAGCCTGGATTTCAGCGACCTCTATGACCTGCGCGCCGTGCGCATCATCGTCGACGACATCCGGAGCTGCTACGCCGCATTGGGCCTGGTGCACCAGTTGTGGACGCCCGTGCTCGACGAGTACGACGACTATGTCTCGCGTCCCAAACCCAACGGCTATCGGTCGCTGCACACCGTGGTGGCCGATGCAAGCGGCCGGCCGTTCGAGGTGCAGATACGCACCCGCGAAATGCACGAGTTCGCCGAATTCGGCGTGGCTGCGCACTGGCGCTACAAAGAAGCGGGTGCGCAAGGCGGCAAGGCGACCGCCGATGGCGAATACGATCGTCGCCTGGCGTGGATCCGCCAGTTGCTGGCCTGGAAGAACGACGTACAGGACGGCGATCCCAGCGAAGCCGTGGACCTCAGCGCGCTCGACGACCGGGTCTATGTATTGACACCGCAGGGCAGGGTGGTCGAACTGCCGGCCGGGGCCACGCCGGTCGATTTCGCCTATCAGGTGCATACCGATCTGGGCCACCGCTGCCGGGGCGCGCGCGTCGACGGCCAGATGGTGTCGCTCAACAGCCACCTGGCTACCGGCCAGACCGTGGAAATCATCGCCACCAAGGCAGGCGGGCCGTCGCGCGACTGGCTCAATCCGCATCTTGGCTATCTGGCCAGCAACCGTTCGCGTGCAAAGGTGCGCCAATGGTTCAACGCCATCGAAATGCAGCAGCGCATTTCCCAGGGCCAGGCCCTGGTGGAAAAGGAACTGCAGCGTCTGGGCAAGACCGCCACCAGCCTGGACCAGCTTTCGTCCCTGCTGGGTTTCGCATGCCCGGACGATCTGTACGTCGCGGTTTCCAAAGAAGAATTCAGCCTGCGGCAACTGGAAGGCGCCTTTGCGACGCCGACCGCCGAGCCCGAAGTCACGCCTGAATCGGTCGCCCGCGAAAGCCGTGCCGACAGCGTGGCGCGTGGCGGCAAGAGCGGCGTGCTGGTCGTGGGTGTCGATTCGCTGCTGACCCAGCTCGCCAAGTGCTGCCGTCCTGCGCCGCCCGACAGCATCAATGGCTTCGTGACCAAGGGGCGGGGCGTCTCCATCCACCGCGCCGATTGCCCGAGCATGGCGGTGCTGGCCGCGCGTCATCCGGAACGGGTCATCGACGTGGCCTGGGGCGAAGCCGCCGAATCGGTCTTCTATCCTGTCGATATCTTCGTGCAGTCCAGCGATCGATCCGGCTTGCTGCGTGACATCAGCGATGTATTCGCCCGCCTGCGCATCAACGTGGTGGGGGTGAACACGCAAAGCAAGCAGCAGGTCGCCAGCATGCTGTTCACCGCCGAGGTCAGCGATGCACACCAGTTGCAGCGCGCCCTGGTTGCCTTGCGCGAGGTGCCGGGCGTCAGCGAAGTCAGGCGCCGATGAAGTTATTTTCGGTAGAGTTGTTTGACAGCTTCAAAAGATGTGTGCATAATTTGGTTCTTCGCTGCTGACGCAAACAACGACAGCAACGAAGCGGCAAGAAAAGGCAAGTAAAAAGTGGTAAAGTTACTGACTTCAGTTAGTAAGTGCGGTCAGTAAGTTGAAAGTGCGGGTTGTAAGTTCAGTAGGCGCGTAGCTCAGTTGGTTAGAGCACCACCTTGACATG
>JAAIGF010227142.1_pt1 | contig 12918 bp, 2 predicted proteins | sample 6487441 | NCBI WGS metagenome assembly JAAIGF01 (sample SAMN13974129, study PRJNA590717) | phyllosphere metagenome | biome: pepper field; feature: multiple bacterial spot infested pepper fields; material: pepper leaves; isolation source: leaves from pepper fields | host: Capsicum annuum ... | reverse complement strand
GCATTGAGCAGGGCCAGGCTGGATTCGGGCATGCTGCTCCAGAGATAGATCGCGCCGTATCCCTGCACGCCCATTTCATACAGCAGATAGAACAGGATCATCAGCCCGTAGCAGGCAATCGCCGGTTCGCGCGCCAGGCCCGCCACCAGCAGGGCAGCCAGGGACAGCACCGCCAGCCCGCCGAACACGGCCACCATCGCCAGGCTCTGGCGGCGCGCATCCTCGCGGGCTTCCTCGGGGTCCCACAATGACGGCATCACGGAGATCATGCCCCGGCTCTGCACCCGCAGGTACACCACCGATTCGCCGGGCGGCAGCATGATCGGATAACTCAGTTGACGGTCAGGCGCCGCTTTGTCCGACAACGGCACGATCATGCCGCCCTGCAGCCGCCACCAGCCTGGCGCGATCGACGCCGCACCGCGCGGCAGGTCGCCATTGGCGCGCGGCCGGATCAGCGATTGCTCGGGAATGAAGGCGGTCGCGGACTCCAGACGCGGCGGATCCACCCGCAGAATGCGCTCGTGCGACTCACGTGTGTCGTTGCGCAAGCGCAGGCGCAGCCACCACGCCGACGAAGAAAAACCGGTGGTGAACGAAGCCGCCCCCACCGGCTTGAACGCGGCCGGCGTGCCCAGCACGTCAGCCAGCGTCATCTTGCCGCTGGCATCCTCCCGCACCTCGAGCCCGCCGGCCAACGCAACCTGGCTGGGAGCCTGTGCCACGGCAACCGATGCCATTGCCAGCCACCACGCACACAACAGCCACCGTAGCCAGCCCATCGTGCCAAGGTGCCGTGCGGCGCTTGCCATCAGTCGTCGTCCCCCGCCCCATTCATGGTGCGGTAGCGCCGGGGCGAGCAGCCGAAGCGCGCCCGGAACGCCGTGATGAAATTGCTGCTGGTGCTGTAGCCGATCTGCTCGGCCATGTCCTGCACCGGGATATTGGTCTGCACCAGCAGGCGCGCCGCCATCAGCAGCCGCTGCTCGCGCAGGTAGCCGAACACCGTCGTGCCCGTCTGCTCGCGAAAGAGTTCGCTCAGCCGACGCTCGTTGGTGCCCACCGTACGTGCCAGTTCCAGTACCGTCGGCGGGTCGCCCAGGCGCTCGTCCAGCAGCACGCACGCCTGCTTGACCCACTCGCGCTCACGCTGGCCCAGGTCCAGGGCTGCCGCGGCTGCCGCATCGGCCGCCTCGGTTCGGCGCAGGTGCACGCGGATGCGCGCCACCACCTCTTCCTCGAAAAAGGGTTTGACGATGTAGTCCACTGCCCCGGCCTCGAACCCGGCCAGCCGTTCCGACACATCGTCCGCCCCGGTCAGGAAGATGACCGGCACGTCGCGCGTCGCCGTCTCGGCCTTCAGGCGACGGCACACCTCGTAGCCATCGTGGCCCGGCATGCGGACGTCCAGCAGCACCAGGTCGGGCACCAGGTCACGCGCACGCGCCAAGCCCTGTTCGCCATCCTGCGCCACCAGCACCACGAAGCCGCGCCCGCGCAGGAATTCGACCATCAGGCGCAGGTCGATGGGGGAGTCGTCGATGAGGAGGATGCGGGGCAGGGACACGGGGAACGGCAGGAATGGAACGGAGACGATGGCGTCGATTCTCGCGCAAGTGGGGATGACTGCGAAACGGATTGGGCCGAAGCGATGCAGAAAGTTGTTCCTGCAAAACTCTGCCGACCGCTTTCAACACTTTTGACGCCGAGTGTTGTGGATTCGCCGACACCCAGATCGATAGACCAGGCTTGGTGTTCTGCGGTCGAGTGCGGCGCTCGACTTAAAAAATCCGTCAGGCAAAACAATTCATCCGTTCAGCAAAACATCAAAAACGTAACCACATGTTCAATAAGCCGCGCATACCAATCAACTGATCGACCTGCCGTATGGCTCATGGTCGATCCCTCTCTGCCGGACGGATTGCTCCATGACGACCTTCACCACCTTTGGCCTTGGGCCGAACCGCAACCCTGTCCTCGAATCGGACACGACGCTTGCGCTGCCCGACGTACTGGTCGGCGCAACGGAGCCGGTGGGCGCCGTGGGCATCACGGTCGCCGGACTGCTGGCCACCACCACGGGCGCTTCCGATCCCGACGAAAACGAACTCGGGATCGCCATCACCTGGTCGACCAGCGATATTCAGTTGTTCTACTCGCTCGATGACGGCGCCTCCTGGCTCGAAGCGACCGACCTACGCGATACCTCCGCCCTGCTGCTGGCCCCGACGGCCCGGGTCTACGCTTTGCCCGTCGGCGGAGAAGCCGGCGACACCTTGGACGAAGCCTTCTCGTTCCAGCTCTGGGATCAGACCGTGGGCACCAACGGCGATACCGGCGTGGACGTCGAACTCGGCCCGCGTCTGCTGGCTGGAAACGACGAGGTCTCGGCCGCTTATGCCATTGCATCCAACGGGCAGGTTGCATATCTGGCGACGGAAGCCGGCATTCACGCGTTCGATCTGATCGATGGCGGGCCAGTCGCCACTCAGTTTCAGGACACGGAGGCCCTGGCTCTGCCGGAGCCCGCATCCCAGCTTGTCATGAGCCTGGCGAACGGCAAGCCGTACCTGTATGCGCGTACCGAATCGGGCATCTTCGCGTTCGACGTGTCGGATTCCTTGAATCCGGTTCCCGTTGAGGACGTCGCTGAGGTCATGGGTGTGGAGTCACCGCAAGACATGGTGATCGCCGGCAACCGGCTTTTCACGACCACCACCGATGGCGCCCTGCGGGTGCTCGACATTTCGGGTGCGCATCCTGTCAACGACACGACCTACACCGGCGCCGCAGGCAACAATATCGAGCACATCGCAGTAAGCGATGCGGCCATTGCCTTCGCAGTGGGCGACCTGATTCAGGTTTTTCCCACTAGTCCGGGCATGCCGCTTTGGATGGGTTCACTCGCGGGCCTCAACGACATCGCTGTGGCAGACGGAAAGGTGTATGTCTCCAGTGATGAATCGCTCTACGTCGCCGATTTCCAGAAAAACGGCATGGGCGCAACTCTTGAGCCGGTCAACTCGCGCAACCTCGCCATCAAGCAGATCGAGATCCTCAACGGCAAACTGCACGCTGCGACGAACGACGACGAAGTATTCGTCTACGACCTGCAGGACATGGACGATCTGAACCACGTCTTCCCCGAGGAAATCGACATTTCCTCTGGTTATGCGCAGGCCATCGTGCCGGTAGGCAACCGCCTCTATGTCGCAAACCCCGAGGAAGGCCTCCAGGTCATCGATCTGATCGGACACACGGCGTTCTCTGAAGAAGAAGGCTACGCCAGCCTTGAGATCACCGAGTTCGTCAACACGGCACCTGAACTCGATCTCAACGCAAATCTCGAATTGCCTGACGCGTTGGCAGGTGCTGCCGCGCCGACCGGCCAGACCGGGAAGCTGGTCAGCGAACTGCTGGGAACGGCGGCCACCGACATCGACGGTCAAGCGCTGGGCATCGCCGTAACCGGCGTCACGGACGGCACGCTGCACTATTCGCTGGATAACGGCGTGAACTGGCTCACCCTCACCGGCACCATCAATACCCAGCATGCCCTGCTGCTGGGACCGCAGGCGCGTGTGGTGTTCACACCGGATGCCGATGCCAGCGGCACCCTCGCCAACGCGGTCGTCTTCAAAGCATGGGACCAGACGCAAGGAATCAGCGGAGACACAGGCGTCGATGCAACGACGGGACCGCGCTTGCTCGATGAGGACCCCGCCGACCTGGACAATGCCGTTGCCGTCGCGCAGATGGGCTCGACGCTGTATACGGTGTCGGAAACCGGGTCCTTCACGACCTTCCGGGTCCGGGAGCCGAACGACTTGTCGCACCGACAAACGATCGACCTGCCGCTGTCGAACGGCGCCAAGGTGCTCGACATCGCCATACTCGATCTCGACGACCTCCGCTTCGCGCTTGTATCTACATCCAGCGGAGTGATTGTGGTGGATGCGAGCGAACGGGATGATCTGTTCGTGAACACCGACCTGACGAACACGCTGGTGCAAGGGGGCGTCAACGGCTTGCGTGACATGGCCCTGCTCGGCAACTCGCTGTACACCGTCAACGGCTCGGACGCCATCCGCAAGTTCGACTTCGACGCCAGCGGCAATCTGTCTGAAGACTCGCCGCTCACCTTCCCGGGTGAAAGCTACACACAATTGACCGCAGACAACGGCCGACTGGCTGCAAAGCATGGCGATACCGTGAAAGTCTTCATGCCCCAGCCTTTCGTGCTGACCGGCTCGACATTGCTGCACTCCAACACCACTGACATGAAGTTGGTGGATACGGTTGTCTACACCGTGTCGCCCAACGGCGGTGTTCTCGCTGTCGACGTCCGCAGCAACACGCTCGTGCTCAACCTGCCTTCCACCGTCGACTTCCAACCCCACGGCATTCAAATCGCGGGCGGCAAAGCCTACGTCACGACCCAGTCGTCGACCGTGCACGTGATCGATATCGCCACGCAGACCATCGAACACAGCATCACCGTGCCCGGAGAGTCGAGCCAGGTGATCCTCAACGAAAACATGCTGTACGTGGCGAATGCCGAGACCGGCCTGCAACTGATCGATCTGGTCGGCAACACGGCGTTTTCGAAGCAGACCGGCCAGATCGGCATCGATGTGACGCCGTCGGAAACGCCCCCTCCCCCCTCGCCGGGCACCCCGCCGGTCGTGGTCCCCACCACGCCTGTCGACGGTGTCCCGGTGCAGATCGAGACCGGCACTGACGGCCAGCAGCAGATCACCGTCCCGGTCGTCACCCCTGACCGCAACGAAGACAGCAGCACACCCAACGGCCGATTGGCCGATATCGCCGTAGTGAAGAACACTGCCGGCGTCTCGCTGCTCAACCTGGGCCTGCCGGTTGGCACGGGACTGACGACCAACGGTCCCGCGACCACCGTGTCGGGGACCAACGCGCAATCGGTGCTCGACGGCCGCATCACCTCGGCCAGCGGCTCGGCCGAACAAAAGGCATCGGCCCAGGCGTTCCTGAACTCGCTGCCGTCGGACACGCAGGTGGTGGTGCAGACCGTCACGGTCACCGCCCAATCCACCAACGGTGGCCCGCTGGTCATCAGCGCCGCCAATACGCAGGATGGTCACAAGACGGTCGTCGTCGTGGACACACGCTCGCTGCCCGCGGGGACGCTGATCGATCTGGAGAACGTCGACTTCGCCGTCGTCGTGGGCGATGCTCGGGTGACAGGCGGCGCAGGTGCCAACGTGGCCTATGGCGATGACGACAGCCAGTTCATCGTGCTGGGCGAAGACGATGACGTGCTGCATGGCGGTGGCGGCAACGACACGGTCGGCAGCCTGCGCGGCAACGACCAGGTGTTCGGCGATGCCGGCAACGACGTCGTCTACGGCGGCTCGGGCAACGACACGCTGACCGGTGGTACGGGCAACGACGCCATGAACGGCGGCTTCGGCTTCGATACGGGTGTGCAGTCTGGTGCTCGTGCTGACTACACCGTCCGCACCGAGAACGGCTCGGTCATCCTGACCCACCGCACTTCGGGCGAAGTCGACCGCTTCACCGACGTCGAACGCATCACCTTCGACAGCGGCAAGGCCATCGTCATCGCTCATGAAGCTGGCGACGTTGCCACCCTGCGTGCGCAATATGCCAACGATGAACTGATCGAACTGAACCTGACACGCGCCATCATCGGCACTGAAGGAAACGACGTCATCACCCCCGAATTGGGCGTGGGCCGCAACATCGACCTCGGCGCAGGCCAGGATGTGGTCAAGCTGGCTGGTGGCCGCGAAGACTTCCACCTGGATGTCGAAGCAAACCAGATCACCGACCTGACCCGCCTGGAAGACGGTGCCATGCTGTCGCTCAAGAACGTCGAACTGCTGGAATTCGCCAACGGCGACGTCACTGTCCTGGCACAGACCAACGACCAAGCCATTCTGGGCCGCGCCTACGAACTCCTGCTGGGCCGCAACGTCGACGTCGAAGGCTTCCAGTTCTGGGCAGAAGCCCTGAACGCTGGTGTGAGCCTGCAAAGCGTGCTGCAGTCGATCGTGACTTCGCAGGAAGCCGCAACGATGTACAAGCTGGCCAACGGCAACTTCATCGAGCAGCTGTACGTGCAAGGCCTGGATCGTGCCTCGGACGTGGCAGGCAAGGGTTACTGGGCAGACGCCCTGGCCAGCGGCGTGAGCCGTGCCGTGGTGCTCGAAGGTTTCGCCGGCTCGGCCGAGGCAATCCAAGTCATCGGCAGCACCATCGACGTGAACGTCGTGTCGTAAAACACACACCTTTTGTCCGCTGAAGGCCGGTCATCGTAAAGATGGCCGGCTTTTTCGTTTTCCGCTCCCGATGGCGATCTTCCGGCTTCTGACCAGACCATCAAAAAAACCGTCTGGCAATACAAACAGTCGGTCCATCAAAACACCTGTTACACCAAGTCACAGTACACAGAGGGTGAGCACAACTCGCCCCGTGCAGCCAATCCTGGACACGGTGTCGCCCGGAACCACGACTCATGCAGAATGCCATCCCCGCTGACGGCGGACCCGTCCTTTTCGGTCTTCCCAACAATCCCCCCGTGTTCACCGGTCAAACCGGCTACACCAGTAGTCAGCGGGGCCAGTACGCCCAGAACACGCCCGGCGTGTCGGAGGTGTCCATCGCGACGACGGATACCGGCACCACCTACATGGCGTATGCAGACGGGGGCAACGTGTCGGTGATGCGGCTCGACGGCGACACGTGGACCCCGTTGAGCGATGGCAGATTCTCCAGCAGTGGCTATGTCGACATGGCCGTGTCGCCGGACGGTACGCCCTACGTGAGCTTCGTCCAGGGATCGGACAGCGACCTGACCATACTGAAATGGAATGGCTCGTCCTGGGAAGACGTGGCCAGTTCATCGTTGTCGCATGCCACGACATTCTGGAGCCAATTGGCTTTCGGCCCGGACGGCACGCCCTACCTGGCGTACGTCGCCACGGGCTCCAGTGCATTGAACGTCATGCAGTTTGTGAACAATGCCTGGACCAACGTCGGTGCAGCCGACATCGGCACAATTGGCACGGGGGGCTTCGACCTCACGATCGGACAGAGCGGCACGCCTTATGTCGTCCACTCCCTGCCCGGCGACAGCGGCGCACTGGACATCCTTGCGTTCGACAACGGCACATGGCGTTCGCTCGGGGCACCCTCGCCCAAGCCGCATATATCGAGCGGTCCGCAATTGGTCGAAGACCACGACGGCACGGTTTATCTGACATACCGGGATGAGAATTCATCGTTGGTCGTCGCACGTTTCGACGGCACGCAGTGGGATCGGTCACCCACCGAAGCCCTGCCCGTTTCCTTGTCCTCCGCCTTCGGACTGCTGGTCGGCAATGACGGGAACATCCATCTGGGCGCGCTGGGAGGCGTTGGCTACCCGGCCCCTGTCGAAGTGTTGACCTTCGACGGCACCGACTGGAAACGGGCGGGTGGAGAAGAATTGCTGACAGTAGGCGGCAGCGCCATGGCCATGCGCGCCGACGGCACCGTGCTTGTCACCCTGAGGGACCCCGAGAACTCCAGCAAGTTGGCGTTGCGCGAGTACGGCGAAACGTTCTCGGCCACGGGAAGCACCACCGCTACGTCACTCGGCGGCTTCACCTTCACCGACACCGAGAATGACCCCATCAGCTTTTCGGTCACGGGTGGCAAGGATGCCGCGCTGTTCGTCACACGCGATGGCGAAGTCCGCTTCGAACGCACGCCTGCCGCAGGTACCTACGAAGTCCAGGTCACCGTCAGCGACGGATTCAACGACATCACCCGGAAGGTCGTGGTGACCGTTGCCACTCCCCAGACCAACCACGCACCTGAACTGGACGTATCCGCATCGCCCGCGCTGGCCGATGTCGGCGTTGGCGCAGGCGCACCCAGCGGCGCGGTCGGCACGTTGGTGAGTGCGTTGGCAGGCGGTGGCAGCGATGCCGATGGCAATGCACTCGGCATCGCGCTGACCGGCAAGGCGGACAATGCGTCGGTCTACTACTCGCTCAACGATGGCGACACCTGGACGGCCGTCGCGTCGCTCGGCGAAAGCAGTGCCCTCCTGCTGGCGCCCAGTGCACGTGTGTATGTCAGCGCCGACAAAGCCGGCACGCTGACTGACGCATTGCGCTTCAAGACCTGGGACCAGAGCCAGGGAACCAACGGCGCGACGAACGTCGATACGCGCTACGACCCAGTGATCGAACGCTTCAACACAGGTAACCACAACGCGGCGGACTTCGTCCTGAGCGGGTCGATCGCTTTCATTGCGGATTCGCAGAACACGGCAGCGGGCCTGACGATCGTCGATCTGTCGGACCCGGCCAACCCCGTTGGGTTGAGCACGCTGTCGCTCGAATCGGCCTACGAAGTTGCCGTACAGGGCAACTACGCCTATGTAGCGATGCACACAGGACTGGCCATCGTCGACATCAGCAATCTGGCCAACCCAAGCCTGGTGCACACCATTACCATGCCCCGCGCGTCGGGCGTGCTGATCGACGGCAATCTTGCCCACGTCACCGCAATTTCTGGCGGACTGAAGATTTTCGATATCAGCGATCCGCTGTCCCCCTCCAGCCTCGGTGCAGTCCTGATGGGCGGCGATCCTCTGCATGAAAGCGTGTTGCGCGACGGTCTGTTGTATGTCGTCGATCGCAACAGCGGCGTGCACATCTTCGATGTCACCAATCCGCTGAATCCGATCCGATTGAGCGAAGCACAGACGTCCAACTTCCGTGCCAACGATGTCGCGCTCAAGGACGACATCGCATACACCGCTGCGCTCGATAAAGGCTTGGCGATCATCGATGTTTCCTCACCCAACCATCCCGTCGTATCGGGCTACCTGCGCACAGGAACTGAGAACGCGACCTCCGTGACGCGTGACGACAACCTGCTCTACGTGGGCATCGAAGGACGCGGCATCCGCGTCTACGACATCACCGACCCTGCAATGCCGATTTCCGTGCGCTTCATCGACACGCAAGGCGGTGCCGGCACATCCGTCATCGATGGCGGCCATCTGTACACCGTCTCCGGAAATCGGCTCACCGTGGTCCAACTGGACAACGACGGCGCGTTTTCTGCCAACACCGATTCCATCAGCCAGACCGTCATGCCGAACATCGCACCCATTTTTGACGAGCAGAAGTACCAGCAGACCGTTATTGATCCTGCAATCGGCACTGAAGCACAGGGCAACTTGCCACTCGTCACGAGCTCGGACGGTACGCTGTACCTGGCCTATCAGAACGAGCTTGGCGTGGTGGTGACCCAGAAGGGTCCGAACAGTGAAACCTGGGAAGCGCTTCCCGCCGATGAATTCGAAGGCGCCCGTGACGTCCAACTGGCTACGGATGCCGAGGGTGTGCTTTATGTGACATTCGTGCAGTCTGTACCAGACCAGACCGACCCTGACTGGATAGGCAGGGCGACCGTCATGAAACTACAAGATGGCGTCTGGAAAACGGTCGGCGGGGAATGGATCGATGTGGCGTATCCCGAAATGCCAAGGCTCGTCCCGGCGGCCGATGGCACGCTCTATCTGGCATACAACCACGCAGGCAATCTCGAAATGCGCAAGTTTGCCGACGGTGCCTGGGGCCTGCTGGAAAACGACCCCGTGCCGGGCCTGTCTATGCCCAACTACGACATCGTCATCGGCAACGATGGCCATCCGTACATTGCCTTTGCCGACAACACTGCCAACAACCACCTGAAGGTCATGCGTCACGACGGCAATGGCTGGGTGGAGATCGTGAATCCCGAACTCACGCAAGTTGCGGCCCGCACGTTCACAATTGCATCAGGCGCCAACGGCATCTATGTCGCGTATGGCCAAGACAGCGGCCATTTTGGAAATGACATCTATGTCCAGCACTTCGACGGTACCCGCTGGACGACGCTGTCCTCACCTCGGAATGACGTGAAGGTCGACGGCAACACGCTTCTGGGTTCGACCCCGCTTCCTTACGACCTGGTAGTCGGGGATGACGGCGCGGTTTATCTCGCAGCGTCCCAGAACCGATCGGCCTCGGACTTCTACGTGTTGCGCTATTCGGGCGATAAATGGGAGGCGATTTCTTCCAGCATCAATGGCGCCAACCTTACCTCGCTGGTGCTGGGAGAAAATGGCCAGGTGTATGTCAGTGCGATGGACGAAGTGACTCGCTTCCCGCAGGTCCAGGAACTGAACCCCATCGCACAGGCAACGGCGCTGACGACCGGCACGACCGTCAACCTCGGCTTGAGCGACCCCGACGGCGATCCGCTGACCTACACGATCTCCGGCGGCACCCACCAAGCGCTCTTCGAGATCACGCCAGACGGCATCCGCTTCATCGAGAAGCCCGCCGCTGCCGGAACGTACTCGGTGCAAGTCACCGTCGACGACGGCGTCAATCAGGTCGTGCGCACGGTAAGCGTGACCGTCACCGTCCCGCCCAACAGCGCGCCGGTGTTGGACACCAGCGCCTCTCCCAAGCTGCCTGACGCCGAACTGGGCGGCCTGGCGCCTGAAGGTGCGGTCGGTGTGACGGTGTCGGACCTGCTTGGCGACAGCGTCAGCGACATCGACGACAACCCGGTGGGCATGGTCATCACCGGCGTCAACGGCGGCACGCTTTACTACTCGCAGAATGGCGGCACCACCTGGACGGCCGTGACTGGCACCATCGACGCCAAACAGGCGCTCGCACTGCGCGCCGACGTGCGGATCTACTTCGAGGCAGCCCCGGACTCCACGGGCAACATCAGCGACGCCCTGACCTTCCGGGCCTGGGATGGCACCGACGGTACGACCGGAAGCCGCCTGAATGTGAGTGGAACGCCCGCGGTCCTCAATCAGAAGACCGTCAACAGCCATGGAAGCGTGCTCGTCGCCGAGGACAGAATTCTCAGCTTTGGCGCGTCAGGCATCGAAGTCCTGAACAGCAGCCTTGGGTTTGCGAGCTCGATGAGCGGAGGCTCGGTGTCAGGCCTTTTGATGGGGGCAACGTCCGGTAGTCAGGCTTACTTCCTTAGAAAAAATCCTTTCCAGGAAAATCCCCCTGCAAGCATCACTCAGGTATCGCTGGAAGATAGTTCCAACCAGGTGGTGGGCCAACCGCTCAGCCTTCAAACGCGCTTCCCCTCGGATGCGGTGTTCTCCGGCTTTGCCGCCTATGGCAACACGCTTCTCGTCGCATCGACTGGCTACGGCGTCCTTGAGCTGAGCCTGGATGACGCGGGCGTCCCCAGCGTCGGCAATTTCATCTACCAAGGGGCGTCGACCGCGGTCACGCTCGACGACACCCGCATCGTGATCGGCGTGGGCTCTTCAGGCTTGCAGGTCCGTGATCGCACGGACAACAGCACCCACTATCTGGCGTTTTCTTCCTTGCAGGACTTGGGCCCGGCAAGCGCGCATGACCTGTTCCTGAAGGGAGACCATGTCTATGTCGTGACGCAGCAAGGGAGCCTGTTGATTGCCGACCTCTCGAATCTCGACGCACTTGCGTGGGAAACAAAAGTCGATCTGCCAGGCAACGCGCTCAAGGTCTTCGTGATCGGCGACCGTGCCTTCGTCACGACACAGAACAACGTCCAGGTGATAGATGTCAGCGACCCCTCGGCTCCCGTGCTTGGTGAAGCGCTCGACATTGCGGGCGTCACGGGCATTGCCCAGATCGGCGACGAACTGGTCATCACCACGGGCAACGCGGTGCGCACGGTCAGCACCGGCATGCTGCCAGGCAGCGTTTCCGTCGATACCGATACGATTTCGGTGGACGTCGCCGACACGATCGCTCCGACATTGACGCTGCCTGCAGACAACGACGCCCATCTGCGCGGTGAAGATCTGACCATCGGCAGCACTGAAGCAGGCACGGTCTACTTGGTGAAAACGGGTGCCCATACGGGTACGCCTACTGCTGCCGAGCTGGTCGAACTGCTCCAGGAAGGCTCGGCTGTCAGCATGGCCGTCAGCAACGGCAGCGCCGTGTTCGATACCGACACGCTGCTTGGCGACTACCTCGTCTTCGGCGTTGATGCCGCAGGCAACGTGTCCAGCGGCGCCGGCAATACCGTCACTATCCGCACCGTGCCGACGCTCAGCGTGTCGGAAGAAAACCTGTCGTTCACCGAAGGCGACACGCCGATCACGGTCGCCCCGGACCTGGTTCTGGCCGATGACGATGCGGCTGACACGGGCCTGTCCGCAGCCCATGTGATGCTGCTCCCGTCCCCGCTACTCGTCGGTGGCGTTCCCATCGACAACATCGATGCCGGTGAGTCGCTGGTACTGGTCGCCAACCCGGCCACCATGGGCAGCCTGACCGGCTCGTACTCGGCCGATGAGAGCACGCTGACCATCACCGGCAGCGGCACGCTCGCCCAGTGGCAGGCCGCCCTGCGCGCCGTGCAGTACAGCAACACCTCGAAGAACCCTGCGGAAAGCCGATCGTTGAAGATCATCGTAGTGGACACCGATGGAAAAACCTCGGCCGACGAGACTGTCATCGTGGACATCACGCCCGTCGACGATCTGCCTGTCATCAGCGGCGTCCCGTCGCGAGCCGAAACCGTCAACGTGGGTACCGCAACGAAGTGGGCGACGATCACCGTCGAAGATCCGGATTCGACCACCCTGACCGTCACCCTGACAGCGTCCAACGGCACCATTGGTGGAATGACGCCTGTCGATGGCGTCTACGTATTGCAAGGAAACGCCGACCACATCAACGAGGCACTGGCTGAACTGACCTTTACCCTGCTGCAGGCAGGAACCGGCTCGGTCTCCCTGTCGATCAGCGATGGCACGGATCGTGAACCGGTGGTCGCCACCTACTCCTTCGCTTCGCCTGTTGTCGTGACGCCTCCGGTCGTACCGACGACACCGGT
>JAAIGF010336367.1_pt1 | contig 12927 bp, 12 predicted proteins | sample 6487441 | NCBI WGS metagenome assembly JAAIGF01 (sample SAMN13974129, study PRJNA590717) | phyllosphere metagenome | biome: pepper field; feature: multiple bacterial spot infested pepper fields; material: pepper leaves; isolation source: leaves from pepper fields | host: Capsicum annuum ... | reverse complement strand
GTAGTTGCTGTAAGCCCTGTGCCAACTGCTCCTTGTTTCTTTTCTTGCGTAGCTTGCGATCGATATGTAGATAGCGGGCGGCCCGTTCATAGTTTTCTTCGGATACGGCGCTGATAAAGCCGGCCACCGCGCCCCGCGGTGTGCGCCGGTTAAGCGAGTCTTCCGGAAATTTTGGAATTGCCGCCGTCTGGCTACTCGTGTCGGCGGTGGGCAACTGCGCCAGCGCTGTTGGGCCAAGAACCAAAACGAATAGCAGCACCGTAATCACGAAAGGAACAGTCTTTCCAACTTTTTTAACGGTGTTGCTCAAGAAAGAGAATGGCATATATCATGTTTTTTTCTGTTGTCAGGAACAACGTGATACTTCAATTGCTTATATGCTATATAACGATTTACGAAGGCTTAATGTTTTGCTGCGGTTCAATTGTTCAAATTCTGCATAATGTTGCATAGCACGAATGCTATCTTACTGGAGTCAACAAGATCAAGCATCGCTATGCCTCAACAGCTGAAGTTTTTTGTGCAGGGCTTTCCCTTTTTTACCCTAGCAGGTAAATGAGTTTTTGTATCAGACACCCGCCAAGGCCAAGATCAATTAATACAATGTTGTCAAAAAATAGGTGCGAAACGACACGCACACGATTGTGTAACTTTCTTTTAAAAATGTTTATAAATGTGCTGTTTTTTAGAATTTTGTCGCGATACATTCGTGCGGGATGAGCATAACTAAATTACAGAAAATAGGAAACCCCATTTTAGCATTGAGAAGGCTCAGCGACAGTCGGCGTGCAGCGTATTACGTAAGCTATGACCGCAAGCAAATTTGTGGAATAGCGATTTTCCATGAGGACGATGAACATTGTAGCTTGGCGATGGTGAGAGACGAGCATGGTGAACGGGTAACGATGGGGCATTTTACGCCTACACATTTTGTGGAACAGGATGATGTCGAGGCGATGATTCGTATTTATAATGTGACGCTAGGCCACTGCAGAGGCATGTAAACACTTAACGCACCAACCATTTGATCGGGGTCGTCCATGCGCTGCAGCCGTTCTTATTCCGCGCACGCACCTTGAAATAGACCCATTGCCCAGGCTGAAGGCCATCGAGGTAATTCTTGAACGAGCGCGTCGTGACGTCCATTTCTCCCCAGATTGCCTTTCCTCTCGGGCATAATGTTGCAAAACGGTATTCATAGTACATATCTCGCCCTACGGGCGTGAATCCAAATGTTACCTCGCCGCTTTTACGGCCGTCTTTGACATAGGTTGCCATCGGGCGATCCGGCAATTTGCCGGTCTGTTTTTTGGCTAACACCGGAAATCCGGAGCTGTACAATAGCGATAGTTGCCCATCTGCTACCATATTGATATAAAAGGCCAGTTTTTGAAGGAGATCAGTAAGGCGCCGTTTACTCTCGCGTTTGGCTGCTGCTTTTTCGCGATCTTTATCCTGTGCGTCTATTACTTTCTGATGGTAATCGTTGTAGGCCTCTTCGAGTCGTTCAAGCGGAGGATCCGGCGATGTAAAAATATCGGATTCTTTTAAACAGGTGATAATGTGCGCTGCCCTGACCACCAACTTATCGTCGGGATAGCGGAAAAAGTTGGCTTTAACACGTATATATTTCATGTGCTATCATTAATTAGTTTACTTGGTATTCCTTCGCCCACATCGTTTATATCTTATAAATATATGTAATACTTAATCAAGGGTAAATTTTTGTAGTGTTTTTTTTGTGATATTTTTTCTTTAAGCAATGGCTTTCGCTATACCAGTGATGATTTTTATGAGACGCGGGGTGTGCGGTTACGGTATTCGTATAAGTTTTGATGGTTGAAGGAGATTTTGCTGCGTGTTGTTTTTAAATATCCGAAGGATATGAGGTTTATTTCAGGCATAATGGACAACGACTATATGTTGTATTTGGATAGATTAGGGATACCAACTACTTTTCGTAATATTATGAAAGAAAATAGCTTTTTGGATAGCCTTGTCAATGCAAATACAAAATCTATTAATCTTTAGCAAGAACAGTCGGCGTTTCATTGTTGTAGCGAGGCATAGCACCTCCGGTATCACGTAGACAATTTATCTAACGCTGATTAGCGTTGTAGCATGAGATAATAGTGGTAAAAGTTTAAGATATGCAGTTGCTTATGATGGGGCGGTAGCACGATTTGGATTATGTATCGCAACACCCGATCCCTCTCATTGATTTTCAGATCACTTGCCCGTTTATGGCCTCTTTTCAATTGGCCGATTAAGCGTATCTCTAAATATGATCTGTTACGAGACATACATCCCGTAACGGATCATATTTTTGCTTATTAGACGATTCCGCCCATGAGCGGATCGGTGTTGGATAGGCGACCGGTTTCCACGTGGCCGGCGAAGCGCTCAGACCAAGACGCATAACCTTTTACCGTAACCAAAAGGTCATACCAGTGGTGGTTTTTTGAAAGATCGACTACGAGTTGCTTGGTTTCGCCCGCTTTCAGCTGGCAGGACAATGCTTTTTGGCCATAGCTCAGATCGCTAATGAGCAGCTCGCGGCTTTCCTTGCTGGCATTGTGCAGCTCTAGTAGGATGTTGCCGCTAAGTTTAGCTGCCGATCCAGCTTGTTGATACAGGCTTTTCACACGTATGCCAGGCTGCTCTTTGCTGCCGCGGAACTCACGGAAGAAACCATTTGGCGCGTATACGCTGAAATGATAGCTATCCTGCTGGAAAGAAGCCAAGGGATAGCTGTCCTGCAGCTGGTCGCCAGCGGACACGGCATATTCCCAGGTGCGTAAGCTTTCGCCTTGGTAAGGGGCAAGCGCATAGACCAAAAAGGGCGAGCCGCTGGCTTTTGTTCCGTGCACGCTGTTGCCAGCTTGGAACGATAGGTTATAGCTTGCTGTTTTTGGATCGAAGGCACCATGCACATAAAGCTCGTAAGGGATGGCACAGGATGGTTTTATGCCAGGCTCTTGCTTCGGAAATAGTAGAGAGGCCAAGGGGTTCTCGTTGATCTGCTGTATCTCAGCTGCAGAGAGCGCCTTGTAGTTTTGTGGCAGATCCTTGAATTGCGACTTATGGATATCTTCCATAAAGGCGCTTTTGTCCATAAACTGCGGGCCATTTATTTTTTCGCCGTTGTAGGGGCGGAATACGGATGTTAAATCGCCACATACACTTCTGCGCCATGCCGTGATATTCTCTTCGCGCACGTTTTTCTTAAACTTGGCAGCAAGAAAGTTTTCCAGAAACTGCAGAGAAGAGGTATGGTCGAAGAGCTCGGAGTTGACGAAGCCACCACGCGTCCAAGGGGAGGCGATAACGAGCGGCACGCGATAACCCAGACCAATGGAGCTCTCGCGGATGCGGTCGTCCATCGCCGAAGGATTTGTTTGTTGGTCTTTCAATACCCAGTCCATTTTTGGATCTATATTGGCCGATACTTTACCTGTGTTTTCCTTGTAGGGATTGGGCACTGCGTAGGGCACAACATGGTCGAAAAAGCCATCGTTTTCGTCGTAGGTTAATATGAAGATTGTTTTTTTCCATATCTCAGGATTCTCCAACAGGATCTCCATCACCTCATTGACATACCAAGATCCAAACCAAGGACGACCGGGATGGTCGGAGAAGTTGGCGGGCGTCATGAGCCAAGAAACGGTGGGCAGTTTGTTGTTCTTTACATCTTGCCTAAACTGGTGGAGCACGTCGCCTTTGGGCACTTCGAGGCTACGTGCTGTTCCCGCATCGTCATAAGCCAGCTTCGTTAAGCTGTGAAAGTCGGGGTCGCCACTGTTTACGGTGAATGCCTTGCTGTTGATGGATTTTTCCTGAGTTGACAGCTTATCGAAGTTCTCCTGCGTGTAGCGCTGTTCGCCGGTTTCGATCATGGAAAGCACCTTTTGCGCAGCTTGTAGCCGCCGTTTATCGGCTTCATCGCTAGGGTTGGATCCTATGCGGGTAATTTCCTGTTGGGCTATTGCCTTTCGTGTCGCTAGGTTAGCAATGCCGCTGGGGTGCAGGCGTACATTGTAAGCTTCAAAATACTCCATGACGTTGGTGCCGAAGTTGCTCAGCCAATTGCTTTCTTCGCCGTTTAGCCCAAAGCCCATCGTGAGCTCATTTTGGTAGATGCGCCAAGAGACGCCTTGCTCTTCCAAGCGCTCGGGATAGGTTTTCCAGTTCAGTGTAGGCTTGTTGTAATCACTGATGTTCCATACATGTGCTTTGGCATCCACTTGGTTTTTCTCTCGCACGGTGCCCGTCATCCAATACCAACGGTTGGGGTGTGTACCCGTGATACTGGAACAGAAATGTTGGTCACATACAGTAAAAGCGTCGGCTAGCGAGTAGTAGAATGGAAAGTCGGAACGGTCGCAGTAGCCTAGGGTGAGGGGAATATCCGCATAAGCCTTGTTGTAAGGCTTTTTAACGTTCAACCAGCGGTCGTATTTTCCTTGGTTGCGGGCATCGGTTTGATCGGCCCATCCATGTGGCGTAGATCCCATCCAAGGCACTTTTGTTTCCTTGGTGTTGAGGCGGAAGGGGATGTAAGTCTTCCCTTCGGCGTTGGACTGCAACCACACGTTGTTGTCGTTGGGCTGTTTAATGATACGTGGATCGTTAAACCCACGTACGCCTTTTAAGGTGCCGTAAAGGTGGTCGAAAGACCGATTTTCCTGCATCAGGAAAACCACATGCTCGGCATCATAAAATGTACTGCCCTTTGCGGGATCAATAGCGAGTGCCTTCTGAATAGTAGCTGGCAACAGATTGACCAAAGCAGCACTTCCTGATAGAAGTGCCGCTTTTTTTATGAAATCTCTTCTGGAGTTATTCATCCTTGTGTTTTATATATTAAAAACTGTAACGCAATCCGAGTTGGATTTGGTATGGGTTACCTGCTAAACTGGAAACCCCAGCGTTTGGATTAATCTGGTAGTTGTACTGTTGAGCTGCCGCATCAAAGCTACGGATAGTCATCAGGTTTTGCTTAGTCAAGGAATGATCTACACCCCACTCTTTGTTCAGGAGATTGGCAAAGTTGAAAACATCGGCCGATATTTCGATGCTGTGCGTGCGATGTATCTTGAATTTCTTGCTCGCACGGATATCCCACACGCCGTAAAAACCATTTTCTACGCCGTTACGCTCTGCCATCTGGCCGAGACGTCCGCTCAGGTAGTCTTTAAAGCGTTGGTCGGCTTCGGGGTTGTTCAGGATGTTCTGTATACCCTCGCGAATAGCTTGGCTATTGTTGCTGTTGTTGGGGTCGAAGACGAAGGCAAGGTCGTTGCTGCTCACAAAATCGCCATTCACATTTCCGTTTACGGCTAGGGAGTAGCGCGTGCCGCCGATGCCCGAGTAGCGTACACCGAAACTAACACCATAGAAGCTTGGCAAGGTACCATAGACCACTATTTTGTTGCGGAAATGGTTGTTGGAATAGGCCATGGTGCTCAGATCGCGTGGATCGTCGGCTACCATAAGGTCGAGCGTAGCGGTGTTGGCCACGTTACCATTGTAAGAAGTGTTGTCCTTGGTATCGTTCCAAGTGTAGCTCGCGGTAATCTCGCCATCTTTGTAGTAGCGTGCCGTTGCATCCAGCACGATGGCGTATTGGTTTATTTTACCTTCACTCACCAATTCCAATACGCGGCTCACCGCTGCGCTTTTGCGTCCGGTAGTCCAGTCGGCTGCGCCATTGGTAGGGTTGATACCTGTTACGGGTACGAATACGCCGCGATTTCCTTCATTGGCCAAGCGGAAGAACGGATCGTCCTTCATGTTGCGGTCTACATACATGTAGTTGTTACGCGCAAAAGACATCAGGAAGGTAGCGCCCACACGGAAGCGATCGCTGATGAAGCGGTTGTAGGAAAGGTTGGCTTTATAAAGGGTTGGTACCTTGATGTCTTTGCTGTTCATGTTGATGGTACTCACTTTTTCTACGCCGGGAAGGTTGAACAGTTCTTGTCCGGGAGCGCTTAGCGGATCGGCGCGGTAGCCAGGGAAATTCGGCGTAGGCACCTGTGCGCCCGAGATATCCACCGAAGCTACTTTGGTACCGTCGTTCAACATATTGTTGACCATGGAGTAGTTATTGAGGTTGGACCCGAAGATTCCCGCACCAATACGAAGGATATCGCGTTGTTGCTCGCCAATGTCCCAAGTCAGTTGAAAGCGAGGCTGCAGCTGGAAGGTCGTTACACCATTGTCCGTGCTCAGCTTCAAGGCATCATATACCGCTTGGTTATAGGTCGGTTTGTCAAAATAGTGGGTGTAGTCTGCACGCACACCTACGGTAAGATCCAACCCGCTACCTAGGTTGGATTGTGCCTGCGCATAAACACCACTGTTGAGCACACTTTGGTTTACGGTAGGATCGTCCACTAAGGATACTTCCCGTGCATAGCGGAATGGCGTAAGGTTGTTGAAGTTGTCCATGCCGCTGAAGTAGTAGCGGCCGTTCATTTCGCTGGTGGCCAAGGAGCTCAGCTTGGTGTACATCAAGTCGACACCGAATGTATAGTTGATCTTGTTTTTGGTGTAGTAGAGGTTATCGACCAATTGGAACACATGGTTTTTGAATACTTCAGGTAGGTAGCGCTGTCCGCCAAGCTGCACCGTGGTATTCACGGTTTTACCATCAATGGTAGATTCCAGCTGCTGCACAATGGCACGCGGAATATTCGATGAAGGGAGCTGCGCATTTGGGCGACCGTCATCTAAGGTATAGAGGTATTGGGCTTTCAGTTCATTGGTTACCTTGGGCGCAATGGAGGTACGCAAGGAAGCCATAAAGCTGTTGTCTGTAGAGAGGTGGGAGCCGTACACTTCATAGATGTTGATGGCACTGTTGTCGGATACGCCATAGTTGTTCATATCGCGCACATAGTTGTTGCGCACGGTTAATAGGTTTTTATCACTGAGTTGCCAATCTACACGGGCAAAAAGGGTGGTGGTAGGGCGTTTTCTATCGAAAGCACCGATCTGCTGTGATTCGGCAACACCATATTTGCTGCGTGCGATGGATAAGAATTGATCCAGCGTGGACTGGGTAATGTTGAGGCGTGCCTCATCTGCCGGCGTACGTATATCGGCGATGTAGAACGGACGGGAATCTTGTTGCTGATCGAGCGCTACAAAAAAGTGTGCCTTGTCTTTGACGATGGGACCACCCAAGGAAAAGCCAAACTGGTAGGTGGAATATTCCTGGTCGATGCGGTTACCGCGGATGTCGTATGGGCTGGCCAACCCAGCGGTTCTGCCATAAGCAAATACACTTCCGGTAAAGGTGTTTGTTCCCGATTTAGTGACCGTGCTGATGGTACCACCGCCTGCGCGTCCATAGGTGACATCGTATTGATTGGTCGCGATTTCAAACTCCCGGATGGCCTCCATTGAAACGGAATACGGACCACGGTTGGTGGTACCGCCCGATAGCGGGCCACGGGAGGTCATCCCGTCGATGGAATAGTTGGTGGAGGTTGCTATCTGGCCAGAAAGCTGGCTGCCATTGCTCAATGGAGATAGGTTGATGAGGGAGGTGAAGTTCCTTCCGTTAACGGGTAGGCGCTCTAGGTCGCGTGAGGTTACGGCGGTGGAAGCTCCGAGGTTGCGGATGGTGTTTTTCAGGTTGCTGCTGGCGGATACTTCCACGGCATCGAGCATGTTGTTGGTTTCCTTCATGCTGAAATTTAGCCGCAATAGATCGCCTTGGTTTAGGCCATATCCTTTCTCTACTGCTTGGGCGTAAAGAAGGTGTTGCACCGTGATGGTGTAGGGTTTGCCTAGTGGCAATTGTTGGAAAAGGTACTCGCCATTCTTGTTGGTAGAGGTGCTGGTGGTAAAACCTGTCGACTCGTTGCGCACGGTAATGCTGGCGCCGCCTACAGGTTGATTGTTGGCATCGGTAATGACGCCCACGATGCTGGCGTTAGTGGCCTGCGCGAGGACACGGCTTGAAAACAGGCCTAGGGTTAGTCCTGTAAGCAAGAGAAGGGTTAAAAATTTACGCATGTTGTAAGGTTGTTATGTATTTTAGTTGTTTTGGGTTTCTTTACGTTTTATCTTTATTTGATCGGCTTCGATGCTGAAACCAAGGTTGCTGCCGCTGAAAAGAATGTTTAAGGTCTTTCTGAGCGAGTCGATACTACTACCGTCGCCTAGGGACAAGGAGCCGCTGTACACCTCGCGGCTAAGCTGTTGCTGGTCGTACACGAATGTTTTACCATAGAGCTCCTGCAATTGGGAAATCACGGTCAAAACGGGAGTATCACTAAAGTGCAGCACGATGCGCTGGCTGCCTATCTTTGGCGCAGCGAGCTCGGGATGTAGAGCATACTCTTCGGCTTTGTGGGCTTTGCTGCTGGCCATGTCAAAATGTTTCAGCTGTTGGTTTTGCAGGTCGATAAGTAGTTCTTCGCCCGGTAGCAGGATATGCGCTTCCGTTTTTTCTGCTGTAGTCGTTATTTTTTGAACGGCAACTTTACCTTCTAAAAGCGCCACAAGCATGCGGTCGCTAGCATTGGCATTCACGAGGAAGATCGTTCCCAATGCAGTAACGGTATATCCACGGGCACTGACCTGAAAAGGTAGATTGGGGTTTTTCGTCACATCGAAGCGGGCTTGGCCAGTAAGGCTAATGTCGCGATTACGGTTGTTATAGTCTGTAGTATAGGTTATGGCAGCGCCAGGGGCGAGGTGCACGGTAGAACGATCGGGCATGCTGAACGACAGGACGGCTTGACTATCGTTTTTCTTGGTAATGTCTTTGCTTAAGGCGATGCCTGTGGCATCCGCCTGGATGCCTTGTTGGATTTGCCGGATCGCGATCATACTCCCTAGCGCCAGCATCAGGATGGCCGCGGCTGCCACGCGGATAAAGGCATATCGTCGCTTGCTTTGCAAATGATAGGGGGGAAATGCTTGGTCGCTTACAGACTGCTGTTGCTGGATGTGCCTTTGCAGGTTGCGGAAGACGCGCTGGCGACGTTCTTCAGGCATCTTTTCTAGGTTGGCCCCTGTTAGGCTATCTTCAAATTCGTTTCGGTGCTGCGCTTGGATTTCGTCGGCATCCTGCTCGAGGCTCTCTAGCAGTTGTTTGTTTTCTTTTGCACGGTTTTTTCGGCTCCAAAATCTGTCTATCAGTTTGCTTATCTGTTGCATCTCGTCCTAAAGACTGACGAATGGCAAAAAGGGGATGCTTTTTTGGATTAACAAATCGTGAAGCTATTGTTTCGGATTTGTAATGGAAAAACCAGTTTAGGCAGAGAAGGCAGCCACGGCAACAAGTGCTCCGCTTGCGGCATAGGGGTAGTTTTCAACGATGTATGCTTTGATGGCTTTGTTGGACTGCTTAAGGTAGTCGCTTACGGATTGGTAAGAGATGCCCATCATCGCAGCCACATCATCCTTGGAGTATCCCTCCAAGCGGCACAGCCTAAACACTTCTCTTTTTCTTTTGGGTAGGGCATCTACGGCCTCTGTCACCATCTTGAGTTGCTCTAGGTATAGGGCTTCGCGGTCCTGCACATCTAGGCTAAGGTCTGCTATTTCTTCGATAATGCTATGCTGCTCTATCGTGAGGCGCAGCTGTTTCTTCAGGTGATCCATCGCTTTGTTGTGACTTACGATAAAGAGCCAGCCCGAGATGGAACGATCGCTGACTTTATCTTTGTTTTCCCACAGCGACACAAAGACATCCTGCAGGATATCCTCCGCATCGTTTTCATTCTTGACGAGCTTCATGATGTTTCGATAAACGGAATGACAATAGGTCGCGTAGAGCGCATTGTATGTTTCTATACTTAGCGCCGTGCCGCGATCAACCAATAATTCTGTTGTTTCAAGATGCATCCTCTAGATCTGTTAATAATTACCAAAAGTAGAGATAGCATAAAAAGCTATTTTTATGATAGTGTTAAGAAAATATAAAGAGTTGCTCTTGGGGATTACTTATACTACATATCGCTATAGTTCTTCGATAATAGACTCACGGGTAGATTGATCGCCTGATGTCCATTGCTAGATTTCGTGCAAGCGTATTTTTCCATGGGCCAAGATCTCCGGTGTGGATCTGCAGATACCGGTCATCAATTGTCCTTCGGTATTGACTTGGTGGTAGCGCATATCAATTTCGCCGGCCTGATTGACAATGCCGATTAGATGTCCACTGACGATCTTTCCGCCTTGGTATTGCGCTGTCAAGATCTGACCTACCTGTTTATAGTGAAATATGGTTTCTGCGGAGGTTTCCCCGTTATCGCTGTTTGCCACAGCGCAGAATTGCTTGTCGTTATAATTTATCATGTTACGGTATCCAAATATACTTTGTGATGAATACATCCTAATAATAAATCCCCCTACCGAGCAGTAGAGGGATTAATTCTCCCCGAAAGGATTTTCATAAGCATGAAAAGCTACTTCTACGTCTCTGTCTTTGTCGTTGTGATTTTTGAATTTCGGTCAATAGATTTCATATGCAGAAATGCATAATGGTAATGTTTGATCTAATATAATGAAAAAAATGGGAGCTACAAATTTTTTATAAAAATATGGAATAAACTGCTTGTTGATGATAATGCAGCACCTTAGAAACTATCATTCTTCCAGTATTTTGACATACTGAATTATTTACTAAGACTGTTCTGTATAGCGCTAAGAAAGCCTGATGAAACAGATATAAAAGTTTCCATATTTTGTAAACTTTCATTAACTTAGTACTTGATAAGTTGTTTCGATGAAAATAGTAGATGTGGCCAATAATAGGACGTATAAAGTTGACATCCAAAAGGTTGATCGTGTCGATTTTTTGACCATATCTCGATCTCGCTATTTTTTTTGATTGGAAAAAAGAAGAGAAATATCATTTAGTAAAATTGACTAAATTTGGTGATGATGATATTTTAGGTTTAGCTTCCTTTGAAGAGATAGACGAGGAGAAACGAATCCATGTCCGTTTGTTGGCTGCAGCCAAAGAGAATGTGGGGCAGGGTAAGATGTATGATGGGATTGTTGGTAATCTACTGGCTTATGTCGCAAAGCAAGCTGTATTGCGTTATGCTGAATGGGCATGTATTTCTTTGCGGCCTAAGACACAACTAGCAAATCATTACGTTAAAAAATATAAGATGAATATAACGGGAATGACGTTAAGTTTGGAGGTGCCTGAAATCCTGGAATTGATAGAATATTATGGCTATGAAGAATAAAGAAAAAGTTATTGGTGTGGCGATGGAAGTAGTCGATTCGCGCTATTCGTCATCAAAGGAGGGACGGTTGGAGGCAGGGCTTCTTATGGAACGTAGACGGTTGCGGATGGAAAATTTATCAGAGGCGGATGTTTTTAAGGCCAAATTGCTGCAATTAAAGCTTCAAATGGAAGAATTTCTAAAAGTGCCAGTGTATGATAACAAACGACATTTTACAGCTTTCTTGGAAATGTATATCGATACCTTGTATGCTAGAAGAAACCAATTTGCGAAGGATATTGCCATCACTCCGGTGGCGCTCAGTCAGGTGCTTAATAACCATCGAGAGCCGAAGGAAGAATTCATGTTGAAACTCATGGTTCACTCCGAACGCGCTTTTAAATTGATCGGTGATTTCCAAAAGAAAATATGGTATGAAGTTTATTTTCAAGAAAAAATTAACGAAACCATGGCTACGCAAGATGTATGGCGTCCTGAAGTGGAAAAGGAGGTCAAATTTGATTCGCTTATTTAAATAATCCTGATACTGCTTGCACCAGGTTTTATAGCGGGTGTTTCTTGAAGTTTGATTTATTTAAAACTAACTTCATAAATTCTTGTTCTATTGAAAACGAAGGAAGATGGAAGAGCTCGTGCTAACAAAAGATATAGTCAAAGATTTAATCACCCGGGGGTACCACCTGCTTGTAAATGGTGTTCGTCAAAAGATAGACGGTGATTTTTGGGAATTTATCGTGCGTGTAGACGAGGATGCTTGCGTACTGGTGTTGGAAGATTTATTGTTGTGGAAAGATAGAGATCTGCAACTTGTTGGTCTGGTCGCCTAGCGGCCTATACCGAGACTGAATTTTCACGCTCTAGCTGCTTGTAGAGTTATGGCAGCCTGTCGCAAACCTTGATGCCTTCGCGCAGCCGCGCCCTGCGGAACGCTTATTTTTGCTTTACGACACTCTTCTCCCGCTATCAGTTTGCTTTTCTTGGTAAACACAACGATATTTTTTTAAATTTGGCTACTATGACAAATAATCTGAAAAGGCTACTACGCGCTGTTGTGGCGATGCCGCTTTTGGGTGTAAGCATGACTTTCGCTCAATCTTCTTCAACTCCTCCTCAAACGAATGCTTCTTCCTTCTCCAAAACAGCGACCTTGCCGTCCATTTTTCCGACCCCGGTGTCGATAGACCTGGGTAAAGGCAGCTTTAGCTTAGGAAAATCGGTGGTATTGGTTTCCTCGTCAACGGTTGATGCGGGCACTAGCGCACTGATTGCGCGCGTGCTTCAAGATGCCGGCGTAAAAACGGTGAAGACCGCTAAAAAGCTTCCTAAAAATATAGATGGCACCTACATCTTGCTGGGCACGCATGCCGATGCGCAGGTGCTGAATGCCGTAAGACAGCTATCAAGCTCTGTAGATACAGCAGCAAGTGGCTACACGTTGGCCAGCAAGCCTGTAGGCGATGGGGCGCTGATTACGCTGCTGGGTAAAGATGCGGACGGCCTTTATTATGCCGCGCAAACATTCCGGCAGTTGGCTGCGCGGACAGCTTTTCCAGCATTGGTCATCAACGATCATCCGGCATTGCCTATTCGTGGTACCATCGAAGGTTTCTATGGTAAGCCTTGGTCTATGCTGGAGCGTGAAAAGCATATCAACTTTTTGGCTACCGTAAAAGCCAATACTTTTATCTACAGTCCGAAAGACGAT
>JAAIGF010151725.1_pt1 | contig 12930 bp, 8 predicted proteins | sample 6487441 | NCBI WGS metagenome assembly JAAIGF01 (sample SAMN13974129, study PRJNA590717) | phyllosphere metagenome | biome: pepper field; feature: multiple bacterial spot infested pepper fields; material: pepper leaves; isolation source: leaves from pepper fields | host: Capsicum annuum ... | reverse complement strand
CCCGTCATACGTGCCACATCAGCAATACGAAAATCACCACTCATAATCAGTTTCTTCGCATATAGCATCTTCGCTTCCAGCGCGTAGTGCATGATCGTTTTTCCAAGATGTTGTTTAAAGTACTTTTTCAAATACTGTTCATTGGTGCCCACCGCCTTCGCCAGTTCACTTATGGTATAGCTTTTTGTCAAATCTTTCTCGATCAACTGCTGCGCCTGCACGATTTTTTCCAGCAAAACGGTATGAATGGTCGACTCGTTGCGCGCATTCAGCATCTCCAGTTGTAGCGCAAGGGCATCCAGCAGAAGGCTTTGTATGCGAATGTTTTTTGAAATATGTTCGGTGAAATGAATCTCAAGAACACGGGATTTTAACAGACTAAGCCGGCTGTTGTCCAAAATGTGGGTAACTGGAGGTTCATTGTGTGGAAATATATTGGATAAAGATGATTCAGAAATGAAAATGATGATTGCTTTGTTTTCTCCACGACGACCTAATATATGAAGTTTTTGATTCTCCTTCACATGTTGAATGATATTTTGAGCCTCTTTTTTTGATAATAATTCCTTGTCTATAGAGTAAGATAATTCACAAATTGGTCCGTTATATAGTATGTTAAGATAACCGTTTGAAGGAAAAAAGACTTCGATATCTTTCCGTTCTTCCCAAATTACATATTGCATCATCGTATGTAATTTGCTAAATGATTGCATTTGTAGAGTCGAAGAATAATTTTCGGAATCTAAATGTTTATTTTCCAATCCTGTCATTTTGCTATTTAGATTAATTCTATTTTTGCGTCGGTTAATTTAGACTTGTTCTAAAGACTGTCCAAATATAATATATTAATCTTGAATAATGAAAAAGCTTTTTTTGCTTATATTCTTTACAAATCTCTTCTTCTGTGCTTTCTCGCAGCTTGCTACCCTGCGTGGATCGGTTAAAACAAAAGAAGGGCATCCGGTGGGAGAAGCTTCGGTAAAGTTGGTCGGAACAACATTGGCCGCTATGACGAATGCGCAAGGACGGTATGAGCTGAAAAATGTTCCATTTGGTCAGCGAGAGTTAGCGGTTACTTCTGTAGAAATTAAACATGAAAAGTTCTCGGTACGAGTTCATAAAACAGCACAAGACTTTAATATTATGGTGTCTGAAAAAGGCGCTGTAGGTATTGAGGAGGTAGCTATACACCGCAATACAGAAAAGCGGGATATGGAAGTAGGTGGTTTTGCGGTCGCGGTTATCGAAACAAAAGAAGCTTCCTTGCGGAATTTGACAACTAATGAATTGTTAGATCGCGCCGTTGGTGTCCGCGTTCGCCAGAGTGGTGGAATCGGTTCTCCGGTGGAGTACAATTTAAATGGTATGTCAGGAAGTACTGTCGGTTTGTTTTTAGATGGTATAGAAGTTTCGACTTATGGACAGTCGTTCAATCTGAATAATATTCCGCCAGCCATGATTGAGCGGATAGAAGTCTATAAAGGGGTATTGCCATCACATTTAACGGGAGATTATGTTGGCGGTGCGATTAATGTTGTACTTAAGAAAGACGTATCACGCAACAACATAACGCTGGCTACATCCTATGGTTCTTTTAACACTTATAACGCTGATGCCGCATTAACATTTCGTGATAAAAAAACGGGTCTTTCGTTTAGAGGATCAGGATTTTACATCTACACGGATAACAGTTTCACGACCTGGGGAAGATCAACTACCTATGTGGATAACGAGACGCAACGAGTAATTAGACCTTACCGAGCCAAGCGATTTAATAATACGTATGAATCTGTTGGAGGGCGATTCGAACTTGGTTTTACGGATACGAAATGGGCTGATCATTTTTTTGTAGGTTATAATACATCGTATAACTATAATGAAATTCCACACGGCACAACCATGGCAACACCTTATGTTGGTCGCTTCAATAAAACGAACGCCAATGTATTAAGCCTCAATTACAGTAAGCAGGATCTCTTTACCAAAGGACTCTTTCTTACCGTAAATGCTGTGCAGAGTTACCGTAGTACTTATCTGCAAGACACGGTAGGCTATGTATACAATTGGGATAACACGGTTCGAACGCGCCCAACTTATATCCCTGAAACCGATCAAAATGGTAATCCAGTGTTTGTGCGAGATGCAAATGGAAATATCGTTTACAGTGATGCCGCGCAAACTATCCCCGACACGGTGTATAAGCGGGTAAACGTACCCATGGAAACGCTGCAGGGCGGTCAGCAAGGGCCAAAAGTGATGACGCGCATTGATCGGAGAATCACGAATGCTCGTTCGAATCTATCTTACATGATTGCGAAAGGACAGCGCGTTTCGGTTAACCATAAATTTGAGTCTACAGATCGGGATGATAATGATTTATTAAACCCGATTAATAAGGATTTGGTAACTAAAAGTATTATAAGCAAGCATATTGTTTCCGTTAATTATGAAGCGCAAACGTTTAATAGCAAGCTGAGGACAAATATTATGGGTAAATATACCTCGAATAGAGCAGATCAGACAAAGCCTGAAATTGTGAACGTCGACGGTGTCAATACGATTGTGGTTTCCGACACGACAACCTTTAGAAGCAATTTTGGTTACGGCGCAACGATCTCCTATAATTTTCTTCCAGATATGTTTTTCATATCATCTATGGAAAATTCGTACATCATGCCTAATGAGATACAGTTATATGGAGATCCGGCAATAAATATTTTACCCAACTTACGTTTAACACCAGAGAAAAACATCAATTATAATGCTGGCGTACGCTGGGGAGTAGTGGAACTCGGTAAAAATAGAGTTTCACTCTACGCAAATATGTTTTGGAGAAACGGATACGATAAGATAACGCAGGAAGTCGTCGACGAAGCGGACATAGAAACTGAAGCTGATGCGGATATACAAACAACGCGATATGTAAATTTAGGTAAAACGCAAGCCTTGGGATATGAGGCGGAAATTATCTACATATATAATAACAAGCTAAATGCATCATTCAATTTCTCAAAGTTCGACAACATCTTTAAAGCACAGACTTCTGATGGGCAGGAAACCCCTTATTACGGTTTCCAAGTTCCTAACGAGCCCTTTTTTACCGTAAATGCAAATGTGCAATATCGGTTTAACGATGTGATACAACAAAAGTCAATCCTAAATGCGTATTACAATTTTGGTTTTGTAGACCAGTATTATGTGGTATGGGGTAATCCGGAATGGTCTATGACGCCTAAGCAGTTTGTTCATGACCTCGGTGTTAGTTATCGCTTTCCTTCAGGAAAGTTGATCGCCAGCTTAGATATGAAAAATATATTCAATGCCGAGGTTTACGACAACTTCGCTATTCAAAAGCCAGGTCGGGGGATCTATTTTAAACTAAATTATTCTATCGGAAAATTTTAATTAGTACATAAATTAATAGGAATATCATGAATAAAAAACTATTTAAAACAGCTTTGTTTGGTGCAATTGTAACAGGCTTAGCTTTAGCTGGTTGTAGTAAAAATGAAGGTACTGATCCAGACACTGGTGGCGAAAATGACGAAATCCGCTATATCACGGTAACAGGCGCATATCCGAGCGGCACTACGGCGGGCGACGGAGGGACGTTGGCCTACGCGGTAACGCATGAACAAGCGCTTGATCCAAATTACGAAATAGACCTTTTTAAACAAGAAGGTGAAGTATATGTAAACGGTTTTACCGTGAAATCCAGTCGTACTGCTCGTGTACAGGCATCTGCCGATGGAAAGTATTTATACAACATCCAATATGGTAATAACAATGGTTTAGGTGGCGTTTTTAATCGCTATGCTGTGACAGGAACAGGTAAGGATGGATATAAAGATTTGGGTGAAGAGCTAAATACAGCGCCGCTTTTAAGCGCCTCTCCTCGCTGGACAAAAGCTGCAGAGGGTATCGGGATCGGCGTGTATGCTGGTGCAGCCACGTTATCTTATACCGGTACAGCTCCAAACTTTGTTTATCAAAACAGGGATAGCGAAGTAAAAATTGTCTCCATCGATTTGAATAATGTTGCCATAACAAATACAGCCGTCTTCAATTTTCCTTGGTCTGCAGAAGAAAGAGCAGCTGGATATGGCGTAGGTCGAGTAGATGTGCCGGTATTGAACGCGGCGAAAACAAAAGTATTTATTGGTTGTAATGTGTCAAAGGTTAATCCTGCCGGCACACCAACGATAAGCGCAACGGGTGTGCCAACTTGGCCGACTGATCCTGTTGTAGCAGGTACGAAGACATTAGTGTTAGACTATCCGTCGCTGAGAAATCCAAAGGTAATTACTTCAAAATTAACAACGCTGAACAATCATGGATACCGCACCCAAACACAGTATGCGGGTTCTGATGGTCACGTTTACCAAGCTGTTATGAATCATACAAGTGGTTCGCAGATAACGCGTATCAATAGCGCGACAAATGACTATGATGACTATTTATTTGATCTAAATGATGTTTTAGGTGCTGGTGTTGGTATTGCTGCATGGACGTATATCAAAGATGGTGTGGCGATTGTATTGTACCGCCAAAATGGTGTCGGAGGACATGTTGCTTTAATCGACTTGAATACTAAAACGGCTACTAAGCTTGCTACGGATCTTGACGCTGAAGCAGAGTGGGGCAGTACGTTAACACAATACCAAAACATCGGCGTAAATGGGGATTTCGCTTATGTGCCGTTAACACCTACAAGTAAAGATGGTAACATTTATGTGGTGAACTGGAAGACCAAAACAATAACAAAAGGAGCAAAATTAAAAGGTGCGCCGATTAGTCATTTTATTGGGTCGTACTAGCGTTTGTTGTTAATGAGACCATCTTCGTCTTATTTGTATTACTATGCTTTTTGATATCATTTTAATAATTGTATAGTGGAACGTTTAGCACTTTTCTTTTTTCTTCTTTGCTTTTTGAAGACTACATTGGTCCATTCACAGATTATTAATGTGAGAATAACGCCCCAGTATTCTGTCAGTAACTATAGTTGGTCTGTCGCGGGGAATACTAACGGGAACAACCCGAATGTTATGTCTGAATTGACTTGGCGAAAAGTAGAACGTTACGGTGCTTCGCTCGATGTACAAATTAAATTAGCTTGGTTCAAACCGAGCCTCTCCTTTTCTGGAGAAAAGTCCTTTTCCGGCTATGCGAATGATGTTGATTACGCATTGGATAATAGACAAGGGGTAAAGTATAATAGATTTTTTAAAAGCGATGATGGCCATTTTTATAGGCTCCGTCTGACGCACCCAATAGGTAAAATTGAGGGATTTGGTTTAGGTATTTCTTTTAATGATCAGAAGCTAACCTTAAAACATGATGGTGACATAAGTAGCAGTTATAGACCCAAAAGTTTGGGCATGATTGCTATGTTCTCCAAAAATTATGTGCTCGGAGGCAATTTCTTTGCTAATATGAATCATGCCATAATTGTGTCTAGGTTTTTCGCAAATGCATCTTGGAAGTTGAGAGAAGATCTAAACCAACCTGTCAGTTTTTCACAATATGCATTCATGGGAGAGTTTGCAAGTAGCTTAAAAATTGGATATAAGCTAGCGAAAGATCTTTCGATTAGTTTAGGTTGTGAGTTGTCTCGTGTACAAACAACGTCTGGCGATGATTACCTTTTTTTTGCAGACGATAGGACTGCTTTAACTCGGTTTAATGGACTTGAAAGCGATACTTTTCGAATTGGGATTTCGATCGTGCAAGCCTTTTATTGATTTTTAAATATTTAACTAACCACGGGAGTGGGCAAAAGCAATCATGAGATATCATGATTAATAAAATAGGTGTATAAAACGATTTGTTGGATAATTGACGCGTTATCTGGTTTCTTGTAGTAATAGGTATATCTAATCACAGTGATTTATATTTGTTATTATGGCTGCTGGATGAAATTTTTTTAAATTTTATCACTAATTAATTATACTTCAATGAAAACTAAAACTATTATTGGCTTTTTGGTGCTGATCGCACTTTTTACAGGTTGTCGCAAGGATTTTGACAATCTCGTCACGACTTCCGAGAGGTATGCGGATGGGGGGGATGGAGACCTCGATTTACTGGGGTACGGGTATAATATTCAAGGAGAATACGCATCTTCGACTTCTGCAACGAGACGTGTTATCGATGTTAGGAAAATGCGTCAAAGCCGACCCAGTAAAATTAACGTGAACGCTACAAATCGGAATTTTTTCGAGATGAGAAGCGGCTCGAATTTTAATGAATACAACCGCTCCTATGCGCAGAGTTACGGCGCATCGGCAAGTGGAAAAATCTTTGGATTGAAACTGTTTGAGGCTGAATTGAAGACCAAGTTTAGTGGTTCATCGACAGAGAGTTCAACCTACTCTTTCGCAACTGTAGATATGATTATAGAACGTAAAATCTTAACGATTTACAACGATGATCAGGTTGATATTATAGAGAACTTTTTGGACGATGAGTTTAAAGCGGATTGCCAAAACTTAACAGCAGCCAACCTCCTAAACAAATATGGTGCTGGTGTTTTAAGAAAAATTAAAGTTGGTGGAAAGTTGACAGCTAACTATCAAAGTCAAGTAAATGCTGGCAGTAGCAACAAAAAATCTGATGTTGAAGCAGGCGTGAAATTAGGCTTCAAAAGTTTGTTTAATGTAGATGTGGACGTGAGTACTTCATCTTCTTCGGGACATGCCTATAATAATAGCGACCAATTAATGAAATACCAATCCGTTGGAGGCGGTGGACATTCTATAATGGGGCAGTCAACGCTTGGATCGCCTGCGTCTATTAATATTAACAATTGGTCTAGTAGTGTTACGAATGACAATAGTGTACTAATTGGATTTTTCGAGGATACTTTCATCCCTATTTATCAATTGATACCTAATTTGCAAAAGGCGAGAGAAGTCCGTAAACTAGTTTATCAATCTTTTGGAAACACGGGCTTCCACAAGAATAGTCATAATTTTGAGCTTCCAGGTGATATTGTGTTTCTTACAGACCTTAATCCAGATGACGTTTATTATTACTACTATAAGCTTAGAGTCCGAAATAACCGTTTGATTACATTAGGTTCTAATATCATGCCTGCTAGCAATCCTTCAATCCCTTTTTACGTTAATCTAGCTAACGCCCATGTTTACAATCCTTCTACAAATCAATATGGTCAATTCACATCCGCATTTTTGCAGGAAAACTTGTTGCTTCTTGGTGGAGACGGGGGAACATACCAGCTAAGTGCGAATGCTGACACAAGAGCACTTTCGTTAGAATTGAATTTTCTTCGCAGTAAGTCTCATCCTGCTGAAATGTGGCAGTTTTATTTGGAGGCTACTGGAAATTATGATCAGGTGATTGGCGTACCGAGTGCATGGTTAGTAAAAGATATTACGACCAATAAATACTATCTTCAGGCTCATGGAATCTTGTATCCGTTCTATACAGATGCAAGTGTTGATGATTACGGTTTTCATCGGGCAAGAGCGGTTAATATTAATGGCACTGGAGGGTACCAAATTGGAGAAGCGATTTAAATCATTTTATGTTTGCAAATCGTAGCATCACAATTTGATTTCTTTATATTTTTTTCATTAACTGTCATATGTGGTCGGGGTAAAATCCGACCACTTTTAATTTTTAAAATACGATGAAATACAATAGCCTGTTAAGTCGTAGAAAATCTAAGCCTTTAAACGCTATTTTTCGTCCCTAACCATCCGTCCCAAAATCATCTCGATTAGGGCAACGACAATGGCAAATAGGGCGGCAGTCCAAAATCCGTCGACATCAAATTTGCTGCCCATTAAGTTGTCGGTCAACATTATCATCAGCACGGTAATGATAAAAGATACAAGACCGAAAGTCAACCAATTCAATGGAAAAGTGAATAAACGCAAGATGCCTCCCACGATAGCGTTGACCAGGCCGATCACTAACCCCGTAACGATTGCCCAGCCAAATCCGGCTACGTGTGCACCGGGAACGATAAACGCGGCTACCGCAATAACGACTCCTGTAATAAGTAGACTGATTATAAATCTCATAATTGTTTGAATTTATCAAGTTTGCAACAGTCAGAGGAATTCAAAAAAAATGCCAAAACTACAGGTCGAAATCTTTTACAGGCTATATTGGCAAAGGAATCGCGGTAACACCAAGCTTATTTTCATCTAAACGTAATGAGGACAAAAAAATATAAATTTTTTAAAGACACTTGCTATGCACGCATAGAAAAAATGCGTATATTTAGATCACGATTATAAACAGTTTTAGTTGGAGTGTCGCGAAATCCGTACAGGATGATCGGCAACCGTTCACCCTTTAGATAAATAGTATGAAAAAGATCGCATTAACATGTTTTGCCGTATTGCTGGCCTTTTGTCTTTTTGCGCAAGGTAACGACCCCATTATTGGAAAATGGCAAAATCCTAGCGGGGAAGGTAAAATAGAAATTTACAAAAAAGGAAGTAAATACTTCGGGAAGCTTTATTGGATAAAAGATGCCAATAAAAAAGACGAAAAAAATCCGGATGAAAACCTACGCAGTCGAAAAATACAGGGATTGGAAATCTTGACAAACTTTACCAAAAATGGTGATACCTATGAAGGCGGACAGATTTATGACCCCAAATCGGGAAAAACGTATAGCTGCAAGATGACTATCAAAGGAAAAGATAAACTCGATATACGAGGCTATATGGGCGTTTCGCTACTTGGGCGCACCGAGACCTGGAAACGTATAGACTAACAGCTCTCGCAGTTTCGCATAGGGGCATGGCGACTTGTTTTTACTATTTTACTTTTAACTAATCACTTTTAAGCGTATTTTGGTAGAAACAACTCGCCATGTCTGTTAACATGTCTTACCAAGAGAATGTCAAGTTAGCGCTGCAATCCATTGTAAGCAATAGGCTACGTACATTCTTAACAGCACTGATCATTGCTATCGGTATCATGGCGTTGATTGGCGTGCTTACTTCGATTGATGCCATTCAAAGCTCGCTGACCAACTCGTTCTCGTCGATGGGATCAAACTCCTTTAACATTCGAAACCGTGGCGTAAATGTACGCATTGGAGATTCGGGGAGCCAGGCAAAGGTTTTTCCCGCAATCACCTACAAAGACGCCTTGTATTTTAAACGCAATTTCGATTTTGGAGCCGTGGTTTCATTGAGCGCCAACGTAACCTGGGGCGCTACCGCTAAATACCAAACTGAGAAAACAAACCCCAATATCGGTGTGTTAGGAGCCGATGAAAATTACTTGCAAACTTCAGGATATAAGTTAGCTGATGGCCGAAACCTTACCAGCCAGGATGTTGATAACGCAGCGGGCGTTGTGATCATTGGCAGCGAGGTGAAAAGCAAGTTGTTTAAGTATAATAAAAATCCGTTAGGCGAATGTATTACGCTAGGAGGCGAGCGCTTCAGCGTGATCGGCGTGTTAGAAAGTAAAGGCTCCAGCGCAGGCTTTGGTGCAGATAAAGCCTGCTTCGTGCCGCTGTCGCGCGGTCGAGCGATGATGTCTCGTGGAAATCCATCTTTTATCATTACCGTGATGACCACCGATCCTTATAAGATGGGCGCTGCAGAAGGCGAAGCGATCGCGACATTCCGGAAAATCAGAGGGCTAAATGCCAAGCAAACAAACGACTTCGAGATTATCAAATCGGATGCGGTAGCACAAATCTTGATGCAGAATTTGACTTACGTCACGTTGGGCGCCATCATTATCGCGTTTATCACGCTGGTTGGCGCTTCGATCGGTCTGATGAATATCATGTTAGTTTCCGTTACCGAGCGTACGCGAGAAATTGGCGTGCGCAAAGCAATAGGGGCGACACCCAGCGTTATTCGTAAACAATTTTTAATGGAAGCCATCGTAATTTGTCTGCTCGGCGGTTTCGCCGGAATTTTACTCGGCATTGCGATCGGCAATCTGTTAGCCATATTTTTAGGTGCAGATTTTATTATCCCCTGGAAATGGATGGGTTTAGGTATTTCCGTATGCGTTCTCGTGGGAATAATATCCGGATATTACCCCGCATCGAAAGCTTCCCGGCTTGATCCGGTAGAAGCACTACGTTATGAATAAATTAAGCAATCGATTTCTTACCATATTTATAAAATATAGCTTTATCTTCGCAATCGGTTCGCGCTATGTACTTAGAAAACAGTAGGTATTTCAGGTATGTAGACTTTCGTCATCAAACTAGTGTACGACGAAAAACGCTCCAGTAAAAAGCGTATTGACATTCTTTACTTTTGATTTTAGTCAACCTATCGATAGAAAAGTTTTTTGGGTAAGAAGGTTTTGTTTGATTTTTGACTTATCAACATCCAGTAAGAAGGGTTTTTTACTTTTTACTTTTTAATTTTGACTTGTTAACACCCAGTAAGAAGGGTTTTTTACTTTTCACTTTTTGATTTTGACTTGTTAACACCCAGTAAGAAGGGTTTTTTACTTTTTACTTTTTAATTTTGACTTATCAACATCCAGTAAGAAGGGTTTTTTACTTTTTACTTTTTAATTTTGACTTATCATGTACAAAACACTAAAGCCAGCATTGGAAAAAGAACTTGCAGCAATCAAAGAAGCAGGTTTATATAAGCAGGAACGAATTATTGTAACGCCACAGGGTGCCGATATTAAAGTGAGCACCGGACAAGAGGTGATCAACTTCTGTGCGAATAACTATTTAGGTCTTTCCTCACATCCGCAGGTTGTCGAAGCCGCTAAAAAAGCGATTGATAGTCATGGCTATGGCATGTCATCTGTTCGCTTTATTTGTGGTACGCAAGATGTGCACAAGGAGTTGGAAGAAAAACTATCCACGTTTTTAGGTACCGAAGACACTATTTTGTATGCAGCAGCATTCGATGCAAATGGCGGTGTTTTTGAACCGTTATTAGGCGCTGAAGATGCCATTATATCAGACGAATTAAACCACGCATCCATCATCGATGGTGTACGGCTGTGCAAAGCGCAACGCTTTCGGTATAAAAACTGTGATATGGCCGATTTGGAAGAGCAGTTGAAAGCGGCATCAGGCGCACGACACAAAATAATCGTGACCGATGGCGCATTTTCTATGGATGGCTCGGTCGCACCGCTAGATAAAATCTGCGATTTGGCCGATAAATACGAGGCACTTGTGATGATTGACGAATCACACTGCTCAGGTTTTATCGGAAAGACAGGTCGGGGCACACATGAGTTATGTGGTGTGATTGATCGCGTGGATATTATCACAGGAACGTTAGGAAAAGCTTTGGGAGGTGCTTCAGGCGGATTTACATCGGGTCGTAAAGAGATTATTGACATGCTGCGCCAACGCTCACGGCCTTACTTATTTTCTAACACCTTAGCTCCGGCTATTGCAGGCGCATCAATCGCCGTGTTAGATATGCTCAGCGAAACCACCACACTTCGCGATAAATTGGAAGCAAATACAAAATATTTCCGGGAGAAAATGACCGAAGCAGGTTTTGATATCAAACCGGGCTTTCACCCCATTGTGCCGGTGATGCTGTACGACGCCAAACTTGCGCAGGAGTTTGCCTCGAAAATGTTGGAAGAAGGTATTTATGTTATCGGGTTTTACTATCCTGTTGTGCCACAAGGTAAAGCCCGCATACGAGTGCAGATTTCGGCCGGACATGAAACCGAGCACTTGGATAAGGCCATCGCTGCCTTCACTAAAGTAGGTAAAGAATTAAACGTAATAAAATAATAATATAAAAAATAAAAAATTGAGGTGCAAAATAATTATCTTTGCACCTCGAATTTTTTATAATACAGTATCGCTCAATGCAAAACATCAGAAATATTGCGATTATCGCACACGTTGACCACGGTAAAACTACCCTCGTTGATAAAATTTTATATTTCACCAATCAGTTCCGTGAAAACGAGAATGCAGGTGAGCTTATTTTAGATAATAACGATTTGGAGCGTGAGCGTGGTATCACCATCGTTTCCAAAAACGTATCGGTAAAATACAAAGATGTCAAAATCAATATTATTGATACCCCTGGTCACGCCGATTTTGGTGGTGAAGTAGAGCGTGTATTGAAAATGGCGGATGGTGTGGTGCTATTGGTCGATGCTTTTGAAGGACCAATGCCACAAACACGTTTCGTAACAGGTAAAGCTTTGGGCTTGGGTATCAAGCCTATCGTGGTTGTTAACAAAGTGGATAAAGAAAACTGTCGTCCGGAAGAAGTTTACGAAAATGTATTCGATTTATTCTTCAACCTTGGCGCTACAGAAGAGCAGTTGGATTTCCCGGTATTATATGGTTCGTCAAAACAAGGATGGATGTCTACCGATTGGAAAAAACCAACGACAGACTTCACAGACTTATTGGATGCAATTCTTGAGCACATCCCTGCGCCTCAAATAGCAGAAGGTACATTGCAAATGCAAGTAACGTCTTTAGATTATTCTACTTTCGTTGGTCGTATTGCTATTGGTCGTGTAGCACGTGGCGTGATTAAAGAAAACCAACCCGTATCTTTGGTAAAACGCGATGGTAAAGTTGTCAAATCGCGCGTAAAAGAGTTACAGGTTTTTGAAGGCTTAGGTCGTATCAAGGTATCTGAAGTACATGCTGGTGATATTTGTGCAGTAGTTGGTATCGACGGTTTCGAAATTGGCGACACCATTGCTGATTTTGAAAACCCAGAACAACTGGAAGTGATGCACATCGATGAGCCTACGATGAACATGCTATTTACCATAAACAACTCACCGTTCTTCGGTAAAGAAGGTAAATTTGTGACATCACGCCATATATATGACCGTTTACAAAAAGAATTAGAGAAAAACTTAGCCTTGCGTGTGGTTCCTACAGAATCGCCAGATGCGTGGTTAGTATACGGTCGTGGTATTCTTCACTTGTCCGTATTAATCGAGACCATG
>JAAIGF010340572.1_pt1 | contig 12942 bp, 12 predicted proteins | sample 6487441 | NCBI WGS metagenome assembly JAAIGF01 (sample SAMN13974129, study PRJNA590717) | phyllosphere metagenome | biome: pepper field; feature: multiple bacterial spot infested pepper fields; material: pepper leaves; isolation source: leaves from pepper fields | host: Capsicum annuum ... | reverse complement strand
GCGCCCTTGCGCGTGTTGCACGACCCCAGCGCAGTGCCGCCGCTGGGCGCGGTGTACGCAGCGCGCGAGGTATTGCGGAACACCGCGCGGCAGCCGCCGTTCACCCACACCGAATGCCGCGACAGGCCCCAGTTCTGGCCCTGCTCACAGCGGGTGTGGCTGATCTGGCGGGCGACTTCCACGTTGCCGCGCGTGTCCATCTCGCACGACACCTGGCGCTGGTCGGTGGACTCGCAGGTGACTTCGCGCGGCAGCGCCGCACCTTCATCGTCACTGTCATCGTGGCGGCGGCGGTCATGCCGCTCGCCTGCCACGGGCGCGCCGCCGCCGCTGCTGACCTGGCAGATGCCATTGGCGCCGCCCCGGCCGGTGTAGCTGATCTGCGGCGCACCGTCGTCATCGGTGGTGATCGACAGCGTCACCCCGCTCTGCGCGTCGCGCGCTTCGAAATAGCGGTCGTTGAAGCGCTTCAGCGCCGCCTCGCGCCCCTGCACGTACACCGGGCCGCCCTCGTCGGCGTGCACATCCAGGCCACCGGGGCAGCTGGCGTTGAAGAAGGGCACGGCGGCCATGGCCGGGACCGCGAAGGCGGAGCACAGCAGTGCAGCAGCAAGGGAAACAGCGTGGCGGCGCATGATCGATTCCCGAAGTGGCCCGGACGGGCGGATGGCCACAGTATGGGACCTCACCGGGATGGCAGTTCGTGAGGAGCGTCATGAAGACGGGTACGGCGCTGCCGAACCTGCAGGACCGGGGCTATCATCCCGGCTCACCCACGGATGATCGATTACCTGCCATGGCCGCACCTGACTTCGAACGTGCCCAGCAGTCGCTGCTGGAACTGCAGCAACGCATCCACGCCTTCAGCCTGGAGATGGCCGACGAGTACGACCTGGACATCGCCGACCCCGCCGGGCCGCTGTGGTCGGCACTGCAGACACGCCTGACCGTGGCCCCGTTGTACGGCGGCCTGCACGCGAGTTTTTCGGCGACCCGTGGGACGCGCCGTTCGAATGGACGCTGGCCTGCCTGTCCGATCCGTGCGTGGCCGCGGCAGTCATGTCGCTGCGCTTCACCGGTGGGGATGAAGGCGCGAATGGCAGCCGCGAATGGGAGTTCACTGCCCTGCTGGACAGCAACGTGCAGTTCCCGCGCCTGCGTTCACTGGTGGTCACGCCCACCGCACCGGAGCACCACAATGCCTCGCTGATCCAGCGCGCGGGCCCGATCAGGAAAGAGGCTGGCGAGATCGCCCGCTTCGCCGGCCGTACGACGTATCTGACCGAACTGGTGGTGCCCAACGCCCCCGATGCCACCTTCTTCGATGTGCCGCTGCCGCATCTGAACATCCTGCAGGTCGGCCCGGGCAGTGATACCCAGCGCTTCATCGAACACCTGGCTGCATCGCGCAATCTGCCCGCACTGGGCCTGCTGGATTTCAGCGAGTCCACCGAACTGCAGTGCACCTGGGCCGATGAGCGCGAATCCGATGCGGTGACGCCGTTCGCCGCCTACGAGCGTCTGTTCGCCAGTGACGCGTTCGCACCGGTGCACAGCTTCCGTCTGCGTAACAGCGCGCTGTCGCCGGCGCAGTTGCAGGCACTGCAGGCGATGCGGCCGGGCCTGCAGTTCATGGCCATCCAGGCGGGCATGGGCGGTTACGTCAGCCATTTCGCGCGGAACGTGTTCCCGTGGCGACATCTGGTGCCGGGCGATAGCGGGCAGCGCTGAGGCGTGCTTGGTGCTGCGCGGATTGTGTGCGAGGTACGGCACGGCGGTTAAGGCTGCTTTGCAGTGCAGGTACCGATTGGCCTTCAGAGTGGTGGTGTAGTCGCTTGCGCCAGCGCATTGCGATCACGCCCGCGCGAATTGTCGTTTCTGCCTAGAAGACGAGCGAAACAAGCCAATCGCGATAATTCATTCTTTCTTTCGGGAACGGCGAATTCATCAGAACAATTGATTGGTGCGTCACGACTTGGCGTGCCCAAGATGAATTGCTACCTGCATCGGGTAGCCGGGACTTCCAAGCCCGTGTATCGAAGATGTTTACGCTTGTCAGTCGGCGTCGTCAGGTTGTGGACGACGCCGGCTGGCAATCCGTCTGCGGCGTTATGGCGGGCGGTGCGTGGGGGCTTCGTGCCCGCCGGCTCTTCGATACGGTCTTGGAAGCCACGCATCGCCTGCCACCTTCGCCGGTGGCACCTCCGTTCCCGTTGAGGATGCCCGCATGTCCAAATCCCGCCACCCGTATCTGGCCGCCACGCTCGGTGACGCCATCACCCGCCTGCCGCCCGAACTGGCCCAACCGCTGGAAGCCGCCTTCGCTGCCGCCAACGAAGCGCCCTCCTCCATCACCCTGCGCAGCTGCCTGCAGCAGATCGCGGCCGGCGATACGGCCGACGGACAGCCATGGCATGGCCCGGTCCGCACACCCGGCGAGGCCGTCGCCAACGCGCGCCGGGATCGCGCCGCCACCGGCCTGGTGTCGCTGCTGGAGCTTTACCACGCCACCGAACGCGTGCGCGTGGATGGCGAGGAGAAAGACGATATCGGCGACGGCTCGCGTGAGGGACTGATGCTGGCCTGCCGGGGCCTGGCCGAGTACGTGGCGCTGCAGTCGCGGGCTGGGTGAGCCCTGCAAACTCAGGCGACGTTCTTTGCCGCCGGCTTGCCTGCTTTGCGGGCAGGCTTCGGTTTGGATTTTGCTGGCTTGCCGTTGCCACCGATCGGCACAAGGCTCAATCGAAACCCCAGCGACTTGGCCAGCTTGCTCAGATTGCCCATGGTGGGATTTCCTTCACCACGCAGCATCTTGTACAAGGTCTCGCGGGCGATGCCGGTAGTGCGCGCGAGATCAGCAATGTTGCGCGCTCGTGCCACGACACCCAGCACTGATGCAATGAATGCCGCATCGTCGGGCGCCTCCTCGAGCGCGGCCTCAATGAAGTGGACGATGTCCTGGTCGTCGTGCAGGTGTTCAGCCGCGTCCCAGTCATGCAGTTCCAATGTTTTTTTCATGACAGCCTGCCTTGTCTGATGTCGCATGCAGCGTGTGGAAGAGCGTGGAATCAGAGCCGGCTCGCCAGTTCGCGAGCGCGCTCGATATCCCGGGACTGGCTGTCTTTGTCGCCTCCGCACAGCAGGTGGTCTGGATCCTCGCCACATGTCCAATATAATGGACACCTGCCACTTTTTAATAGAGCTGCCCCAGGCCCGTGGCCATATAGCTAGGGGGGTAAGGCCCAGCGTCAGGCGTTACGCATGCACGGCGCTACCGCTGCTCCGCAAACAGCGCATTGAGCGTGGCGTAGTCCGCTGCCGGGTCGGCGGCGGAAAGCGTGCCGGCCAGCAGCGCACGGGTCGCTGCTGATGCGCTTGCCCAGGCATGCTGGAAGATCGCCGGCCCTGCACTCAGTCGGCGTACGCCGGCCGTGTGCAGGGCCGCGTTGGACGGCATACCCGGCAGCCACATCACGTTGAGTGGCAGCGGAATCTGCCCCGCAAGCGCGCTGATCTCGTGTGGATGCTGCATGCCGGGCACAAACGCCCCGTGCGCACCGGCCCGGGCGTAGGCCTGCAGGCGTCCCGCGCTCATCCGTATTACCGCCTCACCCTCGGCCATGCCGCGCAGGTACACGTCCGTGCGTGCATTGATGAACATCGGTCGCGACCCGAGAGCCTGCCGCACTTCGGCGATCTTGGCGATCAGAATATCTGGCTCGCCGTCGCCATCCTCGATGTTGATGCCGACCACGCCCAGCCCAGCCAGGTCCTGCACGAGCGCCGCCACTGCCTGCGGGTCGGCGCTGTAGCCAGCTTCAATATCGACCGTCACCGGCAGGGTCGTGGACCGCACGATCTGGGCAACACGGTGCAGCAGAGTTTGCACTGGCAGCAACCCGCCATCGGCATGGCCACATGACCAAGCCAACGCGGCGCTGGAGGTGCCCACCGCTTGGGCACCACATGCTTGCGCCATGCGTGCAGATGCTGCGTCCCAGACAGTGGGCAGGACCAGCAGTTCGTTCTGGTGGTGCAGATCGAGGAAGCGTTGGTGGGGGTTGGACATGGGAACTCCAGTGGGATCGGGCACTGGAGTCTGCCGTTGCAGGTCGTGGCACGCTCGCCGTTTCCGGACGGCAATGCCATGGCCTGCTTTCCCGCCTGTGCGGGCAGCTGCCGTGTATGGCTTCAAATTTTCTGTCCACTGTCGTACGCAGGTGCGTGCTGGAATCAGGTTCGTTTCGTTCCATCGGCTCGCTTGTCGCCCTGCGCCCAGCCGCCCTAAGATCAATCCATAGCAACGAGTTGGCCCACCAAGCGGTGCGCTATGGATGTTTCGTACAGCCGGGCACAGCTTCCCGGCTGCCAGATGGCGAGCGCCCGCATGAAACCTGACGTAGTACCCAACAAAATCGTTGTTCTCTCCGGGTCCGGCTTGAGCGCGGAAAGCGGCTTGCCCACATTCCGCGATTCGCACGGTCTCTGGAACAACTATTCGTGGCAGGAGGTAGCCAGTCCCGAGGGTTGGAGACTTCGTCCAGAAGCCGTCCTGGCGTTCTACAACGAGCGTCGCCTGAAGGCATGGAACGCGTTGCCAAATGCCGCACACTCGGCGATCGCTTCCTTGGAATCGGCCTTTGAGGTGGTCGTAATCACCCAGAACGTCGATGAGCTTCACGAACGCGCTGGTTCCAGCAACGTGATTCATCTGCATGGCCAACTTGCCTATGCGCGCGGCACGTCGGATAGCCCGAAGCGCTACCGTATCGAGGACGCTGCGATTTCGCTTGGGCAGCTGTGCGAGGACGGCACTCAGCTAAGGCCTGACATTGTCTGGTTCGGGGAGCAAACGCAGCACATGGATGAGGCGCGATGGCACGTGTCCACCGCCGCAAAGGTTCTCGTTGCAGGCACATCACTTACCGTCCATCCGGCGGCTTCGCTGGTGAAGGCTGCGCGCGGCAGGGCGGAGAAAGTGCTGGTCTCGCTCGAGATGGACAGGGTCCCCTACGGGTTCACCTACCTGCAGGGTCTGGCCACCGCTGTTGTTCCCCGGCTGGCCAAAAAATGGCTGACCGGTGCGCGTGGAGGCTCAGACAGCGCCTCGTGAGGCGTGAAGTGGCTGGTGCCGCTTATCCGACCCACAAACTTACAACAACCCATTGATTTGTAAATCAACAACCACCTGGAAAAGCGTTAAAACCCCAACAGTACCCCCAGCACGCGCGGATGCAGGTGGACGGGTTGATGATCCGTTTGCTATCGACACGCTCGCGATAGCTGAGACAGACGTTTTGAACACTGGATCTTGGCAATGTCCGTTATCAGCCAAGAGCAGACTCTCCCAGCTATCGGATGAGCTCTCACATCACGTCACAAAGGGGCTATCCCATCGCCAGGGCCGGAGACCGGACCAGCAAATATCGGACCGGTTCGGCGGCTGAGGCGAGCCTGCCCAATCTGCTTGCATTGCAAGGATCCGGGCAAGAAGCCAATATGCAAAAGTCATCCGAACAAGGAGTTGAGGGCGTGCTGAAGATCCCCAAAAAGGTAATGGAAAGGTGGCCTGCGGCGGTGAAGTCTCTGGTAACAGTAGCGGTATCCCACAAGACCAGAGATGTTTCCGAAGCTGACACGGTAACTTTAGTCAAGGACATGCTCGCCGAGATCTTTGGGTATGACAAATACAACGAGCTGACTGGAGAGCAACAGATAAGGGGTACGTTCTGCGATCTTGCCGTAAAGATCGACGGTAAGATCCGCGTGCTGATCGAGGTGAAAGCTGCTGCGATCGCTCTAAACGAGACTCATCTACGCCAAGCAGTAAATTATGGCGCGCATGAGGGCATCGAGTGGATTGTGCTCACCAATGCACTTGAGTGGCGACTCTACAGGATCAAATTTGGCCAGCCCATTGACTACGAGCTGGTTTCATCTCTGTGCATTGCCGACGTAAACTTAAAGAACGAAGAAGACCAACGCCGACTCTTCCTTCTTTGCAGAGAAGGCATCACATCAGATGCAATGGGCTTGTACCATCAGCACATCTCTGTGCTTAACAAATTCACCGTCGCCCAAGTTGTGCTCGGCGAGCCCGTTGTCTCCGTCATTCGCCGGGAGCTTCGTCGCCTTTTCCCAGAACTTAAGATTGAATCGGAGGCGATTGTTGAACTTCTCAACAATGAAATCCTGAAGCGTGAAGTGCTGGATGGAGAGAAGGTTAAGGACGCCCAACAGCGAATTCGACGAGCGGCGTCTAAGAACGCCAAGGCCCAGGTGAAGAAAGATGCTTCGTCAAGTACCGCCCCGGCCCCAGTCGAGACATAGGACCGACCGTAGAGGCTTGCTAAGCTCCATTCAGTAGGGTGCGATCGGCTCAGCGAAGCCGATCGCGCCAGATGGAGCTCCCAGCGTTCCCCTAGCCCATAAGCCTCACCCGATTCCAATTGCTCCCATTAAGCCGACAAGCTGGGGAACATAGCTAGAAAGCACGCCACCAGTTGCTCCTTCCAGAATGGTTCGCAGCGATTTCAGAGACTCCTCCACGACTCCCCGCTTGGGAGAGTTGGACTGGAGTTGAATCAGGACCGTGTCAATGTCCACAGCTACCTGAGCAGGGGCACCCTCGGATGTGGCGGCACTTTTGATTCGCTCCAAGAGGGATACAAGCTCTTCGCGTCTCTCAATCATCTGGTAAGACTGCTGCCCAGCAGACAGCTGCTGAAGCTGCGAATTGTGCATAGCGCCAATGTTGTTGGTGATGTTCGTGACATGCTGGGCTGCCCTCACATCGGTAGGGCTGAAGCTCATACCGTCACCAACTACTCCTGCGGACTCAAGATCGAGTGCCCACTGGAGAACGCGGTTTCGCACCGTATCCAAGACACCGAAAAATATACTTTTAGAGATAAAGAGCGATGGCTGCATCTTCACTTCCATATGCTTCAGGAAGTAAGCAGTGACCTTTGGTGGAAAGCTGAAGCGAAGCCCTTCCTCCGCTCCTCTAAGAAGCGCCTCGACCTCTGCCACGCTGGATCCCATGGGCAGCCTACAGAACTCCTCCTCCATCTCAGGAGGCATGTTAAATGGCAAGTAGCCATGGTCGCGGTTGTGCACCTGAGGGAGCCCACGCAGATCTCGGTAGCCAGGCAGCTCAGCATCCCCGCTATAGCCTGAGAGCTCGGCCTTGATCCAAGCCGTGTCCTCAATGATCTTGAGCTTGGTTGAGACCACCAATGCCTTTCGAAGGAGGTCACTGACCCCAATCTTAGGATCAAGCGCGTCACGCTGAATTTCCTGCACCAAACTGGACATACATTTCCCAAAATTTTTCTAGGGGGTGCGTTTGCTAGCAACCAAATCCACCATCAAACCAGCACATGAAGGCAGAGTCTGGAAGCGTTCTGCGCCGTAGCAATCCTCTACCCTGCACATGCTTTCAGCGCCAACGCGAACAATGCGCCGGCAATGACTACAGGCCAGCACCCCGCGTTGGATGAAACAGCCTTGGGAGGAACGCTCCCAGGGACAGCCGGTCGACTTGGCGGCATCGCGGGCGGAGTCGGTAACTGCCGCTGCATCCCCCCAAGGATCGCTTGATTCCGACTCCGAGAAGGCGATGGATTTGGGTTGGGCTGAGGGAGCGGTCCAGGGCTTGGCAGCGCTCCACCCATGCTTTTGATGATGTCGGCATTTCGGCTGTTTGGTTGCGTCGAGACGCCACCCAAGGTGGCTCCTACAGACCTCCCTGCTACCTGAAGGCGGAAATTGGCATCGCTATCGGCCAACGTCTGTATCTGACCAGGCGAGGTGATCGTAATCGACAGGTGCGTATAGCTGATAGACCGAGAACTGTTCTTGGCGCGAACACTGTTGCTGTAGGGTGGATCAACTAAGCCCATTACCGAAACCCAGCGTCCAACCCAAGATGCATCGGGCAGACCCGTTCTGATGGCGTCCATTCCGTCAGACCAGATCGCCAGCTTGACTGCCAGCCCTCGCCAGTCAGCGAAGTTCACGAAGATGTATGGCTTGCCATTCCTTGCGCGGCCGCGCCTCACCTCTCGGATGCACCCGACAAGCTCAACTCGGTTACCGACAAGCGAGAGTACCTGTCCATAGTTGGCCGCATCAGCGACCACATAGGGGCCCTGATAGGTAAGTACTCTGGGCGCCGCGCTGATCGAGATCGGCCCTGCTGGAACACCATTTCCCTTAAGGAACTCAGCTAGCGAAGGAACAGTCGAGAAGGGACCCGCAGCAACTTTGGCCAGATTCTCCACATGCACGCGAGCGCCAGGAATGGCCACGGCACTCTGGAAGGACCTGGATTGGGTCGGGTCGAGGAAATCGTTGCGGCGGAATACGACAGCGCTTGGCTCAGATTTGGTCGACGCCCACATCGTCGGGGCCGCAATTAGGACCTGGAGCGCAACGTCCAGCGTAAGGAAGGAGAACCGATCCAATGAGGGACCGAAGTCGTTCGCCGAACGCCGAGGGTGCTGGAAGTTGAGCTGGCCCAGCTCGGTCGCCTTCGCCCCCTTGAGTGACTCCACATACAGGCCGTCGTAGTCAATCAGCTGCACAGTGCTGCCATCAGCACTAACCATCAGGTTCTCTGGCTGGATGTCACCATGAGCTACGTTGTTCTGCTCTAGGTAAGCAGCCAGTGACGTCAAAGCAGCCCGGAGCCTGGCCAGCGCCGCCTTGTCAGCGTGCTTGGCCTCAAGGAACTCAGCCAACGTGCTCCCGCTGGCCCACGCCATCTTGACGGTAGGGTACGTGTTCCCCTGAATCCGAATGCCGGCAGGATTGAACTCAAAATTGAGGAAGTACGGGCTGTTGAGCTGCTTCAGCCTTGACGAAATTGCCTGATAGCGATGCTCCAGCTCACGGGACTCTTTGTGGAAGCAGCGCAAGGCGTACTTTTTGGCGCCTACCGTCACCTCATACGTCAGCGCGAACCCGCCGCACAGCGCCAAGGGCAGACCGAGACCAGTTGTTCTCAACGCACCGCGCTTGAGCTCAGGATCCAGTAGGACCAACTGAGGGGACTGCAGTGCCTCGTTGTACTGCTCTAAGGACGGGTACGCCATGGTCAGATCCGCCTCAAGACCTGGTAACTGACGCGATGATCAGCGTGGAGTCATCGCGACGCATCCGGCCCGCGGCGCGCTCGTTCTCGACGAGCTCAACAAGCTCATGCGATTCTCTGATACTGCACAAGGATTCCAGTGCCGATGCGTCTCCTCTCTCTTGATGGGAAAGAAGCCAGGCACCAAGTGCATCGGTCATGCACAGCAAGAACCTGTGTCCTTGCTGCTCATACTCCCATTCGTGCACGGAACAGTGCAGACCCCCGGGCTCGTTCAGATCCATCCGTGTAGAAAGCAGCGACGGTTTGTCCAGAAACTGATCTGAGGTGCCATAGGGGACTGATGCCAGCATCTTGTCCCCATCCAGCCATACGGCCAAGCTGTCTCCGACGGCGGAGATCCTAACCGAGCTTGATTCGGGGAGGTCTTGGACGACTAGCAGCGTGGCGAAGCTTCCCCTCTGGTATGCGGCTGCCTTTGACCAGGTGAGCTGCTCCAAGTCATGCAAAGCTTCGTAGGCCTGCGCGCAGGCCCCGACCGCAGCTATTGATAGATCCTCATCAGCCATGCGGTCAACAAGGAGCTGCGCCCAGTTGCGGGCGTCAAAAGACTCTGACGCCCCATCGGCCAGAACGATCCTACCCACGACGGGGGCTAGGCGGTAGGCATCCTCATTGTCGCTCGGAGACTCTACGTGCTTAGCCACAGTCCCCTCGAACAAAACCGACAGGGCCATGGTCAGCGCAGCTGCGCAGCCCTCGTGCCGATGTCGAAGAAATCGACGATCTCTGCGATTTCACCATTGAACACGAAGCCCTTCGATTCCATCGTTGCCTTGATGCCCTTTTCCTCAGCAACCTTCTGAAGATGCGGAGGCAGAGCACTGGACATCCGAAACAGCAGCTTTGCGTAAGGATCACTCAAACCGGCATCGGAACTTGGGAACTTGACCGGATCTCCACCGCTCGTGCTCACGTGCAGATTGAACAGAAGCACGTTTCCATCGCTGGTGCTGATCTGCTGCAACTGATGCGCAAGTGACTCGGGATCACCATCGGTCGACTCACCATCGGTGACGTGAAGCACCGTCGGAGGGTAGCTATCCGGGTGCGCATCACACCAAGCAGCCAGCTCACCAGCCGCTGTGGTGATCGCGGTACACATCGGAGTGCCACCGGAGGCACTGGCTTCAAACCAGACCGGGAACTTGATCGACTGATCGACGAGTCCGCCAGCACCGTCGTCAACGCGCTTGGTGCGGTTTTCCACACGTAGCGGATTGGCCTCAATCTCGGAAATGGGATGGAGCACTGTTGACGAGAGCCCACCACTCAGGCCGTTGCTGGCAGAAGATCCCGAATAGCCCAAAACACCGACCTCGAAGTAGTCCCGGGTGCCTTCGGACTTAGTGCATCGAGTGATCAACGTGGCCAGCGTACGGTTGAGCACGTCTGCAACAAATTGCGCTTTGGACTTCCCGTTCTCCATGGTGTCCTGCATAGAGCCGGACTGGTCGACAAGGAAAAGGAAGGCCGTCGGGCTGGTTCTACTGATCTCAGCGGTGTAAGTCATCGATATCCCCTGGAGTCTGAAAGGTGTGGGCAGCGCCGATCTGGCCAGAATTTGACCAGATTGCGCCCCTCCTCCTTATCATGCCGCGCCCGCATAGAAACCTCCACCGGAGACCTCACGAAGGTCAGTAGGATTTTTCTGACATACCAGGCAAAGCTCGGCAGAATAGCTCTGCTCAGAGCAGTGGGGTCTCCAGCCAGAGACCAAGTGCTTGAGAGGGCCAGCGGCAGTCGTCGAACTGCCGGGATTGCGTCGAAGATCCTCTTCCTAGAACACTAAACCCCAATCCGCATTCGCGACGATGGTCCAATAGAGCCTTCGCAAGAACATCCGCTTAACCTGTCAATTGAGGGCGGTGTTCCCGAACTCCATACCCTGGACAGCAACCAACTTAGGCAGCTCCTATGAAACGCGATAGCGAACTCACTCGCCAACTGATGCTCGCTCTAGAGGCTAGCGAAGGCCCCTTCAGTGCCGCAAACCCGGTGGAGGGATTTACACAACCTCAGGTCGCATACCACTTGGCGTTGATCGTCAGTTCTGGGCTCGCTGTAGGCAATGTCCAGTACTCCTTGGGCAGTCGCGACTCAACCATACCCGCAGTGGCAATAGCTTTCCGCCTTACGCCAGAGGGGCATGATTTCGTCGATACGATTCGCGATGAGACGATCTGGAACAGAACCAAGCAGAAGGTCGCCACCGTTGGCGGCTCGGTCAGCATGGGCGTGCTAAAAGAGATCGCCGCGGCGTTGGCCAAAACCGCACTAGGGTTGACCAGCTAACCTATTGGGGCTCATACAGCACCGTGAAAGGCCTCTTGGTAAGGGGCCCATCGATTGAATTTGCAGGTCCCGCCCCCTTAGTAGATCGCCGCTTTGCCTTCGAACGCACCCGGCGCGTCGGCCTCAGAGTCCGCGTCGTTAATCAGGACGACGGCGAGCTTGCCGTGAACGCTCACGTCCTTGCAATCGTTCCAGTGGGCTCGGGCACTTCGATACGGTACGGGATCAGGCAAGCTCGAATTCAATGTGCAACACCCCATATTCTCTCGCAGATCCTGCATCGGAAGACTGCACCGGGCTTAGGACCACAGCAGCGTGCCTCGGTGCAGTTTGAGTCTGATGTTCAGCCACACTCTTCATGTCGGGGCGGCTTTCATCCGGGCATGCCATGAATGCTCCGGACTATGGCCACCCCGCCCTCGTTTCTAGCGAGAAGACATCGCTGGAAACTGCATCAGCGCATCCGTGCCTTCGGCCTGAAAACGTTCGTCACTGCGAGGAGGCCATCGACGATCGGGATGCCCCGTTGCGGTCGGCACCGCAGATGCGAGTGCGTGTAGCGCGGCTGCCAGAAATCGCCACGGAGTTAGCGAATAGCGCACTAAGGTAGGTCAGCTAACCTATGCGCCAGGACAAACGGGAATAAAAAAGCACAAAAACCCGCTATTTCAGCGGGTTGATTGTGCACCGTGAACATCTGCGGATGCCGGTGGATCGGAAGATGGTGCCGCTTATCCGAATCGAACGGATGACCTACTGTTTACAAGACAGTTGCTCTACCAACTGAGCTAAAGCGGCATGGGTGCTTCACCGGCGGCAGCGCCGCGGTGGGGCGATTCTAGCGCAGTCGCGTGCATTCCAGCGACCGCTGCTGCGCGGCACCGCTGCGCTGCTGCGCCTGCGCCGGTTCGCTGCCGGCGGCCAGCTGCCCTTCCAGCCACCACTGGCCAGCGTCACCACTGGCCACCAGGCGCGGCTGGAAACCGGCCGCCTGCACGGCGGCGATGCGGCGCTCGGCGCCTTCGCGGTTGCGGTACTGGCCCAGGGCGATGGCGTTGCTCTCTTCACCCTGGCTGATGATGTAGTAGTCGCTGAGGCCGGCAGCGACGATGCGCTTGACCATGGCCTGGGCGTCTTCGCGGCTGGCAGCGGCCGGCAGCAGCACGCGGTAACGGGTGCTGCCGCTGGCGGCGGGCTGTTCGCGCAGGCGCGCCGGGGCCAGCAGCTTGCCGGCACGACCCTGTGCGGCGACGGCCGTGGCACGGTCGGCAAACGGCCCGAGGGCGACGCAGCGCGGCGGCGCGGCAGGCGTCTCCACAGCGGGAGTCTCGACCACGGGCTTCTGCACAACGGGCTCGGCCGGTTTTGCGGCTGCGGCCACGGCAGGCGCGGCCTCCGCAGACGGCGCGGCGTCGGCGGGCGGTGCGGTTGCCGGTGCTTCGGTGGCGGCCACGGCGGCGCTGGGCGCAGCCTCGCGCTCCTGCAGTGCT
>JAAIGF010382096.1_pt1 | contig 12949 bp, 8 predicted proteins | sample 6487441 | NCBI WGS metagenome assembly JAAIGF01 (sample SAMN13974129, study PRJNA590717) | phyllosphere metagenome | biome: pepper field; feature: multiple bacterial spot infested pepper fields; material: pepper leaves; isolation source: leaves from pepper fields | host: Capsicum annuum ... | reverse complement strand
TGACCCACGGCACCGACGGCATGTCCGAGCTCGGCGCCACCCTGCCGACCGTCATCGCCGCGGGCATCCACGACCGCCTCACCGCCATGGCTCAGTCCGTCAAGGATGCGCGCGCCACCGACGGGTCTCCGCCTACGGATGCTGCGCCGGGAGATGCGGTTGCGGGTGATGGTGCCGCGGGTGCGGAGTCTGCGGATGCGGATGCCGCGGCGCCCGACGTTCGCACGATGGATCAGCTGCGCGCCGACATCCTCGGCGACCTGCTGCTCGGCGGCGCTCCGGTCGTCGACCCCACCTCTGGCAGCGACGCCGCGGGGCCGCTGGGTGCGATCCGGGCGCAGGTACAGGTGACGCTGACCTCTGAGACGGTGACCGGCGCCGACGAGGCCCCCGCCGAACTGGTAGGCGCCGCGCTCATCGACGCCGACACCGCCCGCAAGCTCGCCGGCCGGGCGAGAATCTGGAACCGGCTCTTCATCGATCCCATCACCCGCACACCGGTCGAGGTCGACACCTACCGACCCACCGCGGCGATGAGCAGACTGCTCAAAGCGAGAGATCAGCACTGCCGGTTCCCCGGATGCCGGAGGGCGGCGATCCGCTGCGAGCTCGACCACACCATCGACTACGCCCTCGGCGGGCACACCCACATCTTCAACCTCGCCCACCTGTGCCAAAGACACCATTCGATGAAGCAATTCACGAAATGGGAAGTCAGACAGATCGGCGGCGGGGTTCTCGAATGGACCTCACCCCTCGGCCGGATCTACCGAGAAGACGTGCCGGTTCCGTCCGTGTGCTTCGTTCCCGATCCCGCCGGTCCGCCACCCGGGGCAGGCAGGGACGAGCCACCGCCCTTCTGACCCGGGCTCTTCACAAACTCGCCGGCGCCGCTCGGCGCGGCCGTCTATGCGATCCGGAGGCGCTCCGCTTCAGCGAGCACGACGGGATCCTCGCATCCGCGCGCGAAGCCGGCGATCCGTCGGTCGATGTCGCGCTGCAGGATGACGCTGCCGATGCGCTCCGCGAGCGGCGCGAGCCACGCGGGACGGCAGGCGAAGTTGTAGCGCCACACGGCCAACGAACGGGATGGGTCGCCCTCGACCGGACTGAACCGCCACCCGCCGCCCATACGCGCGAAGAACCACGAACCTTTCGTCATCTTCATCCCGACGTTCGACGGCGGGTTGTACGAGACGTACTCGCTCTCCATTGCCAGCCCGAAGCGCTGCACCGTGTACGTGCGGACGCCCTTCGCGGGCCGTTCCGCCCCGATCAGGTGCTGTCGCCGGATGAATGGATCCCACCGCTTCCGCACCGCGCCCTGCGTCTGCGACACCGCGAACGCGACGTCGGCGGGCACAGGCACGACGCAACGCGACTCGACGACCGGCACTCTCCCATCGTGGCACGGTCCGGCGCGCATACTGATAGAGCAGCACCACCGTCCCGCCCCTGAATCAACGGAGAATCATGCGCAGCGTCCCCCTCGGTCGGAGCAACATCCAGGTCCCCAACGTCGTCGCGGGCATGATGAGAATCGAGGAGCTCGCCGACGACGACATCCGAGCCCTCTACGACCGCTGCCGCGAGGTCGGTGTCGACTTCTTCGACCACGCCGACCTCTATGGATCCTCGCGCCACGCGTGCGAGCGGCGCTTCACCGAAGCGCTCAAGCTCACGGCATCCGAGCGCGACGAGATCACGTTGCAGACCAAGACCGCCATCGTCGCCGACGACTGGCACTTCGACCACTCGTACGAGCACATCGTGACCTCCGCCGAGGAGTCGCTCGAAGCGCTCGGCACCGACCGCATCGACGTGCTGCTGCTCCATCGTCCCGACGCTCTCGTCGAACCCGACGAAGTCGCCCGCGCGTTCGACCACCTCGAGTCATCGGGCAAGGTCCGCGCCTTCGGCGTCTCGAATCACACGCCCCGTCAGATCGACCTGTTGAAGACGGCGGTGACCCAGCCGCTCGTCGCGAACCAGGTGCAGCTGTCGATCACGCACTCGACGATCATCGCCCAAGGGCTCGCGTCGAACATGGCCGGCGAAGACGACTCGATCACCCGTGACGGCGGCGGACTCGTCGACTACTCGCGTATCAACGGCATCACGCTCCAGGCGTGGTCGCCGTTCCAGAAGGGCTTCTTCGACGGCGTCATCTTCGGCGCCGAGGAGTACCCCGAGCTCAACGCCAAGCTCGACGAACTGGCCGCCAAGTACGGCGTCACCCCGACCGCCATCGCGACCGCGTGGATCACCCGCCACCCCGCCGGGATGCAGGTCGTGCTCGGCACGACGAATCCTCAGCGCGTCGCGGATGCCGCCGAGGGCAGCGACATCCCCCTGACGCGGGGCGAGTGGTACGGACTCATCCAAGCCGCCGGGCACAAGGTGCCCTGAGCCCGGGGAGCCCTGCCTACTCGCAGCCGATGCCGTCGCCGTCGCGGTCGAGGTGCCGCCCGTAACCGGGGTCACCCGCTCGGACGGGGGCGGCACCTGCATTCCGGGCCGCCGTGCAGTTGTCGTAGTACACGGATGCCGGCGCCTGCGCGGCGGGCGCCTGAGCAACAGGCGCCTGAGCAACGGGTGCCTGCACCGTCCGGGCCGACAGCTGACCCTCGAGATCCGCGATCCGCGCGGCGCGGGCGTCGAGCTCGGTCTGCGACGCCGTCGCCGCGGTCTGCATCTCGGTCACCTGGTCGGTGGCGGTCTTGAGCGACGCAGTCGCCGCGGCGAGGTCCCCGAGCGCTCGGTCGAGATCCGCGCGGGCCTCGGTCAGCGCGGTGTCGTTCTCGACAGCGACGGTCTCGGCGTCGGCGACGTCCGTCTCAAGCGAGGTCACCTGATCCTTCAGCGACGTCACCTCGGACTGGGCTCCGGCGCCGCCGGCCCCGCCGCCGAGTAGCAGTCCGGCGACCAGCGCGGATGCCGACGTGATCAGCGCCGCCTTGCGCGACATCGGACGCGCCAGGAACGTCGGCTTGCTGTCGGTACGCAGGCTGGATTCGGACATGTACTTCTCCCCCATCGCCGCGCCCCCGCGCAGCCCCGCCGTCATCATCGCGGGCCGAGCGTCACTGCACCACGGCCGCTCGCCCGAGCGTCGCAATGCGGATCGGCGGCGTCGCGTTCCGCTCCGGTCAGGTCCCGCAGAACGTCTGGTAGCCGGCCGCGAAGTCCGGACCTGCGGGCTGAGCGTACCGCTCCGCGCCCGGGCGCGCTGTGAACGGCGTCGACAGGACCGTCGTCAGCCAGCCGAGCGGCTCGAGGTCCCCTGAGGTCGCCGCGGCGAGCGCCTCCTCGACGAGGTGGTTCCGCGGCACGTAGATCGGATTCGCGGCATCCATCACCTCGGCGTCGGGATCGTGGGCCCGCCACCGGCCCAACCAGCCGGCCAGCGCCGCGTCCCCGCCGAGCGCCGCCTCGAGACCGGCGGCGTCGCCTCGCGCGGCATCCGCCAGCGACCGGAACGTCGAGGTGTAGTCCGCGCGCTTCCGCTCGAGCATCTCGTGGAAGTCGCCGGCGAGCGCCTCGACCTGCTCATCGGAGATTCGCGCTTCGGCGAGGCCGAGCTTGCGCCGCATGCCGGCGGCCCGTGCCTGGGCGAACCGGGGCCGGAACTCCGCCAGCACGCCCTGCGCCAGCTCGACCGCGCGTTCGAGCTCGTCGTCGAACAGCGGCAGCATCGCCTCGGCGAGCCGGGCGAGGTTCCACTCCGCGATGTACGGCTGTTTGCCGTAGGCGTAGCGCCCGCCGGTGTCGATCGAGCTGTAGACGGTCGCCGGGCCGTACGCGTCGAGGAACGCGCACGGACCGTAGTCGATCGTCTCGCCCGAGAGGGTCATGTTGTCGGTGTTCATCACGCCGTGGATGAAGCCGACCAGCATCCATCGGGCCACGAGGTCGGCCTGTGCTCGAACGACCGCGCGGAACAGTCCCAGCGCGGCGATCTCCTCGCCCGCCGCCTCGGGGTGGTGCCGCGCGATCGCATAGTCGACGACGGAACGCAGCACCGCGATGTCGCCGGTCCCCCGCGCGAACTCGACGCTGCCCACGCGCAGATGACTCGATGCGGTCCGCACCAGCACGGCGCCCGGGAGCGCCGTCTCGCGCTGCACCTCGCGCCCGGTCGCGACGACGGCGAGCGAGCGGGTCGTCGGGATGCCGAGGGCGTGCATGGCCTCGCTCATGACGTACTCGCGCAGCATCGGGCCGACCGCGGCGAGCCCGTCACCCGCGCGCGCGAAGGGCGTCGGCCCGGAACCCTTGAGGTGCAGATCGCGGAACGAGCCGTCGGGTGCGGTCAGCTCGCCGAGCAGCAGCGCCCGGCCGTCACCCAGGCGGGGCGAGAACCCCCCGAACTGGTGACCGGCATACGCCTGCGCGACCGACTGCGCACCGTCGGGCAGCGCGGCGCCCACGAGGAGGTCGACCCCCGCGGGGCTGCGCAGGAACCCGGCATCCAGTCCGAGCTCGCCGGCGAGCCCCTCGTTGAGCACGAGCAGCCGCGGTTCGGGCGCCGGGTCGGCCGACCACGGCCGCGCGAGCGCGGGCAACGCGTCGGCGAAGTCGTGCGACAGCGTGAGCGTTACGGGATGCATGCACCGAGGCTACGCGCGCTGCGACGACCGAGGGCCGCGCTGCGACACCGTCGTTCACGGGAGCGGTTTACACATCCGTCATGCGTTCTTGATAGGAATGTGTGGCGGTCCGCTCGGGGCCGCGGAGAGCGAGCACCATGCGTCTGTCGGTCATCGGTTGCGGTTACCTCGGAGCGGTCCACGCCGCAGCGATGGCATCCATCGGGCACGAGGTCGTCGGGATCGACGTCGACGAGCGCAAGATCGCCTCCCTCTCGAACGGAGAGGCACCGTTCTTCGAGCCCGGTCTGCAGGAGATCCTGAGCGAGGGTCTCGCGTCGGGCCGGCTCCGCTTCTCGACCGACATGGCGGATGCCGCCGGCGCCGCCGTCCACTTCATCGGCGTCGGCACCCCGCAGCAGAAGGACGGCTACGCCGCCGACCTCACCTACGTCAACGCCGCCGTCGACGCGCTCATCCCGCACCTCGCCGAGGGCGACATCGTCGCGGGCAAGTCGACGGTCCCCGTCGGCACCGCCGCCACGCTCGCCGAGCGCGTGACCCCCACCGGTGCCACGCTCGTCTGGAACCCGGAGTTCCTGCGCGAGGGCTGGGCGGTGCAAGACACCGTCGACCCCGACCGCCTCGTCGCGGGCGTCCCCGCCGGGCAGGAGGGCGAGCGCGCCGCCGACATCCTGCGGGAGGTCTACCACCCCTCGGTCGCCAAGAACACGCCGTTCATCATCACCGACCTCGCCACAGCCGAGCTCGTCAAGGTCGCCGCGAACGCCTTCCTCGCGACCAAGATCAGCTTCATCAACGCGATGGCCGAGATCGCCGAGGTCACCGGCGCCGACGTCACGACCCTCGCCGACGCGATCGGCCACGACGCCCGCATCGGCCGCCGCTTCCTCGGGGCCGGCATCGGCTTCGGCGGCGGCTGCCTGCCGAAGGACATCCGCGCGTTCTCCGCCCGCGCCGAAGAGCTCGGACGCGGCGAGTCGGTCGCGTTCCTGCGCGAGGTCGACGCCATCAACATGCGCCGCCGCGACCGCGCCGTCGACCTCGTCGTCAGCGCCTTCGGCGGGTCGGTGTTCAAGAAGAACATCACGGTGCTCGGCGCCGCGTTCAAGCCGCACAGCGACGACACCCGCGATTCCCCCGCACTCGACGTCGCCGTGCGCCTGCACGGCCTCGGTGCCTGGGTCACCGTGACCGACCCCGAGGCGATCGAGAACGCCCGCCGCATCCACCCCCAGCTGAACTACGTCGAGGACCGCGACGAGGCCCTCCGCGCCGCCGACGCCGTCATCGTCGTCACCGAGTGGGACGAGTATCGCCGCGAGCTCGACCCCGCGCACGCCGCGACGCTCACCGCCGGCCGGCTCATCGTCGACGGCCGCAACTGCCTCGACGCCGACGCCTGGCGCGCAGCCGGCTGGGACTACCGCGGCATGGGCCGCCCCTGACCCACCCACCGCCGACATACACCACCGCGCCGGATCGAGCATCTGCAACCTGCACGCTCGTCCCGCAGGCGATGATGAAGCGATGCCCGCACACCGCGACCCGAGAACCAGTCCCCTCCTGGCGGAGCGGCCTCTGACCCACGGCATCACCCGCGCACTCGACGCCGCTGAGACCATAGACGGCTTCGGCACGGATGTCGCCGCCACCCTCGACTGGGCGGTCGCGGTCGGCGCCGCACGGCCCGCCGAGCGCCCGGTGGTCGACGACTGGTCACTGCTGGCATCGGTGGCGAGCGTCGACGTCGCCGCTGCCCGCATCCTCGAACCCCACCTCGACGCGCTCGACATCCTCGACCAGGCGCATCGTCTCGACGTGAACGTCGACGTCGCCCTCGAGTCCATCGGAGCGAGCGCGAACTCGACCTGGGGTGTGTTCGCCGCCGAAGCACCGGGCATGCGACTCGATGCCCACCGCGCCGCCGACGGGTGGCGGCTGTCGGGAACGAAGCCGTGGTGCTCGCTCGCGCACGAGCTCACCCACGCGCTCGTCACCGCGTGGGTCGGCGATGAGCGCCGACTGTTCGCCGTGGCGCTGCGCACTCCCCAGGTCGACCCGCACGCGGGGCCCTGGCACGCTCGTGGGCTCACTCAGGTGATGAGCGCTCCGGTCGAGTTCACCGACGCGACCGCGGTGCCGGTCGGAGAGGCGGGCTGGTATCTGCGCCGTCCCGGCTTCGCGCACGGCGGGATCGGCGTGGCCGCCTGCTGGTGGGGTGGAGCCCTCCCCCTCCGAGACGCTCTGCTCGAGGCGGCTCGGCGTACCGGCGCCGACCAGCTGTCACGAGTCCACCTCGCCCGCGTCGACACCGCTCTGTGGAACGCGCGGCTGACGCTGAAGGCCGCAGCGGCGACGATCGACGCCGACCCGGACCCGGCACTGCTCGCCGGCCGGGTGCGCGCGATCGTGTCGGATGCCGTCGAGACGGCGCTGACGGAGTCTGCGCGAGCGCTCGGCCCCTTGCCCCTCGTGGCCGACGAGAGCCATGCCCGCCGGGTCGCCGATCTGCAGATCTACATCCGTCAGCACCACGGCGAACGCGATCTCGCTCGCCTCGGCGGCAGCGTGAGCGAAGGGCGCGGCCAATGGTGAGCTTCAGCCACCGCGATCCCGGCACCCCTGAAGCGACGTGGGCCGCGGCCTTCGCCGAACGGTCGCTGCCGGTGCTGCCCGAGGATTTCGACCACCTCCTCGTCGTCGCCGCCCATCCCGACGACGAGACTCTCGGCGCCGCGGGGCTCATAGCGCGCACTACCCGACGCGGCGGAGCGGTCTCGGTCATCATCGCGACCGACGGCGAAGGGTCGCATCCCGATTCCCCGACGCACACGCCCGACGAGCTGGCCACGCTCCGTCGAGACGAGGCCGAGCGCGCACTCGAGCACCTCTCACCCGCCATCCGACGGCGTTTCCTCGGTCTCCCCGACGGCCGGACCGACGACCACCGCGACGAGATCGCCGGCGCGATCGCAGACGCGCTCGGCGACGAACCGGTCCCCGAACGCACGCTCGTGGTCTCGACATGGACAGGTGACGGCCATCGCGATCACCGCGTCGTCGGCGAGGTCGCCGCGGCGGTGTGCGGCGAGCGCGACGTCCCGTGGCGGTCCTACCCGATCTGGCTCTGGCACTGGGGTTCCCCCGACGACGCGCCCTGGGACGACGTCGACCTCGTCGACCTCGACGGGGATGCGCTCGAGCGCAAGCGGGCCGCCATGCGCCTCCACCGCACACAGGTCGAGCCGCTCTCGGCGGCCGCGGGGGACGAGGAGATGCTCCACGGGGGAATGCAGCAGCACTTCGAGCGCGGGTTCGAGGTGTTCGTGCGTCCCCCGCGCCGCACCGGCAGCCTCCCCCGCGACTTCTTCGACGCCTTCTACCGCCGAAACGGTGACGACCCCTGGGGGTTCGACTCGCGGTGGTACGAGCAGCGCAAGCGTGCGATCACGATGGCGACCATGCCCCGCGCACGCTACCGGTCCGCCCTCGAGCTCGGCTGCTCGACGGGTGCGCTCACCGCGCTCCTCGCCGACCGCTGCGAGGCCGTGCTCGCCCTCGACATCGCCGACGCTCCGCTCGCCGTCGCCAGACGTCGCCTCGGCGAGCGCGCGGGGGTTCATCTCGCTCGCGCCGAGCTGCCCGCCGAGTGGCCCGCCGGCGAGTTCGACCTCATCGTCGCGTCCGAGGTGGGCTACTACTGGGACCCCGCTGACCTGGCCCGGGCGATCACGCGGATCGCCGCATCTCTCGCGCCCGACGGCCACCTCATCGCCTGCCATTGGCGTCACCCCGTGGCGGAGTACCCGCTCTCGGGAGATGAGGTCCACGCGGCTCTCGATGCCGAGCACGCCCTGACCCGGCTGGCCCGGCACGAGGAGGAGGACTTCATCCTCGAGGTGTTCGGACGAACGCATGCACGATCGGTCGCGGTCGAGACGGGCCTCATTCCGTGAGCCCGATCGCCGTGGCCGTCGTCGTCCCCGTGCACGACGAAGCGGCGCTGCTCGATGCCTGCCTCGCTGCGCTGACCGCCGCGGTCGCTCACGCGCGTCGAACCCATCCCGGCATCCGGGTCGCACCCGTCGTCGTCCTCGACGCTTGCACCGACGCCTCCGAACGCATCGCGAGGTCATGGCCCGTCAGCATCCGGCGCATCGACGCACGCCGCGTCGGGACCGCTCGCCGGAAAGGGGTCGAGGCGGCCCTCGCCGAACTCGGCAGCCCCGCGCCGGACGACACCTGGATCGCGACGACCGACGGCGATTCCACCGTCCCGGTCACGTGGCTGACCCACCAGCTCGATCTCCGCGCCGCGGGCGCCGATGTCGTCCTCGGCACCGTGCGTCCGGATTTCGCCGACCTCACGCCCGCCCACACCGCGCACTGGATCGCGACGCACCCTCGCGGAGCGCCCGCCGGTAACGTGCACGGCGCGAATCTGGGGATGAGTGCCGCCGTGCACCTCGCCGCGGGCGGATTTCCCGATCTCGACGAGCATGAGGATGTCGAAGTCGTGCGGGCCGCGCGCGCGTCCGGCGCGCGGGTCGTGGCCACAGACGACAATGAGGTCACGACCTCGGGCAGGTTCGAAGGCCGGACTCCCGGGGGATACGCGGCCTTCGTCCACGCCACGCATCAGCGCATCTCAGGTCAGGTGTCACCTTGAGGCACTGAGGTCCTCAGGCCGCGCGCATCGTCACCGGGCGCGGCACCGACGGTTCACCTGAGGGTCATCCCCCCGCCACCGGACCATCATCCTCTCGGACGCCCCCGTCCGTAGGGTGCTCCGCGTGCCCGCCCTCACCTCACGTCTCTCCCGCCCGGCCCCGAGAACGCGCCGCGGCGCAGTCGCACTGCTCGCCGTCGTCACCGCGACCGCTGCGAGCATCGGCGCCCTGAGCCCGGCATCCGCCGTCGCCGCGCCCGACACGGGCGGACTCGACCTCGGCGGCGGGAACTCGTCGATGCTCAGCGCCGACGCTCAGACGCTCGCGCCCGGACTGGAGCTCACCGACTTCCGCCGGCTGCAACCCGCCGGCTGGGTGACCGGCCACGTGATGCGCGCCGACCTCACGACACCGACCCTGTCGCTCGACGTGCTCGACGCCGGCACGGTGTCGGGTGGTGCCATGCTCAGCGACCAGATCGCCGGCACCGGTGCGGTCGCGGCGATCAACGGCGACTACTTCGACATGAACTACTCGACCGCACCGGTCGGCACGAACGTGTCACCGACCGAAGGTCTGCGTACCGCGGCCCCCGGCATGCGCCAGGCGTTCACGATCTCCGACGGACTCGCCGCCGTGCAGGCCCTGACCTCGGGCGCCACGGTCGCCGTCGACGGCACCGTGCACCGACTGGCCGGCGTCAACAGCCCCGACATCGGCGTCGACGGCATCGGGTGGTACACCCCCGCGTGGGGCTCCCACCCGTTGAGCCGCCCGCTCGGCGGACCCGCCGAGATCGCCGGCTCGATCGCCCGCGTCACGGTGCAGGACGGCGTCGTGACCGAGGTCACCACCGACGCGGCATCCGTCACGGGCACGACGGCCATCGCCGACGGCTCCGGCGTGCTCATCGGCCGTGACGGCGGCGCCACCACGCTGGCCGCCTTCGAGGTCGGCGACACGGTCGAGGTCACGGTCGAGGCGTCCGCCGACGTCGACCTCGCCGTCAGCGGGTCGCAGCGCATGATCGTCGACGGCGTGCAGACCGACGAAGACCAGGTCGAGGCGGCCCGCACCGCCATCGGCGTCAACCGCGACGGCACGGAGGTCACCGTCGTCACCATCGACGGACGCGCCGGCGACAGCCGCGGCATGACCATCCGAGAGCTCGGCGACCTCATGCTCGACCTCGACGTCTACAACGCCGTCAACCTCGACGGCGGCGGCTCGACGATGCTCGCCGTGCGCGAACCCGGTGACGCCGAGGCGTCCATCCACAACCGCCCCTCCGACGGGGGCGAGCGCGTCGTCGCCAACAGCCTCGCCTTCTTCTCGTCGGCCCCGGCCGGCGTCGTCGACGACGTGAAGGTCGCACCGGCCCTCGACGCGGCCGGCTCCGACGCCGTCTTCCCCGGGCTCCACCGCACGCTGGCCGGCACCGGCCTCGACGCCAACCTCACGGGGGTCGACGTCATCGGCGATTTCTCCGCGACGGATGCCGCTGTCACGGTGTCTGCGTCGGGTGACGCGACGGCGCTCGTCGCGGGCGTGACCCCGGGCACCGCCACCGTCTCGTTCGAGGCCGAGGGCAAGACCGCGACCACCGAGGTGCGGGTGCTCGGCGACCTCGAGCGGGTGCGCCCGTCGTCGACGGTCGTCGCCCTGCCCGAGCCCGGCCAGACCGCGACCGTCCGCCTCACGGGTCTGGACGCCGACGGCTTCACCGCGCCGCTCGAGACCGCCGACGTCAGCGTCGAGCACGGGGCCGACGTGACCGTCGAGCGGAACGGCCTGGACGCGTTCCTCATCACCCCGACCACCGACAGCGGCTCGGCGACGGTGACCTTCACCGCCGGTGGACGCAGCGTCGACGTCGCGGTGACCATCGGCTACCGCACCATCTCGGTGGCCGATTTCACCGACGCGGCGTCGTGGACCGCCGGAGTCGCGCGTGCGACCGGTGAGCTCACCCCGACCACCGGCCCCGACGGTCGAGCCGCGCTGCGCATGACCTACGACTTCACCACCACCACCAGCACGCGCGGCTACTACGCGATCGCTCCGGAGCAGGTCGATGCCGCGTCGGGCCGCGTGCTCGAGGGCCAGCCGCAAGCGATCACGCTGTGGATCGACGGCGACGGCTCGGGCGCCTGGCCCCGCCTGCAGATGCGAACCGGCACCGACACGACGATCAACCTCGACGGCCCCATGATCGACTGGACCGGCTGGCGCCAGGCACGCTTCACCGTGCCGGCGGGCACGGCGTATCCGCTGACATTCCAGCGTGTGCGCATTATGGAGACCCGGTCGTCGGCCACCTACCACGGCGACATCGCCATCTCCGGCCTCGAGTCGATCGTCGCATCCGACGTCGACCAGCCGGTGGCCCCGAAGGTGTTCGACCCGGTGATCGTCACCGACGGCAGCGTCGACGGCCGCTCCCAGCGGATCGCGGTCATGAGCGACGCGCAGTTCGTCGCCCGCAACCCCGATTCCGAGGTCGTCGTCGCCGCACGCGAGACACTGCGCGAGATCGTCGCGGCCGAGCCCGACTACCTCGTCATCAACGGAGACTTCGTCGACGAGGCATCCGTCGCCGACTTCGAGCTCGCTGCCCGCATCCTCGAGGAGGAGGTCGGCGACCGTGTGCCCTACATCTACGTGCCCGGCAACCACGAGATCATGGGCGGCGCGATCTCGAACTTCACCTCGGCGTTCGGCGCGGCGTTCCGATCCGTCGACCTCGGCTCGACGCGCATGATCACCCTGAACTCGTCGGCCGGCTCGTTCCGGGCGTCGGGCATGGAGCAGCTGGAGTTCCTGGACTCCGAGTTGGCCGCCGCGGCGGAGGACTCGTCGGTGACGGGCGTGCTCGTCTTCTCGCACCACCCGGCCGACGACCCGCTGCCGTCGAAGGCGAGCCAGCTCTCCGACCGCTACGAGGCGGCGCAGTTCGTGTCGACGCTCGCGGCCTTCCGCGCCGACACCGGCAAGTCGGTCGCCATGGTGAACGGCCACGTCGGCGTCTTCGACGCGACGAGCTACGACGGCGTCTCGCGGGTGCTGAACGGCAACTCGGGCAAGGGGCCCTCGGGAACCCCGGATGCCGGCGGCTTCACCGGCTGGACCATGCTCGGCGTGAACCCCGGCGCCGGTGTCGTGGGCACGGGGCCCGCCGTGGTGGAGGACCGCATCCGATGGATGCAGGCCGAGACGAACCCGCGCGTGCAATCGCTCGATCTCGCGGCACCGACGGTGCTCGAGGTCGGCGAGACGGTGCCCGTGTCGGCGACGCTGACACAGGACGGCGGGCGCACGGTTCCCGTCGCCTGGCCGGTGAGCGCGGACTGGGCCGGCGCCGGGCTCGACGTCGTCGGGTCGGATGCACGGGCGGACGCCGAGGCGCGATCGGGGCGCGCCGAGCGCGCGCAGACCGAAGCAGCCGCCTCGGGCGCGCTGCGCCTGAACCCCTCCTCCGGTGAGCTGACCGCCGTGTCGGCCGGCGATGCCTCGATCTCGGTGACCGTGAACGGGGTGACCGACACGGTGGAGGTCACGGTCGTCGCGGCGCCGGGTGATGGAGCACTCGACCTTCGACGGCCGCATCGCCGGCCTCGGCACCGCGTCGGGCACCCGGGTGGTGCTCGGCCTCTGGCGTCGCAGCCC
>JAAIGF010143472.1_pt1 | contig 12967 bp, 12 predicted proteins | sample 6487441 | NCBI WGS metagenome assembly JAAIGF01 (sample SAMN13974129, study PRJNA590717) | phyllosphere metagenome | biome: pepper field; feature: multiple bacterial spot infested pepper fields; material: pepper leaves; isolation source: leaves from pepper fields | host: Capsicum annuum ... | reverse complement strand
GATAGAATATCGTTGATGGTAAAGCCCTTTTCAGCAAGCAATTCATCTACTTTTTCACGGTTGTCACGGAGCACGGCATAAGCTGCGGAGTTGCTCGAGGTGGCCCCGTCAATCAACAGGTTGATATCTTCGGCATTCAGTAATTTTTCTGCGCCTTTCAACGAGATATATCGCTCGATGGCTCGCTGGCCAAGTGCTTCATCATAAGCAGCGCTGGCCACACTTGCTGTTTTCTTTGCTATATCCGCATCGTTTGGATGCGCTTCAAATTTCTTGACGAGCGTTTCATATTGCTGCTCCGGGTCTAAACCAGCCTGCGCGCGTTCGATAAATGCGTCAGCCTCACCGCCGCCCACGATACGATGCACCAGTTCGCCGTCAGGATTGAAGATCAGGAAAGTAGGATAGGCGCGCACCGTGTAATCTGTAGCAAAACGTTTCGCCTCGGCATACCATGATTTTACCTCCTCACTATCCTCTTTTGTTTCATCCATCTGCAGTTTAAGATTAACAAAATTAGCATTGAAAAAATCGCCTACTTTTTCCTGCGGAAATATATTGGCTGACATGTATTTGCAGGGGCCGCACCAGGTAGTAAAACAGTCGACAAAAATATGTTTGTTTTCTGCCTTTGCTTTCGCTTTTACTTTATCCCAGTTACTGTCATGTTCGAATGCTATTCCTTTTTCCTGCGCTACGGATAGCAGCGGAAAAATAAAGCATATAAAAAGAAACTTCTTCATAATAGCTGATTTTGTTAAGGTATTTCGTTATCTGAAGCTTAATCTACGAAAATTTCAAAAAAAAATCCAAGAATATTTTCTTGGATTTTTTTAACTCAGTAAAAAAGTGGCTATAGCGCTAATTTAGACTGCATATTTTTTGTTAACGCTTTTTTGTGTAACAAGATAGAAATTGTTTTGTAACGAACATACTCTTTGCTGGCGTACATATAACCTTTGTAGTCGTTAGATTCGCCCCAAGAGTTTTTAACGATATAATACGGCTTTCCATTCTGATCTTTCACGGTACCTACAATGTGCATACCGTGGTCATCTGTCGTGCTGTAGTTATCAAATGCCTCTTGGCGCTGCGCAGCTGTAATAACAGGTTCTGCTTTCGGTCCGTTAAACATGTTTTCTTGTTCCGCTTTCGTCATTTGTTCAAATGGTTTTTCCGGCACATACGCTACACCGTTTTTCCAGCTGAAGCTTTTTTCTGAGACATCCGTTGCCCAGGCTACGGTATATCCGTTTTCCAATGCATGATCAATGATATCTGTCAGGTCGTTGATCTGTACGTTATAAAAACGCTCGAACGACCAGTTGTCTGGAATAAGCAGCACGAAAGGTTTGTAATACGCATGTTCGTCAAAAGAGGAAATACCGACATAATCATCTGGATTAATTCCGATAACTTGATCGGCAAAAGTGCGTGGCGTATAAGTTTTGCCTTTGTATGAAAACGATGTTGGCACCTCGCCGAGGTAAGCATCCATAGCTGCTGTAAAAGCATGCAGCCAGTTGCTGCTTGGTTTTTTGCTTTTAGCGACGGTTTCGGTCATGCCTTGTAAAAGCGGGCCCATTTCCGAAAAGTTATTGCGGGTTTGGTCTGTTGGCAATCCGCTGTACACTTCGCGTGGTACAGCGCCGTATTTGCGGAAAATTGTCAACACATCATGCAACTGACCACCGTCACCTTGTGCTTGATCGCCATGCAAGCGGACGAAGTTTTTAGCTTTCTCAATGTAAGTATTGCGTGCCGTAAAAATTTGCGAAATTTCGATCGGCTGTTTGCCCATTCTAATCATTTCAGACTCCAGAAAGGAATTGCCGGAGTATGACCAGCATGTGCCCGAAGAGCCTTGATCTTTGATGGAGGTATTGGCCAGGTTGATAACTTCTGTAAATTTAAAGCCTTCCTTGCTGTTATCGCTGGCGTTGTTTTTTAACGAATTGATCAGGTTATCCTGCGCATTAACGTTTACGGTAGCCGAAAATAACGCTGCCGCGAGTAATATTGATTTATTCCAGTTCATTTGTGTTGTTTAATTTTACGAAGTTATAATTTTACAGCAGGTTAAGCTAAAATTCCATTGTAAAATTCATATCACATAAAAAAGGCTCTTTTTCAGAGCCTTTTTTATGTGATTAATGCGATAAATTTTCTTTTTTCGGAAACAGCAGCGAAGCGACGATGCTGATGACCAATATAGAGACGATGATGATCAAAGAATGGATCGTTTGGAATCCAATAGACTCCAGCCAGCTGTGCAACAGCATTTTCGCACCGATGAAGATAAGCAAGAATGCTAATCCAACTTTCAGGTAGTGGAATTTGTGAATCACATTGACCAGCAGGAAAAACATCGAACGCAATCCTAACACCGCAAAAATATTAGAGAAGAACACGATATACGGATCTTTTGTTACCGAGAAAATTGCCGGAATGGAATCTACCGCAAATATCAAATCGGTAAACTCAATAACCAACAAGACTAAAAAAAGCGGCGTCATGTAGCGTACGCCATTTTCGATATGGAAGAACTTTCCACCATCCAGACGCGGCGTGACCTTGAAATATTTGGACGCAAACTTTACCACGGGGTGGTTTTGCGGGTCCACTTCTTCTTCCTTATTTCGGTTGATATACATGTTGATACCAGTATACACCAAAAACGCACCGAAGACGTACAGTATCCAGCCAAATTTGGCGATCAGTGCAGCTCCAACGAAGATGAATATACAGCGTAACAAGATGGCCCCGATAATACCCCAAACTAATACTTTATGGTAGTATTTTTCCGGAATACCAAAAGAAGAGAATAGTAAAACCATCACAAAAATATTGTCTACAGAGAGCGCATACTCGACAACATAACCCGTTAAATATTCAAACATAAGGGTTTTGTTGTAAAGTTGTATGCTTGCCGCCACATCATTTGCTATGGGGGTAATGTTATGGTAATGTTTTTCGATAATGGCTTTTAAACTTGCCAAATCATGTACGTCGTGGAGCTGGTTTCCCCAAAAGTATAAGACCAGTCCAAACCCCAAAGCAAATAAAACCCAGATACCGCTCATAATCGCGGCAGATTTAAGTGTTACTGGCTTGTCGCTTTTTGAAAATAACCCTAAGTCTATGGCAAGCATGAGGATAATAAAGACAATAAATCCTCCAAAAAATAGCAACTCGTGACTCATATTTGTTTTATTTAGTTCGTTCTGTTGTAAATCTCACCAGTTGTTCCAAGGCTACGCGGTAAGCATTATCCGGAAAGGTAGCCAGTATATCAAAAGCTTCTTGCTGGTAACGCAGCATCATTTCTCTCGCGTAATCCATCCCGCCGCTTGTGCGAACAAAAGCGATCACTTCCGCTACTTTTTCTTTGTTTTCGCTATGGTTACGCACTAAGTTTATTATCCTTCTCTTCTCTGTGGTACTGGTATTTTTCAGAGCATAGATCAAAGGCAAGGTCATTTTCTTTTCTTTAATATCATTGCCTACCGGCTTACCGACATCATCAAGCCCGAAATCAAAAAGATCATCTTTTATCTGGAAAGCGATACCTACTTTTTCGCCAAATGTGCGCAGCAATTGTACTTTTTCATCGGCAACAGCTGTTGAGGCCGCTCCGCAGGCGCAGCATGAAGCTATCAAAGATGCCGTTTTTTTACGGATGATTTCGAAATATATATCTTCCTGGATATCAAGTTTGCGGGCTTTCTCAATTTGTAGCAGTTCACCTTCGCTCATTTGCTCTACGGCTTCTGATACAATCTTTAACAGGGTATGCTCATCATTTCGAACGGAAAGTAGTAGGCCTTTGGCCAAAAGGAAATCGCCTATCAACACGGCTACTTTATTTTTCCACAAGGCGTTTACGCTGAAAAAACCTCGACGCTCGTTGGCATTATCAACGACATCATCATGCACTAAGGAGGCGGTGTGCAACAGCTCGACCAGTGAGGCGCCACGATAGGTGGAATCGTTTATATTACCGCATAAGCCAGCCGACAGAAAAACAAACATCGGACGCATTTGCTTCCCCTTTTGCTTAATGATGTATTGGGTAATACGATTTAACAAGGGGACAGAGCTTCGCATCGATTCTTTAAATCGGCCTTCAAATATTTTAAGCTCTTGTGCTATTGGAGTTTGTATATCTTTTAATTTCAGCATGGAAAATGGTTAGATAACCATATCTTTTAAGCGGTTAAAACTGCGATAAATATAAGAAATAGATTATAAAGCATCGACTGCTAATTCCAATTCTTTATACCAATCGTTTCCATACGCGCGAATCAGTGGGTCTTTCAAAAATTTGTACACGGGTACGCCCAGTTCTTTTCCAAAAGTACAAGCATCGTGGCAAATGTGCCAACGATCGTAGTGCAGAACTTCAAATTCAGGATACTGGGTGGTGCGTATAGGATATAGATGGCAGGAGATCGGTTTTTTCCAATCGACCTCGCCCAGTTCATACGCTTTTTCAATTGCACATTTTGTGATTCCGTTATCCCAGGTAACGTAAGCACACTCTTTATCGCCGTCGACGCAGGTGGTCGTTAAATCACCGTCAGCGTCTACAACGTGTGTTCCTTGCTCTTCGATAGCCTGAATACCGGCTGCCGTCATGTAAGGTTTAACTTTCGGATAGATCTGTTTTAAGATTTCGGTCTCCTGCGCATGTAAAGGTGCCCCAGCATCTCCTTCTACACAACATATGCCCTTACATTTTGTCAAATTGCAAACAAAGTCATTTTTAATAATGTCTTCATGCACCAATACATGACCTACTTCTATCATTGTTTTTTTATTTTGAATAACTTACGCGTTGTCCTAATTTATGTTTCAATCCGCTAGCTTGTACCAAGTCCATCGTGACCGAACCGATCAATATTTCGACTTCCGCTTTTACCGGAATCCGGTTGCCATCATTGGTCACCCACAAATATAGTTTGCTGTCTTTCTTAAAAATACGGCCTGGTTTTATCTCTGGACTAAACTTAATACATTCCACCATACCCAGCGAAGTATTGATCTTTTCGAGGCCAACATACTGCACCGCCAATTGCGATACCTCATCATTAAGAAAATACGTGATCTTAAATGTGTCGCCTTTCTTTAGCGAACTAAGGTCGAGATTTCTTGAAAAATAATACGATGATAATAAGTCAAAAAACTGGCTCGTCGGACTTTTGAATGTTCCTTTCTTGCCCGATACTTTTTTGTTATTGTGGTCAAAAGTCGCGTATTCCTTTCTGCTGTAGCTGCCCTCGTGGATATCTTCGGTGTACAGGTAGGGGAGGTAGGTATCGCCGTCGATGTACGAATCGTATTGATTTTTTACCGTGTAAAAAACGGAAAATGCGCCCGAGGTTTGTCCAAAAGCCGAGAGATGAAAAGCATTGGGGTTGCTAAAACGCAATTTGGACTTTTCAACTTTCAAGGTTCCCGTAGCTGCGGAGATAATACCGTAACGTAGTTTATAAGTTAATTTTTCGCCTTCTTTATAGGTTGGTTGCGGAAGGTAAGGAAGCGTCTGCGCAACGCTGATGCAAATGCTGCCTACGAAAAATAGAATTACTGCGTATAATTTCTTCATATAGTGATTGACAAATGTGAATGCCAATAGTTTAACTTTTTCGTTTAAATACCGGAACGGTAGAGCAAGGCTCGCCATACATGATGCTTTTTGCTACTTTACTTAAACCTACAGTAAACTTTACGAATGCCGATTCTGGAATGAAAATATCGCCGCAGCCTTTTACTACCACACGCTGATCTTGGTATTCTGCGTAGTCTATCGATGCTATTGCAGCGCTAAAAAGTTCGTTCAACACGAGGTCTTTATCGCCGAAATGTACTGACAACGCATAAGGTTCCAATTTGTTGGCCAATAGCATATAAGCCCACGTTGGTACGATGGCGTCGGTAGAACAGATGATACCGATATGTTTGTCTGCATACTGCGTCCAGTCGTGCGCTTTAATAAAGTCCCGGAAATCTTTTTCTTTCAAGATTAATCCATGAAATAGGTTGTCTTTGATATCGTAGACAACGATAGCTTCTTGAGGAGCATATTTTGCCAGATCGATCGTGCGTAGCCCGCTTTGCGCGACCTTATTTACAATATTTTCTTGAATTTCCATCATATCCCAAAATAAAAAAGCCGGACAAAAAATGTCCGGCTATAAAGTTACTGATTATATCTTAATAGAATCTAATGCGATTGTCATCTATATCCGCTTTATTTTGAAGCGCTTGGTAGATAGAAGCCCACGCACGTTGTGTTTTCGAGCCTAGCAATTGTTTCTTTTGGTTTGCCATATCACTTGCTACCAATTCGGCCGGATTTACAAATCCCGTTACCTGTACCGCGTATACACCTTGCGTGCCTTTTACTGTTTTTGATAATTTATTTGGCTGTAAACCAAACGCTGTACCCACGACACTAGGTTCTAACGCGATGCCCGGTAAAACAGGGTTTGCAAGAACGATATTTTCTACAGCAACAGCAGTTTTGCTTAGTTTTTGTGCCGCTTGATCGATAGATGACGAACCGTTTAAGGCGTTGTTCATTTTCTCGGTCAGCATCTTCGCTTTCACTTCGTTTTTAACCTGTGCTTCAATATGTGGTTTCACAGCTTCAAGTGATAAATTGCCTTTTGGCTGAACATCAACTACGCGTGCTATAATAAAGTTTTGCTCCGTATCGAATACTTTCTCTGTGATAGCGCCTTTTTTGGCTTCGAATATCCAGCGAATCAAATCGCGCGTCACTTCTACACCGTTAAAGTTATTATCCATCGCTACGACGCGATCAACTTTCTGCACGTTTACACCTTGCTTCGAGGCAATTTCTGTAAAGTTTTTGTCATTGGCATCACCAAAGAAATTGTTAGCCTTTGTGTAAGCCGCTTCTGTTGTTGCTTTTCCGCTATTGATCGCTTTATCTACAATGGCCGCTTTGACAATTTTCGAGTTTCCGATCTGTTTTTCGATTTTGATGATGTGCGTACCGTAACGACTGTTGACAATGATGACATCACCTGCTTTTCCGCCGAATACGGCTTCATCAAACTCCGGCACCATCTGTCCGCGTGGGAATGTTCCTAAATCACCACCGTTTACTTTGCTACCTTGATCTACACTAAATTGTACCGCCAATGCCGCAAAGCTTTCGCCTTTTTGGATCAATCCTTTGATAGAATCTGCCTTTACTTTCGCTTTATCGACACCACCTTCGGCTGTTGCATTTAAAAGAATATGGGATGCTTGAACAGAGTCTGGGCTAAATTTCGAATCAACTACTTTGGCAATTTCAAAAACACCGTTAGAAAGGAAAGGACCTACCGTTGTACCAACTGCGGCGTTAAAAATAACCGAGTCTAATGCCGGGCTAACTTGTCCTTTGCGGATGTACGTGAACGGGTGTTTCGTATCGGAATTAACAGCAGCAAAAAGTGAATCGGTTTTAGACGCTACCAATTCGGCTTTTAATTGCTCGATGGTTGATTTTGTCGCAGCCGTATCATTTGCTGTTGGTGTAGCATCAAACAATACATATTCTACTGTTCTGCTTTCTTCCGGGTTTTTAAACGTGTTTTTGTGCGCGTCGTAATAGGCTTTGTAATCGCTGTCCGTCAATTTGATTTCGCCATCTTTAATAGATGAGTAATCTAACAGCAAATATTTAAAGTTTGCCAGTTTATTGCGGTTGTTATATTCGTCTTGCGCTTCTAATGACGTAACATAAACACTGTTGCTCAATAGGTTGGAATATTTTTGGTTTAAACGCTCATTTCTGATGTTTTCCAAAAGTGCATTCCATTGCGCCTGCATTTCCGGTGTGCCCTGTGTGTTTACCTGGGAGATGAATGTCATCAGCTGGTTTTTGTCGAATGTGCCCGTTTCTGGATTGGTGAATGCTTGCACGATTTGCGGCGATGGATTAGTGCCTGTTACTAAGCTATTCAATTCGTCTTTTCCAACAGTCAATCCCAATTTTTCGATTTCTTGCTTTAACAATTCTTGCGAAACAAATTGATTCCAAACTTGTTGAACAGCGTAGTTGCGGATCTGTGGAGATGCCGCGCCACCCATTTGTTGTTGATACATGGCTGTCGTTTGATCAACCTGCGCATTGAACGCCTGATAATCGATAGACTCACCGTTTACGTTACCAACCTGATTTTGACTCTTCATCCAAAAAGGAGTACCCACATTGATGATGTCTCCTAATAAAAACGCAACAATTGCCAAACCGATGATGGTAACTACCAACCCCGCTCGGTTCCGCAAATAGCTCATTAATCCCATAGTCTATATACTGTGTTTATTTTGTAAATGCTTTTTTCAGTTATTTAATTGACCTTCATTAAAAACAAGGCGCAAGATACAACTTTTAATAAAAAAAATATAAAAAATTACGAGGGTTACAAACTTAATTTAGTAAAAAATGTTATGCATGGGGTTATCGTCCGAAAGATGGTAGCTGCTGCTCGCCACTTGGGAGATAATAGCCCGTCATGTTTTGCCCGTCAATCTTTTTAAAGTTGGTATCGGAAATAAAGGAAGTGGCCTGAAAACTACCCCGGCCATCTTTAAGATCGAATACGATCGGAACGGTATTGTAGTAAATATTTTTTTTCTCGTCAAAGAAGAGTTCTTCGGTCTTTATGACTGATCCGTTGGCCATATTAACGACCACGTTCTTCCGAAATTCGGTTATGCCTTCGTTTGCTCTTTGCGTGGCGTAATCTGACTTAATACGCTGCGACTCGTTTCCTTTTTCGTCAAAAAAGCGAATCAACACGCCTTTTCTAAATTCGTACATACCGATGCTGTCCGGGTATTCGCGCAACTCGGGCGATGTAAGCTCTGCTTTTACCAAGGCCGAGTCGCTATACGTTACGACTACATCTTTTGAAGTATTTACGTTTTCTTCCTGCTGAATATTGGCAATTTTCTCTACATCGCGCAAATCGTTTTCACAGGCTGTAAAAGCGCTTGCCCCCATCAATAGTCCAATTGATAGGGGCAGTATTTGCGTTATATTTTTGAGCGATCGAACCATCGTTAATCTAAACTCCGACGCATAAACCAGGAATCATTGATCGTAAAGCCAAAGTTGATGTTGATGTAACGTTCACGAATCAGGTTATTTGTCAAGCCGCCTTGTTGTCCCAATTCGGCGGAGACATTGATCTGCGAAAATGTTCTGCCGAAGTTGGTTTCTGGCAATGGAAATCCGAAACCGAACGTGACGGCCATGTCGTTCACCTGCTGATTACGGTAAACCAACGGCGTTTTGTTGTAACGGAAACCTAACCGGTAATCCACTTGATTGATATAACGTACAGATGTTGGATCGGGCTTGATCTGACCGCCGATGGCAAATCCGTAACCTTTTCCTAGCCTTGCCTGGTTGTCTGTATTCTGAAAATTTGTCCAATCCGCATATTTGAAATCTGCACCGATCATCCAGTTGTAACCCTTCGATAGCGTGAAACCAAAGTTATGTTTAAGCGGTAAGTTCAATTTGCGCGTGCCGAGCGATTCAATGTTGGTTGTATCTTGTGGCGGCGAGGTAAAATCTTCTTGTGCACTCGGTGCGAAAATCGTGATCATACGCTCGGTTCTTGCATTGATGGTATTGTTTAGCGACCCGCTGTAGCCTAGCGTCAGATTTAATTTGTTTCCTAAGTTTTTTGTGTACTGCACACCGTAGTCTACCGTTACGCCACGAATATTTCTCGTGAGCGTGCTTTGTGTGTGGAAAGCTTGTAAATTAAATGGAAATTCAACCCGTTCATTATCATACAAGTTTCCGAATAGAAATCCGACATTGGCACCAATACTTAAACCTTTAAACGGCGAGACACCATAACCTAAAAAAGCCTTGTTTATACCGCCTTCGCCAGAAAACGATGTGCGGTAGCTAGCGGTATCAATGGAACCTGCCTGGCTAGAGGAATAGCCAACATCCGAATAAGGAAGCAAACCAAAAGCCAATCCGCCGTATTTTGAGAACGGAACGGCAATTGCGAGGTGACTGAAAGCGAAATCTGCGGTTTGGTCAGAAGTTTGTCCTTTAGTTAACTGCGTATAATTACCATACAATCCCGCCTCCAAAATCGTTCTGTTCAATCCTGAAAGCGAAGCCGGATTGGCAATATTTAATGTCGGAAGACCGTTTAAATATTTTACACCGGTAGAGATACCACCCATTGCGCGTGTTTGTGGAAGCAGATCCTCCCGCATTTGGCCGATGCCAAACTGAGAGTAGGGAGAGGCAGATGTTGATCGTTGAGCATAACTTTTTTGTCCAACTAACAAACTTAAGCCCAACAACAATTGTAGTGCTATTTTAGTAATACTTCCTATTGAATCTCTGTGCATATGTGTATGTGTTGCATTTTAGCAAAATCCAGCTTTCACTAGTTATTTTTTTAGGCGTTCATTGTGCTGGGCCTCTAATTTGAACATGTTGCTAAAATGATTGCGCTGTCTAAATTTGATACAAAACTATTTAATTTTTAATTATTCCGTTAGTTCTATTTGTTAAAAAAGGTTAATCGGTTAAGTCCTAGTGGATTATCCTGTCGCGCTTAAAAGAACTGAAAATAGACTATACTGGCGATAATAATTAAATATAGTGTTTCATAAATCCACTTCGATTTGGAGTGCGTGAAGTAATAAGCCAGGTAAATGGCTATCGGCGGTGCGCACAGCAAAAAGTGGTTAATCGTGATATGCTCGTTCAGGTAAAAAGAACTCAAGGTGAGTAATACCATGAAAAACAACAGTTGAAATGCCTTTCTGATATGCACCACACTTTTAAAAAATTGATCTTTTAACACCACCAAAAAGAAGAGCAGGGCAATGACGATCGGTACGATAACGAGGTAATCGTATACATTTAAAGAAAGCTCGGTCGGGAAAGCATAGCCCAATGGTTCGAAGATAGCAAAGAAGTCATTCAGCCTTCCGGTCCAGTAATAGACAACGCCCAAAAGGAAATAGATGGTTGAAAAGCCGAGTAACGGCGTCATCCATTCGCGCCAATTGAACGGCCGGAATACGATAAGGCTGATCCACAGCAGGATCATCATGACCATAAACGGAAAATAAATGAGGCTTCCGGCAGCGACAATCATGCCCAGATCGTACATTAAGCCCTTGACATCATTTTGTTTGTAGATGTTGAACAATTTGCCTAACATCCATATGGCGATAAAATTACAGATAAGTGGGGGCGACAACACCAGAAAAGGCGCACACAAACTGACTAAGGTCATGTACATTAAAGCCGTCAAAAAATTGGGTTTGCCCAGGAAATTAAAATGGCTAATGATGCGATTCAGGAAAAAAGCTTGCAGCAAGGTCAGCAGTAGGGTGATAAACACATTTTCGGCCGGCCGCAGGTTGTCGCCAAGTGCAATACCAATAAGATTATTAATCGCGGGTTCAAACAGTATGGGCGTAATCTTATCTGGTAGATGAAGAAAGACGCCTAGACACAGCGCTAGTCCAACAATCGAAACCGATACAATATTGAAGGGTGTAAACTTTCGATGTTGCTGAATAATCATAGGCTATGGGATGTTTGTCGAGGTTATTTTTCCAGTTTTTTAATCCGTCTGTCCAACAAGAATAGAAAGACGCCCAAAACGGCAAAGATGGTCAATAACACCAATACAACAACGTAGATCTTTCCAGAGCTTCGCAGGCCTGTGGCCATGTCAATCTCGCTTTGCGCAAATAGGCTGACGCTTGATAGGAGAAAAAAAACTACTGCAATTATATTCTTCATTATTTTAAATATTAAAGTCAAGCTGTGGTTAACGTGCGATAATCTCGAAACTAATCAAGCTGGTTTCTTTTGTTTTCGACTATACGCACGCGATAACGAAGGGTGAAGACCCATACGCCGATCAGTATCCAGCCGATAACAGATGTGTAAAATATAGGTCGCATTTGGCTATTCATGTCAAGATCGCCAAACGTGCTGTTGCCGCCACTTCCGGGATGCAACGAGTCGGTTAGTTTAGGCAAGATGTATAACAAGACGACCATCACAGGAAACGCAAAAATATTATAAATCGCGGATATTTTTGCGCGTTTCTGCTCTTCTTCCAAGGCGTTGCGCAGTACGAGATAGGCCAGATACATCAGCGTGGCTATAGCCGATCCATTGAGCTTAGGATCATTGGGCCACGGCTCGCCCCAGGTGATGTTTGCCCAAAGCATGCCTGTCAATAAACCCATGCTGCAAAATATGATGCCGGTATTGACGGCTTCAACAGCAAATAAATCGTGCTCGGTTTTTCCAGAACCTAAATATTTGATGCTGTAAATAACTGAAATCAAATAAAGCGTAAGCATGGTAAACCACATCGGCACGTGAAAGTACACATTTCGTATGGTTTCGTGTAAGATAGGCAATACCGGTACCGGACCAAGCAACCCTGCTACAATTGCCGCAGCAACCATCACGAGCCCCAATATTTTCCACCAAGATTTTCTCATGTCCGAAAAATTGTAAAATTAATCACGCCAAAGGTAAGGAAATAACAACAAAGAAATTGTAATCGTAATTACATTAATTGCCAAAAGGACGAGTATTTCGCCGTTACTGATTGCGCGATCCAAGCCCGTGAGCGCATTTTGAGAGAGCTTAATCAAGACGATAAGCAAAGGTATGACGACGGGAAAACTGAGTACCGCCATTAAGGTGCTGTTATTGCCCGCTTTCGCGCTTATGCCAGATACCATCGTAAATACAGAGGCAAAGCTAACACTGCCCAGCAGCACGGCTACCGTGTACAATAACGGATCGCCGACCGTATTTTTAAAGGTGACTGAATACGCAAGGTAAGCGATAGCGGAGAGCAACACCATAAGCAAGGTGTTGTACACTATTTTTGAAAGTATGACTGCTTTTGGGCTGACTAAGGTG
>JAAIGF010313686.1_pt1 | contig 12973 bp, 9 predicted proteins | sample 6487441 | NCBI WGS metagenome assembly JAAIGF01 (sample SAMN13974129, study PRJNA590717) | phyllosphere metagenome | biome: pepper field; feature: multiple bacterial spot infested pepper fields; material: pepper leaves; isolation source: leaves from pepper fields | host: Capsicum annuum ... | reverse complement strand
CTCTCCCGCTTTCGGCTAACGCCAAAGGCACCAGCAACACCCGTCGGGGCGTAGCGCAGCCCGGTAGCGCACTTGCATGGGGTGCAAGGGGTCGAGTGTTCGAATCACTCCGTCCCGACCAAATAATCCCAACATCAAAGCTCGATCAGAAATGATCGGGCTTTTTTGTTTGTGTGAATTGCGGCTTGAGGCTTTTCGGTACAGACAGTGCGGAGTCTTCTATTTAGAAGGGAATTTATTCGGTGTGTAGCAGGTAACATTAAGCTCTACGGCAGTCTTCCTTTAATGGCCTGCTAAAAGCCGTTATTGCTGAGGTATCAAAGATCTAACTCTGCACCGTGTACCCGTAACCACTCCTTCCTTTCACGGTAATCCGGCAACACCTTATCGACTTCGTTCCAGAAGGCATCCGAATGATCTCGATGATGCAGATGGCATAACTCGTGGACAACGATGTAGTCGATGATGGTCAGCGGAGCCATCAGGCACTTCCAGTGAAAATGTAGATCGCCACTCTTCAGGCATGACGCCCAACGATAGCCAATGTCCTTGATCTGAATACGGCCTGCTTTCACGCCCACTTTGCTAGCAAAGAATTTCACTCGCTTGTTGAGCCGAGGAAGTCCTTTATCTTTGTAAAAGGATTCAAACGCTTTTCGGGCAGACTCCTCGCCGCCTGTATCCACAACTGACCGTAACAAGCAGAATCGGCCATCCTTGAGCTTCAGTGGCTCGTCCTGTTCATGGACCAGCTGAAGGCGATAGCTGCTACCCAAGTAAAGGAAGGACTCGCCGCTAACCCATTCACGCATTACACGTGTGGCATTGAGATCCCGCCAGTCGGCCTGGTTACGGTAAATCCACATCCGCTTGCTAAAAACAGTCGCATCAATCTGGTCCGGGGTCATGTGCACGGGGGGGCGAACAGTGACCACGCCATTTCGCTCAATGACGATATCCGTTGTCTGGCGCTCGGCACCTGGCAACAGCTGATACTCGATATCTCGTACTTTACGCAGCTGCATTCATGCAATCCCCGCCCGTACAACACTGGTTAACTCATCATGGCGGTTTTTGGCCAACTTCATGATTTCAATAGCAACACGCTCACGGTTTTGTTTGAGCTCATCAATGCCGGTTTTGCTTATCTCCGTCTTGAGCAGACCGCGAATACGCTTTTGCTTGTCAGGGTTCTGCCAGAAGTCGATGCTGCCTATGGTCACCTGAAGCAAATCCACCGTTGTTTCCATCAAGGCCTTGAACTTGGCCTTGTCCCCCACGGCGACAACGCCATCAGCAAATCCGACCTGGATGATATGCGCATAAAACGTAGTAGCCTCCTTACTCATACCTTCGTCGCCTTTCTGGCGACCTGCAATGGCCTCGCTGCGAAGCTCCGCTAGCTTCTCAACCAGCAAGTCCCACTCATCCTGATGCTTCTCGATCAACGCATCGACTTTCTCGGAAAGGCTTTTGAAAAAAGCAGGGTCCTCATCATGATGTACCGTACAGTGCTTGCGGATGGCATGCTCCATTTCGCTGGCTTTGGCCTCAACGTTCTTGCCGGAATGTGCCGCTAACTTCTCAAGAAAATTCTCATCCAAAAGCTCCACAGGCTCGACCTTCGGGTTGATACCCAAGCTGATCAGATGCTCATTGATAAGTGCCTTCACTTTTTCACCGGCACCACTCAAATCGAGGCTGGCGTCTTTGTAACGCTCTTTAGTGACCTGCAAGATGTAGCCGAAGCGTTTGGCAGGCACACGATACGGCTGAGCCGAAGGATGTGGCAGGATGATATCCATACTCATCAGGAACTTCTTCAGATACACCTCGAAGTCGGCCCGCAGCTTTTCATCCTTCAAGGCTTTTACCGCTTCATGCACCACAGCAGCATCAGCTTCAAGGTCAGACAAAGTGCCCGTAACAAAAGCAGCGATGTTCCTTACCCCCAGCGCAGTGAAGTGCTGCAGCAATCGCTGATAGCGCTCCTCCAGCACAGGCAGCTCAGACGTAATGTTCTGCATCCCGTCGTGCAGCTCCTGCAACTCATCACTAGCTGCATACAGCGTAAGTGCATCGGTCAGATGGTTGGCCAAGCCGATGTAATCCACCACATAGCCACGCTGCTTGCCCTTCTTCACCCGATTGGTACGAGCAATCGCCTGGAGCAAGGTGTGCTCGCGTAGTTTCTTGTCGATGTACATCACCTGCTCAATCGGTGCATCGAAACCAGTCAAGAGCATGTCACAGACGATCAAAAAGGCGATGCCGGTGTACTCCTTGCCTGTGTCATCCAGATCAAAGCCACGGCAGAAGTTCTCAATGGCCCCCATTCGCGCAGCCTGCTTACGCGCCTGGGTGATAAAAGCCGCCTCATTGGTGCCGTCCGAAGACACCACCACAGCTGTTTTCAGGAAACGCAGACGCCGCAGCAAGTCAGCATCCGGCGCAGTCTTGACTTGCTCCTGCTCAATGCGCTCAGCAATTGCAGCTTCAATGCCTGCTTGGTAACGAATACACGCCAGCTTGGAATGGCAGACCACCTGAGCCTTGAAACCGTTAGGCAAGATGTTGTCGATGTAGTGGCCGACCAGATCACGCGCAATCGCGTTGATACGGTTCTCAGCCTCAAGGATGTCGCCCGTCGCGCCATATTTTTTCTTGATCGCCAGCAGCTCTTCTTGACTACGATCACGAAAGAGGTCTTCGAAGGCCTGATCAAATGCGTGCTTTTCCGTCAGCGCACTGTCGGCGGTTTTGCCTTCATACAGAATTTGCAGCGTGGCACCGTCGTTTACCGCGTCCAGCAGCCGGTAGGTGTCGATGTACTCACCAAAACGCTTGTGGGTTTTCCTCTCCCCATGGCGCTCAGTCAGCAGTGGCGTCCCGGTAAAGGCGATGCGCGTTGCGTTGGGGAATGCTTCGAACAAGTTCTCGCCTAGGTCCGAACTTTGGGTTCGATGGGCCTCATCGATCATCAGAATGATTCGATCAGAGGTATTCACCACGCCAAAGGTCTTGCCTGAGGGCATCGGCAGGTAAGTACCCAGTGCCTCAGCCACCGTATTGGTGAGCGCCTGCTTGTGCTCCTGAAACTTGTGCACCATCACCATGTTGATGTCGGAGCTTTCTGTGGCTAGGTGCTTACGCAGATTCTGACGAGTCTCGATCACATTGACTCGCCCGCCAATCAGAGTGGCGGTCTCTCCTAGCTGCTCCTCCAGATCCTGGCGGTCGTTGACTAGAATCACTTTGTAGTCATTGACATCACGACTGGCGCGCAGCATACGCGCCAGGAACACCATGGTCAGGGACTTACCCGAGCCTTGGGTGTGCCAAACAACCCCGCTGCGCTCCATAGCGGTTTTACCGCTACGCAGGCGCTCAATGATTTTGTTAGCGGCACGAAACTGCTGATAGCGACACACAACCTTAATCCGCGGCCCACTATCGGTGTCCATAAATACCGAACTGGTGCGCAGAATCTGCAATAGATTCTGCCGGCTCAACATGCCCGCAATCAGTCGCTGTTGCGCATTCATACCCTCGCTAGCAGCGTCATTAGCCGGATAAAGCGTCTTCCATCCGTAGAAGTGCTCTTCACCCGAGGTGATCGTGCCGTAATCCGCTTCAAGGCCGCAGCTACGGATCAACAACAGGCTGCTATGAAACAAGCGCGGTTCGCCTTCAGTCAAACCTGCCGCTACGGTTTCCTTGCGCTTGCTCATATAGCGCTGAAGCTGCACAAAGGCTTCTTGCATAGGGTTGGCGCAGGTTGCAGAGCCCTTCTTGCATTCCACTACAGCCAGCGGGATGCCATTCACAAACAGAACAATGTCCGGAACGATAAAGGCCCTCACGCAGCCCGGCGTATCGATGCGAAATTGGTTGATCGCGTGAAACTGGTTGTTCTCAGGCTTATGGAAGTCGATCAAACGAACGATTGGGTCAGCTTCACCCGTCAGTTCGTTACTATCCACTTGCGCCTTAAACAACAACGCCTGCACGGCTTCGTTGGCTTCCAACAGTGTGCGGTTGGGTTGACGCAACAGCTGGCCACGCAGGTCATCAAGCTGTTTATCAGTTAGCCACTCCCGGCCGTCATCGGTGCGATTGATGCTACGGACGGCCGCATCGAAGGCTTCAGGTAGCAGCCACTGGCGAAAACTCGAACGCAAGCTTGGCATGGGATCCTGAGGTACGACTTTACCTTGGTCGATGACGGTCCAGCCCTGTGCTTGCAACTGCTGCAGGAAAGGCTGCTCAACCTCCGTGTATTCCGACATGACCTACCTCAAGCCGCTACAGCACTAAAACCCGACTGCGTCAGGCGCTCCAAGGCAATGACCAACGCACGATCATCAAACAAGCGATCCTTGCGTGCAGCAGCACCTGACCCACCGCTCCACTTCCGTAGCGCTTGCCTTACAGCCGGCACGGTAGCCTCAACATGCTCCTTGGCCAACAGCCAATCTACGGTTGCTAACAGCTCCATACCAAAGGGCGACTCAAAGCCATCAATAAGGTCTGCTGTACGTTCCAAAGCCTCAAGATAGGGCTTTGACTCGGTGTTTAAGTAAGCCTGCAAATAGGCCTTACGCTCGTCATCAAACCAGATGACATCAAGCGGATCCGAATCGCTGATACGTTTTTCGGCATGCAGATAGCTGCCATCCAGATTATTCAGCAAATGCTCAAGACGGTTGGCATAGGGCCCGTATTTATGGGCAACAAATTGAAGGTTCAGTGGATTGTCTGCAGGCGAAAATCGCTCGATACCGCGCTCCAGAAACCAGGCTAGCTTCTGTACTTCCAGAAAGCTGCATTCCATACCCAATACCCAGTAGCGCCGCACCAACTCGGCGATCAAGGCACGGGCCGGCGTCAACTTCTCTACCCCTGAGCGCTTGGCCACGTTCTGATACTGCGAAGTGGGTTCAAACACCAAAATCTCAGCATCCAGGTCGCCCAGAACAGCCTCGATCTGCTCACGTACAGCCATCCATTCCAGCCCGCCATTACCGGCCCCCAGCGGAGGTACGGCAATCGACTCGATATGATTATCGAGGATAAAGGTACGCAAATCCGCCAGCCCTTCAACGACCCACTCCATCTTCGAAGGGGCCTTCCAGTGCCGCTTGGTGGGGAAGTTCACGATCCAGCGCGGACCGTCCAGTTCCTGCACCGGGGTGACAAACATCTTGCCAGTTTCAACCTGTTTGGCTTTGCAGGCTGCAGCGTAAAGCCGGTAATTCTCGGCAAAGCGCTCCTTGAACATCAGGGCAATACCTTTGCCCATCACTCCGACAGTGTTAACGGTATTGACCAAGGCATCGACCTTGGCCTCCAGTAAATTGCCTTGTGTAAATCTAATCATCGGAAGTACCACTGAGGCATAACACGTATATCCAGTTTCAAGCCCTTAGCCTGGGCCTGTGCATCCAGTCGATCTTTCACGGCTTGGGTAAAACACACCACGCCGAGCAAGCCCTCTATGGGCAAATAGCGGTGTACGAGGGCTTCGGCCTGGTATCGCTCGATCTGCTCCGGATCATCCGGGTTGCGCGAAAAATTGCGCGCTTGCAGCAACGGCCAATCCACCTGCTCAAGCAAATCCAGCTCATTGAAGTACCTAGCCAGCGGGGTGTAGGCATGCCGATCCGTAAAGGCAAAACCCAACCCTAGCTCATGCACTCGGCGCAGGCTCGACACCAGGATGCAGATTTCTTCATTGTGCCGCTGCTGCACCTCACCGCGCCCAGTGTGGATGTTGTACATCATGGGCGAGAACGGGGTGAAATAGAACGGCACGTAGTTGGACAAGGTGCCACCCGGCGCAACCGGCACCGCGCGCTCACGCCGCCGGCTGATCAGATCGACGTTGCCAATCACCACATAGTTCGGTGCCTGCACATTCGCCGAGGCGCAGTGCAGCCCATTATCCAGAATCCACGCCAGATTATCGCGGTGGACAATACGCCAGATAAGCGCCTTCTCCGGATTCAGGTTGGGGTAGTGGTTAGCCATTGGCCATCTCCGGTGCGGGTTCCTCGACCTGAACAGGCACTCTGCCGGTAAGCAGGTCGTGCATAAGGCCGAGCTTCTGTTTGCGTAGCTTTCCTAACTGCTCCAACTCACGGTCAAGCTTCACTGTTATTCCATCAAGAGCATCTGCAATCTGTATTTGCTCCAGTGAATCTGTCGGCATAAACATCCACAAATTCCTGATATCTCCAACCCGAACATGTCCGACGGTAGAGCCACCAGAAATCAAGTCGAGACGATTTTTAATCTGACGTGATTGCAGCGCATACAAGAAATATCTAGGGGAAATCAGTTCTGCATCTGGTCGATATAGCATCATCCTTTGCCCTAAGCATGCGCTGGAATGACGATCCGGAATCATGCAAACCTCTCCAACTGGGGCCTCGCGCGTAATCACGATATCACCCACCTGTGGTTTGCCGCGTAATGTCCAAGTCAAGTAGGAGCGCTCATCGGTGTAAAGAAGTTCTGCATCAACAAACTTGCCATTACGGACATTGGGTGTACGAATGACCGGAAACCCATCTGGAGTTTCTGGTGGTGTTCGGTTCTTACAGTCGATGATTTTTTCACAAACCTTGGCACAGGTCGTAAAGCACCACGCCGTAGGAATCCATCCAACCGGCGTTTCCTGATACAACTCTGGGGCTTCGCTGCGCGGCGGGCGCAGTTGGCCGTTGGGCAGCACGCCACAGGTAAACAGATCGTGCATCATCCCGGCCTTGATCTGCTGGTATTTAGCGATCAGGGCTTCGGTTTTCTCTATGGCAGTGTCGATGCTCGAAAGGATGGTAGCGATTTTTCTCTGGGTAGATACTGCGGCTGGCAGTCGGACGAGATGCTTTTCAAGATCTGCACGAATAATTCCATTGATGCTAGTACCTTGGTTCAGCTTCTTGAGTTCATCAAGTTCTCGACTTAGCAGGTAGAAGATAAATCCCGTTTCCGCCTTCTGCCTGTCAACATAGATGCCTGTGATATCTTGGCTGATTGCAATATCACAAGGTGCGATAGCCAGTTTACCCACCCCTGTGCGAGTGACGACTAGCAGGTTACCCTGCTTTACAACCGAGGTCGCACTACTGCGAAGACCCGCCTCGGATACAAAGCGTCTGAATTCGCCTATACCGCCGGCCGTGAAGTCAGCACCAGTGATCCACGGAGTATCACCATCCCAATATTTGGCATTCCCTGTTTCGGGTGTACCTCCGTTCACGATGCGTAGGCACAACGAACCAAAGCTAGCGGAATACCAGTCATCAGCACCGGACTCATGCATACCCCAACTCCACCAAAAACGCCTGCAGTACCTGCGCAGACTGATCGCGCTCAGACTCAATCTGTTTGGCGGTAACTGCGTACTTGCCCCAAAGGTTCTCCACGGCAGCGACGCAAGCCCGCTGGTCGGCGCGCAGGTACTGGCGATAGCTGTCAAACAACACCTTGCCCAAGCGCTCAACAATCACGACGCGGGCTTCGTCATCGCTGATTTTCAAGCGAGCCTTGGCCACCAACTCGTCCTTCATCGCCTCGGTTGATTTGATCGCTGCCTTGACCGCCTTGGCCTCAGCCTCCAGTGCTTTGTGAGTGGCTAGAAGGGCCTCCGCCCGCTCTGCGCTGGTTTTGGCCTGTTGTCCCTGCGCCATGGCCCGCTCGACCACACTGGCAACCGACGAGGCATGACCAACACTCATCGCCAAATCCAGCACGCGCTGACCATTGCCGAATTGCACCTCTTTAGCGGTGAAGCCCTGCGTGTAATGACCCTTGTCCGCGCCCTTGGGCAGCTTGCCGGCCACCTTGATCTCAACAAACAGATCGGCCACCGCACCTTTCAGTATTTTGAGCTGAGCCTTCCACTCAGCGGTGCTTTCCTTGAGTTCATCCTTGAGTGCCTTGACCTCATCGGCCGGCAGCACGCCAGTGCCCTCGCTGTCTTCGAAGTCTTCCTCACTGGCGGCGGCAAACAGCGCTTGCAGCTCCGCCAGGCGTGCGTGCTGCTGCTCTAGCTCCGCCAGCACCTGGGGGAACTGGCTGTGCAGGATGTCCTCGTCCGGAATCAGCTCCGGCCCCCAGCCGCTGGCTGCAACGGATTTAAAGTCAGCCGCGAGCAGCTTGTAATAATTGGCGAAAGCACCACGCACCTGGTAGCGGTTAAGCAAATGCTGGCCGACAAAAGTGCGCTCGATACTGTCGAGCAAGGTGGCGCGCATGGAGTAAACGTTATTGGCGCGGGCCTGCTGGTTTTCGGCATCCGGGGACAAGGCTTCGATCAGGGGCAGATGCTGCGCCCACCAGACCTGCAGCTCAGCCATAAACTGCGCCTGCCGCTGGGCAACGCCAGGGTGGGCATTTATATGTGCAGCGATTTCGCGCTTGTCGGCCAGGGCTGGAGTAAAGTCCGCATAGGCTGCGCCAGCAGCAGCTACCTCACGCGGCACAAAGCAGCTTTCGCGCAGGCCCGCATAGTTCTGCCAGAAGTGCTCCAGCGCATCGATTTCCGTGACCGGCACACCACCATGCAGATGGGCGCGAACGTCATGCGGTTCCGCAGGCGGAGCGTTGTCCACATAGCGGCGGATATTGCAGTTGTAATCTTCTGCGCAGATATCCTCGACCCGCACCGACAGCGCATAACCGGGAATCTCCTGCCCCGCACGGTAGGCGTGGACGATCTTGTCGATGTCCTCCGGTCGCAGATAGTTCTGGGCCTTGCCTTCGCCATACTCGCGGTTGCCGTTGATAAACAGCACATGTTTGCGCTCAGCGGCACCGGCCTTATTGAGCACTAGAATGCACGCCGGAATGCCGGTGCCGTAGAACAGATTGCTGGGAAGCCCAATCACCGCCTCAAGATAGCCTCTATCGATAAAGTACTTGCGAGCCTCACGCTCCTCACCGCCACGGAACAGAACACCATGCGGCATCACGCAGGCCATGCGGCCATCGTGCTTGAGTACGGCGAGCATGTGCTGCACAAACATCAGGTCGGCTTTCTTGCCCTTTTCAGGCATCCACACCGGGAATCGACCGGGGTGTTTGATGTCCTTCTTGATGTAGTTTTGACTAAAGGGAGGGTTGGCCAATACACGGTCAAAGCGCATCAGGTTGCCGTCTTCGGCTTGGTGCTGCGGCTCGCGCAGGGTGTCCTGCTGACGTATCACTGCGTGAGAAATTCCGTGTAGCAGCATGTTCATCTTGCAGATAGACCAAGTGGTACCCATCTTTTCCTGGCCATAGAGCGCTAGCTCGGCGGCATCAGCGCCGCACTCACGCAAGTAGTCGCGCGCTTGAATCAGCATACCGCCCGAGCCAACCGTTGGGTCGTAGACGCTCATGCCCTCTTGCGGATCGCAGATCTCAACACAGATACGCACCACCTCGGCCGGGGTGTAGAACTCTCCAGCCTTCTTGCCCGCCGAGTCGGCAAAGTGTTTGATCAGCCACTCATAGGCCGTTCCGAGGAGGTCCGGAAACTCGAAATCCTCATCGCGCAGAGGAATCTTTTCGAAGTTCTGGATGAAGTTGACGAGCGTGTCGTCATCCAGGGTGTTCTGGCCGATTCTCTTGTTGAAGTTGATGTGCTTCAGCACATCCTGAAGCGCCTCAGGGTTGGCCTCTTCCAAAGCTTCCAGGGCCTTGTTGAGGGCCGTACCGACATTCTCTTTGACGTGCTTGAGGGCAGGATGAACGTTCCACTTATCGTCAACCCAGCCATCATTCCAGCGCGCGCGCTCCGGCACGAAAAAGTACTTGCCTGAATACTGATCGGGGTCTTCAAGGTTGGCCTTGATGTCATCATCACTGAGACCGGCCGCTTTGCCTTCTTTCTTGATTTCGTCCCTACGCTGATCAAACAGATCACTCGCACGCTTCAGGAAAAGCATGCCGAAGATGTATTCCTTGTACTCGCTGGCGTCCATGTTGCCGCGTAGATCGTCGCAGGCAGTCAGCAGAAGGCTTGCGAGCCTAGGGAGGGTGAGCTTGGCAATTGCCATAGATGAATCATGTCCTAATCATTAGAGAGACGCGACGAATGGTTCATCGCGCTGAGCAGCTTAAGCTGTGACTTCGCTTTGCGAATCAGGTCACTAACCGCCTAATGATGCCTGTTTTAGGCATGAGCTGTCTTGAAAACGGTCCGGCTGCGTGGTGTTGAAGATAAGGCTGAGGCTTATCTCGGCCATCAGGTGCAGGCCACCATTAATGAATTGAAAGTCGGCATCAACACGTGCTTCGTACGCTGAAGAACAGCAGCGTACGAAGCCCTCATTCGCCACAAGCAGCTCAGCCAGTCCCTTCCAACCGCTGCTGAATCCGACTCATAAACGCCACCTCGAACGCCCTCCGGTCCGTCTCATCCGGCAGGGCGTCCCGATCTAAAATCAGCGCAGCCCATAACCAATGGCTGCGCTTGCCGTTTAGCCAGCGCTCTGCCGCGCGGACGCCTTTATGAAAGGCCGGGCGGCAGTCTTTTGACCAGGCGATTGTGAGGCCGGGATAGCCGTCGTTGGTGGTTAGGGTGGTGGTCACGCCTTTATTCATCGCAGGCTCCTCCCCGGTTTTCGCAACTTGCTCGGCGATACAGCACCGTCAGTTCGTTGAGCAGTTCTTGGGCGGCGAAGCAGGCCATTCGCACGCGAAGCGAGTCGGGGCGCTCTCGTTCCTTGCGCAGCAGGTCTTCGAGTAGTTCGTTCAGGAGCACGGCGTGCCGGTCGGCATCGGCCAGTGCGCTTTGGGCCTGGAAGGTGGCGCCTGTAATCGGGTTAGGGCGTCTGGGAAAGTTGAGTACACGGCCGAGTTGGTTAGCCATGGGGCACCTCCGGGGTGGAGGTGTTTGGGCCGTTTTGGCGAGCAGGGTGGTGCCCTGGCGTAAAAGCTGGGTGGCGCATTTTCCTTATGCTCCCTGGTTTCGTTAAGGAGCCGCCACCGCCGTTGTCACGCGGTTATGGTGACGGACCGCACGGGGGTGACAAACCGGAAACCAAGGGAACCGGCCAGGCCGAAGCCTGCCCCGTACGGCCCGCCATAGAAATGCGGTAGCACGGCATCAGATACCGGCTAGGCAATTACGACGCACCGCGTCTTGGTTTTTCAGGTTGTCACACCCGGTCGCGGGTTTGACCACGACCCGCGCACTCTAGCCCGCAGGTTTGCAGATGGCAACCTCGCTTGGGCTTATCGAAACCAGGACCGGCCGTTGCCGCTTGTCGAAACCATTGCACTCCCGTTATGTGCGGCTTCTCAGACCTGTATGCGCAGATGTCCTGCGTTGTTACGGGAGTGTGGTCATGGCAATCGAACATAACGAATCGGAATCCGCTTTCGAGTCTTCCAGCGACAAGGAAGTGGATACCGGGGCGGGGCATGGCTCGGGGTTGGAGAAGGCGAAGTCGGAGCCCAAGCTGGGTACTAATGAGGCCGAGGCCAAGAAAAATCGTGTGGACTGGACGCCGCCAGCGGGCAATCCGGGTTCGGATCAGGATGCGCTGAAAGAGCGTGAGAATGGTACGGCGCGGACGGATGAGCGCTAACGGGCTGTCCATCATTTTTCGGCGCTGGGTTAGCTGCGTTGCTGTGAGGTGGCGTGGCTGCGCGCGGTGCCCTCGTTCTTTGGGAGCGGGGTGTGTTGGCTATTTTTCGCGGGCATGGCCCGCTCTCACCATTTTTCTCTGATTTCCGCTAATTGTGATTCTGCCTTGTTGCCACCTGTGGCCGGTAAGGCGGGTTGCATGGGGCTTTGGCCGCAGCTTTAAAGACAGACAGGACGTGAACAATGCCCGCCGCAAATACCCCGCCAATTCCCACTTTGAAGCGCGCCATCACCGGCTCGATGCTGACGCTGTTCATTCTTGGCGATGTGCTGGGCGCTGGGGTGTACGCGTTGGCGGGGGTGATCGCTGGCGAGGTGGGTGGGGCGGTCTGGGTGGCGTTGCTGGTGGCGCTGGGTTTTGCGTTGCTCACGGCGGGTTCGTACGCCGAGCTGGTTACCAAGTATCCCCATGCCGGGGCGTCGGCGGTGTTTGCGGCCAAGGCGTACAAGTCGCCGCTGGTGTCGTTTCTGGTGGGCTTTTGCATGCTGGCGGCGGCGGTGACCAGTGCGGCGGGGCTGTCCCTGGCGTTTGCCGGGGATTACCTGGCGGCGTTCATCGACATTCCCGCCCATGTGGCGGCGCTGGTTTTCCTGGTGGTGATCGGCCTGCTCAATGCGCGGGGCATCAAGGAGTCGCTGTCGGCCAACCTGGTGATGACCACCATCGAGCTGTCGGGGCTGCTGCTGGTGATAGTCGCTGCGGCGTGGTTCCTGCGCGGCGGCGAGGGGGATTTCAGTCGGGTGGTGGAGTTCAAGGCGGGGGTCAATCCGGCCTATGCGGTGCTGGGTGCGGCGCTGCTGGCGTTCTATTCCTTCGTGGGTTTCGAGACCTCGGCCAACCTGGCCGAGGAGATTCGTGACGTGCGCAAGACCTACCCACGGGCGCTGTTTGGCGCCTTGCTGATCGCCGGGGCGATCTATATGGCGGTGGCCATCGGTGCGGCGGTGGTAATGCCTGTCGAGCAGTTGGCCCATTCCACGGCACCGCTGTTGGAGGTGGTGAAGGCCTCGGGCCTGGGCATCCCGGCGAAGCTTTTCGCTTTTATCGCGTTGATCGCCGTGGCCAACGGCGCCTTGCTGACGATGATCATGGCTAGCCGGCTGGCCTATGGCATGGCCAATCAGGGTTTGTTGCCGCGTTTGCTGGGCGGTGTGCTGGCCGAGCGGCGTACGCCGGCGGCAGCCATCGTAGCGACCACGCTGGTGGCCATCGTGCTGACGCTGACCGGCTCGCTGGCCACCCTGGCGCAAACCGTGGTGCTGTTGTTGCTGTTCGTGTTCATCAGCACCAACCTGGCGGTGCTGGTGCTGCGCCGGGACAAGGTGACGGCG
>JAAIGF010017714.1_pt1 | contig 12980 bp, 20 predicted proteins | sample 6487441 | NCBI WGS metagenome assembly JAAIGF01 (sample SAMN13974129, study PRJNA590717) | phyllosphere metagenome | biome: pepper field; feature: multiple bacterial spot infested pepper fields; material: pepper leaves; isolation source: leaves from pepper fields | host: Capsicum annuum ... | reverse complement strand
GCGCGCCTGGAACGCCTTGGTGCGCTCGCCGCGCCACTGTGCCAGGCCGCGGGCGCCAGTACCGCCTCCCGCACCGTTGAAGGCGTTGCTGCGCAGACCCGACTCGCGGTTCCAGTTCGCGACCACCGCTGCGGCCTGCTGCGCAGTCAGACCGTATTGCGTGATCAATTTGGACATCAAATCCTGCGCGCTCCCAGTCGCGCCGGGTGCGTCGTTTTCGATATTCCGTGGCAGGTTGTACGGGTTGCCCGCGTCGGGTGCGTCGTTTTCGATATTCCGTGGCAGGTTGTACGGGTTCGCGCTCGGTGCGTCGTTTTCGATATTCCGTGGCAGGTTGTACGGGTTGCCCGCGTCGGCCGCCTTGTTCGCAGACCGAGAACCGGTGACGGCTGAGTTCCACCAATCGCTCACCGCCAGCGCTGCTCGCTGTCCGGTCGACAGGCGTGGCTTACTCGGGTCTACTCCGTAGTCGGCGCCGAACGCTTTGTCGTCGCTGCCGTGGTCGTAGCCGAATGCCCACGCGATTTTCTTGATGATCGGCGATAGTGTCTGGTCGACGCTGCGGAACACGTTGCGCACGACTGCGGCCGCCTCGCCGATCAGCTGCGCTTCCAACCGGAAGCCTTCGAACAACCGGCCGAGCAACGGGATATTCTTGTCCAGCGCTTGCTGGAAGCCGTCAACGCCGCCGCCTGCGTCTTGCACATCCTTGGTGAAGGTGACGAACTGCGTGGCCATATCGGACAGGCGAACTGCGGCTTCGGCGATCGCCGGCTGCAGCGCCTCCAACAGCGTCGCGCTGATCGAGATCGCCGTCGCCTTCATCGACTCGAACGCGTCCGCAAGTTGGTCAAGCGCCTTGCGGTTCTCCTCGGTGGCCTGCGACAACGACTGCGTGAATGCCTCGCGCACGTCACGTTCGGATTTGATCATCAGAATCAAGTCCGACGACACGCCTTGTGCAGCGAGGCTGTCCTCGAACTGCTGCTTCTGTCCGTCGGGCGCGGCGCGGTAGCGCGCTTGGGCGTCGCCCAAGATGTCCTGTAGCGACCGGCTGGTGTCGATGTTGACACCCATGCGGCCCAGTGCCATCAACGTCGGCGCGTTGCCCGTCAGCATTCCTTGGCGCTGTTCTTTCGCCAGGTTGGCCAGCGCTTCGGCGCCTGCGTCCGCATCGGCACCCAAGCGGCGCGCCGTCGCGCCCCAGGCCTGCATCTCCTTGTTTGACAACCCGGTACCAACTGCCTGACGTCGTAAGCCGGTTTCGAACTTTAGGAAGCCCGACAGCACACCGCCTACTGCTGCGCCTAGACCAGACACGATACCGACCGCTGCGGTAACTTGTGTGGCAAACGAGCGTACGCCCGCAGCGACGTCTTTTAGCCGCCGCTGTTGGTCTTTGTTGGTCCGATCTGTCGCGCTCGCGCGCTGCTGCTGCTGGCGGAACGTACGATCGGTCTTGCGTTCGACTTCCGCTTCGGCCTTTTCGTACTCCTGCGCATCGAGCGACAGGGTGACGATCAGCTCATCAACGACTTGTGCGGCCATGCGTTAGGCTCCTGCAAGAGCGCTACCCGCAGGCGCGCCGACTTTGGCCAAGGCGGTGACTTGCGCCGACGCCGTAGAAGGAAACACACGCCCCAGCTCTTTCAACGGGCCGGACTCTGCCGATACCGCTTTGTCGCCTAGCAGCGACGGTGTGGTGATCTGCGGAATTTCAGACAGCTGCATTTCAAGGTACAGCATGTTCGACCCGCGGTCCGCGCGGGACTGCTTCGACAACCGCGTGATGGTCAGGCTCTGAAAGATGCCCTCGGGCGTCAGCACGTGATAGCGCGCGATCGGGTTGGCTGCGATCTGCGAGCGGATCGCCTCGAGCCAGCTCGCACGCTCGAGGTCCGACCCGGTCTTGATCAGTACCAGATCGATGCCGTCGGGGCGGCGGACCTTGTTCGCCACCATGAAGCCGCCGCCCTCGACCGGATAGTCGGATGTCTGGAAATCCGCGAAACGCAACGTAATCTCGCCCCATGAATCGGGCAGCGTCAGCGGCAGCCACGTCTCGGCGTTGAAGATGGCGTAGAGGGGGCGCGGCGGGTTGAACTTGGGCAAATACTTCGCGATCAACGATACCGCGTTGAGCACGGCCGTCGGCGTGATGGACGCCGTCGGCAAGCGTGTCGGTAACGGCGGCAGCGATGGAAGCGAGAACGGCACCGGTCAGATCCCCGGCATCACGTGCGTGCGGACGAAGGCGCCGATGATGTCGCCGAGCGTGCGCAGTTCTTTGATGTCGTCATCGCGCAGTGCGCGGAACATGCCTGGGTGCTGCGGGTCGGGCGCAACCATGACGTACTTGAGCACGTCCAAGATGAGGGCGCGCGTCGCAGTGGCGTCGCAACCGGCGAGTAGACGGAGCACGGTGTCGATCTCGTCCACGCCTTCGGCAGGGGTCATCAGCGCACGCAGCTCGTCCACGCCCTCTAGGCGGATCGCGCCGAGCAAGCGCAGGATGAAGGTCGCCATTTCGACGGGCGGCACTTCACGGATCTGGAAGTTCTTGCCGTTGTCGCGGCCGTGCTGGCCGGCGAGTGTGACGCTGCTGTCGTAGTCGTTCACTTGGTCGCCTCCATAACCCGATTCATCAGCTTCTTGGCGGTGGCGCGACGCGCTCGGAATTCGGGGTTATCGGGGTCGTTGTTCCAACCCACGTAGTCCTTCGGCGACTTCCCCCCTGCACGTTTCTGACGATTGAAGTGTTCTTCCCACTGCCATTGGGCGCTAGACGTAAGAAACGGTTTCTTACCTTCGCGCTCGGCCTCTGCCAGCTTCATGAAGGCCATACGGTCGAAGGTGCTGAGTGCGTCCATTGCGCAAACGGCATAGCGAAGTGCGTCGTAATCGACTTGTTCGCCATCGCGCACTGCGTTGATGATCTCGTGAAGTGTCTGCACGGTGTGGGTTCCTAGGCTGTCTGCTGCAGCGCGCGCCATTCGCGCACCGCTTCTACGTTGAGCAGCTCGACCAGGTTGTAGACGTCCTCGGTGCTCAGGACAGTCTCCAACTCGCGGTAACTGGCTCGACCCGAGTGTAACACGGCTGCGACAGGTGGCGAGCAGAAATTGACCATCGCATCTGCGCCCGGTCCGCGCGTGATGCGATCGGCCTGCATGGTCACCGGGATGGCGATCGACGGGCGTCCGATCAGAAAGTCCACATGCAGCGCTAGCGCCGCTTGCTGGGCGATCAGCACGTTTGACCAGTGCCGGACGGGCCGCGAGGCTTGTACAAACGGCGCGAGTAGCTCCATGCCGCGACCGGCGAGTTTGAGCACAGCTGGCATGTGTTCGAGGGCTAGGCTGACGACGCCGCCGTCCAGCGGGGCATTGATTGCGGTCAGGGCTGCGCGCGCCGCGCGGTCGGCAACAAGGGCCGGAAGCTCGGAGATGGTGAGCGGTTCGTCGCCGTCAGGTCCGGCGAGGTGGAGCGTGCGGGTCTTGAGCATGTGGGCCGCCTGGATAAAAGATGGGCCGGGGCGCCCACAACGCCCCGGCCCATCGACCCACCAGGCGCAGACACACCGGGTGTGTGGAGATTGACAGCCTGTTACTGCGCTGTCAAGCCCTTATCGCAATACGAACACGCGCAGCGGAATTGTGAAACTTGCACCGAGCGCGAGCGCGGGATGCACGACCGAGACGCGGATGACGTCGGCGACCAGGCATTGGGCGGCGGCCACCGCGTAACCGTCCGGAATGGCGGCAGTCGCGGCGACGAACACCGCATCACCGACCTGCGCGCCTGAGCAGTTGACGGCTACCGAACGGGCGCCCGCGCCGAGTGCAAGTCCTGCGGTGTACGTCAACGACACGGTGCCCAGGTCGATGCGTGTGGCCTTCGCTGCGGCCGTCGTCATCGCGGCGGACGCGTTGGTGTTCGCAGTCCCTGCCGCGGTCTGCGCGGCGGTCGCCTTCGTGTCGGCTTGGTTGGCCATCGTCTGCGCGTTGATCGCCTTCGTATCCGCCGTGCTGGCAGCGGCGGCAGCGGCTGCAGCGGCGGTCTGCGCGGTGCCGGCGGCGGTCTGCGCGGCTGCAGCGGTCGTGTCTGCGGTCCGCGCCAGGGTGAGCGCGGCGTCGGCGCCACTGCGTGCTTGCGCGACCAGCGGCTGCAGGGTGCTAAGCGACGCAGTCGCGGCGTCCATACCGACTTTTACCAGCTGCATGCGCTGCAGTATCTTGACCGCTTGTCGGTTGGCCGGGCCGTTGTTGCCGCCAAGCACGAGATCAGCCGTCGAGATCAACGGGATTTCCGGCCACGCGGCAGGTTGCTCTGGAATGTCCGCCACGTCACGATCCTGTGCCGTTAAAGTGCGGAGATAGTCGCACAGCGCGGGTAAACGTCAGCTTGCTAAATCAGACTAAATGACCGTTGAAAGTCTGAGATCCGTTGTAGGTCACACTTCCGTCGTAGAGTAAAGCGGACACGTCCGGAGAAACGCCCGCAAGAATCGGATCGAGCGCAGTCGGGTCGCCAACGCTCAGCAGGACATAGCGGCTGCCAAACTCGGTCCAGACCGGGTCAGACGTGCCGCGTAGGTCGGCGAAAACCAGCGACAGATCAGCCAGGCCCAAATAGGCCGCGCGCGGCGTCAGGGGGACACGGTCGCGACACGCGCGGCCGGCGCACACGGTCAGGCCGGCGACGTCGACGTCGATGTAGGTCGCCGCACCGAGCGTGCGTACCGTGATGCCCACGCTGCGGTCGTTGAGCACGACCGACAGGGTTTGATTGGCGACAGGCGACAGCGGGACGATCTGTACGCTCACACGGTCACCTCGGCGGAATAGCCGGCGATGTCGGACAGGTAGACCGTGCCGCCGACCGTGCGCGCGGTGCGTTGCAGGTCAATGTCGGCGATCGCAGTCGCGCATCCGGGGACGAATAGCGCCTCAGACTGGCAGTCGGTGCGCAGCTGCAAGATCGACGGGGCGCGACCCAGGTACAGCGGGTAGTCGATACCTTGCTGCACGTCGAACCACACTTCGCCGCGCCAGGCGCGCAAACGTGACGCTACGTCCTGGGCCAGGCGCATGCCGGGCCCGGCCTGTGCGTCGCCGACGGTGGCGTCGCCGACGGTGCGTAGATTCCCCTGATCGTCAAGATCAAGATCCCAGTCGGAATTCAGTGCGAGTGTGTCGTTCGCCATGGCGCGAGTGTAGCGCGGAATCGTCGATTGTGCGTGCCGAATTCGAGTCTCGCTACCATAACACTTCCAAACAGACGTACGGATACAGACGCAAGTTCTGCCTATACTCCCTATATGTGTAAAACAAGAGAGTATTATAGATTAATAATACAACTGAAAGTTTGAAATTCTCTTCTTTATCTTATTCCTTGGTTCTGTACTCCGTTGCTGCCGTACTTCCCTAGACTGGCAGGGGGTTGACGGACTGACAGGAGTGGACTAGGATTTATCCACACTCACAACCCGCACCCCACATGTCAACACTCACTGACCGTTACGCATTGGCCCACGAGACCGCCACCGCGTTTAACCGCACGCACGGTGGCGAATTTCTGCAAGTCGCAGAGCGATCACCGGAGCTCCTCACCTTCGATGAGATCCGTAACGTGGCTACAACGCAGCCAGGCGAATACGTCGTCACGGGGCTGTTTCAGGCCGTTAAAGGTCGTCGCCCGACCCGCAGCGAGGCCATTCGACTAGGGCACGCGCTCGGCCACTTACGGATCGCGCGCCGAAAGAGTGGCCCGTACACCCTGTGGTTGCTGGACAAAGCCTTCGCACAGCGCTCACACTGACAACCCGCCATCCCACAGAAGAACCAAATGGCCATCAAACTGACCCTGATCACGTCCAACTCATGCGAGCTGGCCAAGCAGTACACTCTGGAGAACGGCAAACCCGCCGGCTCGGCCTTGGCACACATGACTTCCGGTAGCGCCAAGGTGGTCGAGATCGACAAGCTCGAGGATCTGCGCGACCTGCTCGACCTGCTCACCCCTTGGCAAGCCATCACGGCCGGCGTGCCGAATGGCGGTGACACCGCGCTGACCACGCGCGCCGGCACCGAATTCAATCCCGACGCCGTGGCGCGCACCAATGAGCATTTCCGCTACCTGGACACCCCGGCCCTATTCGTCATCGACGTCGACACCGATTCGAGCGTCTACCGGACCGTGGACGAAGTGGTCGACGCCCTGGAGACCTCCTCGCCGTGGTTGACCCAGGTCGTACGCGTAGCGCGCCCGTCGGCCTCGTCGTTCGTAGGTGATCGTGGGCTGCGGGGCGTGCATGTCTACGTCGCTGTGACGCGCGGTTCGGACATTCCCGAACTCGCCCAACGCTTGCAGATCGATCAGTGGGCAAACGGCCGCGGGCGCGTGATCATTTCCAAGTCCGGCGCGCTGCTGGTGCGCCAGCTGTCGGACGCGTCGATGTACCAACCGTCCCGCCTCATGTTCGAGGCGCCGCCAGTTCTCGGCGAAGGCGTGACGCGCGTCGTGCCGGACGAACAGGCGTGGCTTGAGCGTGCAGCTACGCACGCAGGCGTGGCTGCAAAATTCCGTGCCGAGGGCGGCATGCTTGATGTTCGTTTGATGCCTAAGCTCAAGGATATCGACATCAAGCGGTTCGAGCTGGCCGTGCGCCGTGCGCGCACCGCAAAGAAGCCCGATGCCAAGCGTGTTGCGCTGGACTATCACCGTGCGAATCGCGAGGCTGCCGGTCTGGAAGACGGCGACGTCTTGGGCGTGCAGGCGCTCCGCGCAATGGGTGACAAAGTCCTACCCCCGTCCTGGCCGCTGGTGTTCGAACGTGATGGCGAGTTGTTGCGCGGCACCGTTCGTCAGGCGCTCGGAGCGTTGGACGCAGTCATGGGCCACCGGTGTGCCGATCCGTTCGACGCCACACGCTTCGACCTGACGCCTGCAGATCTGCGCGCTGGCGAAGTGGTCACGATGCACGGTAAGCCCGGCATTTGGTCGCACAAGATGGGCGACTTCTTCGCCTTCGGCGATTCGGATGCGCTCGAGCTGTCCCACCCCCTGGAACTCGCCGCCGAACGCCTGTGTGGGACGATCGAAGAGTGGCCGGATCGCGGCGACAAGAAGCATTCGAGCGTAGCGAACCTGATGTTCGCCGTCGAGCTGCTGTGTCGTGAGTCGAAGATTAAGCTGCAATTCGACGTGTGCGCCGACACAATCGTCGCGACCGATAGCCCACCGATCGGTATGTGGGTCAATTCGGTGACGCGTCTCGGCGCTTCTAGCGTCTCGGTCGGTACGCTTGAACTCGCACTCGACACGGTCGCTCGCAACAACCCGATCGACCCGTGGAAGGACTCGATTCTGTCGTTACCGCTATGGGACAAGACGCGCCGCATCGATACGCTGTTCACCGACCTGTTCGCCGCCCCCGGTTCCGAAGCCCTCACAGGTGCGGCGCAAGCGTTCTTTGCGGGCCTGGTGATGCGTCAGCTACACCCAGGCGCGCCCGCGCCCGTCGTCCCCGTACTGATCGGTGGCCAAGCCGTCGACAAGTCACTGTTTCCGATCAAGTTGGCAGACAAGATGGGCTGGCCGATGCCGACACCGGTTGCGTTCTCGCACGACGAACGCAAGATGGCGATGTCAGCCGCGCGTAGCCCGATCGCAGAGCTGGCCGAAATGTCCGGGCTCGGCAAGCGGGAAGTCGAGGACGTCAAGCGCTGGACGACCGACACCCAAGACGTCTACCGCACGCCCTACGGTCGGCGCGAGGAGTCGCACCCCCGCCGATTCGTACTGCTCGGCACCGCCAACAAAAACGAACTAAACCGCGACGAGACGGGTAACCGCCGATTCATGCCGGTGATGTGCGAAGAGTCGGCCCCGCTGGATTGGACCGCCGAGCTTCCCCAGATTCTGGCCGAGGCAAAGGCGCGTTTCTGCCAGACGTGGGACGAGTACATCGCGCTGATTCGGCGCGTGCCCGAGCTGGTCAAGGCCTACAACGCCGAGGCAATGCGCCAAGGTATCGGCACTGTGAAGTCGGACCTGGACGACCTGTTGCCGCCGATCCTGGCAACGCTGCTCAAGGCCGATGAGCGGCAGATGTCGGTGCGCTCGGCTGACATCCGCAATCGCCTTGATCAGTCGCACAGCGGTCGGCGCTACGACGCGCGCGCGATCGCAGCATGGCTCAAGACGCGCAACTGGCAGGAGCGAAAGAATGGCTACGGTCTGCGCGAGTACCGCGCGCCCGAAGGGTGGGCCGCCGAGCCTGAGTCCCCAAACGTCGTGCCGCTGTCGCCGTTCGCGACCGCGAAATAATTTGTAGAAAGTGCTTGACAACTGTGTAACGGCGCAGGAGACTACGCCTACACCCACTGAATGAGGTTGCAGACATGACCCTTAGCTTTAACAATGATCCAGCACTCAAGGCTTTACACGTCGCTCAGGCCGAACAGCACGCAGCGCAGGACATGTTGGTCGCTGGGACGTTTGGCGAGATGCGCGGCCGCCAGTTTCGCGGTTGCTCGGTTGGCTGCTTCGCTCATGACATCGACCCGGATAGCACCAGCTTTCATGCAACCGTGGCTGATGCGCGCGCTCTGCCTGAATGGTTGATCCGCTTACAGGACGCGTTGTTCGAGGGCTTGCCAGCAGATGAGCGTGGCAGCTTCCACGTTGAGCTTGCGAAGCGCATCCCAATTGGTGTCGATTTGGCGCCGGTACAGCACCTGATCGCTATCGCGCGAATTGACAGGATGCTGGCGCTACAGCGTGCCGCTTTGTCGGCCGGTCATCCTGACCAGGTTACTCAGGCAATTACGCAGGTCGTCTCCGCCCTGGAGGCTGGTCGCCGCTTCCACGAAGACGCTGCAGGTGTGGATGGCGTTGTTGAATCAGCGGCGGCGGCGGCGGCGGACTCGGCGGCGGCGGCAGCGCGGTCAGCGGACTCGGCGGAGCGTTCAGCGGCGCGGTGGGCGGCGCGGTCAGCGGAGTCGGCGGCGGAGTCGGCGGCGGAGTCGGCGGCGGCGGCGCCGGACTCGGCGGCGCGGTGGGCGGCGCGTTCAGCGGCTCGTTCAGCGGCGGACTCGGCGGAGCGTTCAGCGGCGCGGTGGGCGGAGCGTTCAGCGGAGTCGGTGGCGTGGTCGGTGTGGTCAGCGGCGGACTCGGCGGCGTGGTCGACGGCGGAGTCGGCGGCGTGGATCGAAGAACGGGATGCATTGTTTGCTAGCCTGTCAAATATGGAAGCTTGATTTATGAGTATCTACCAGATCCCTGAGACGCCCAATACTGCAAACGAGCCGTTGATGACCGTCGCGCAGGCAGTTACCGCGCTACGCCAGCATCGCCCAGACCTACCCGATCTGGACATCGGAACGCTCAACCGGCTGGGTCGCGACTGCAGCCTATATGCACGCGTCAAGCACCGGCCTACCGGCGTGGTCGAGGTCGTCGGTAAGCCTTGGCCGACCGAAAAGTCGTACACCTTTGACACGCTGCGTGAGGCGTTCCGCCTGCACCCGGCGACCCGTGATTACGTTCCGCAGGAGGTCCACTCGTGATCCGACACTTTGAACTGGTAGACGCCGTGAACAACGCAGTCACGAAACAAGACCACGACCGTGCATACGCGTATCTGCGCGGCTACCGTGAGGCCGCGTGCATCGACAGTTTCGGTCTGATGGAAGCGGACATGCACAGCATGGGCAAGTACGGCGAGGACATGGACATGTGCTGCGGCGTCCTGTTCAGGAGCTTCGAGGCATGAAAACCCTCCGCAATCTGGTCCTTGTCATGCTGGGCGTTGTGGCTGTGCTGGCCTACAGCCCGACCGCGTCCGCCCAGTCCCTGGAGATCCGTTCGCTCACCTCCGACCGTGGTTGGCATGGAGTGGGCGGCGGTCTGCAGGTCCACCAGCCGACGCTGGAAGTCAGCCCACCATGGGTGGGAGTGTGGCAGCGTAGCGCGCGCAGTAATCGCTATGGCGATTGGATCTACATCAAGGTGCTGATCAACTGTCAGCAATGGTCGCAGATCGTATTCGCCACGCTGGACGAAGACCTTAACTTCGTGCTTATGAGCGATGTCACGGGCGCGGAACTCAAACCGACATGGCCGGACGCCGGCACAATTCCCGATCGCACCATCACCGCCGTTTGCGGGCTGTATGGCTTCACCAAGCCATTCGCAGCGGCGCCGCTCAACCCGCGAGATTTTGTCGAGCGATGAACGTGAAATGGAGCCCCATCACCGACAGCGACCAAGCTGACGTACCGGCGAATAATCGACCGCTGCCGTTCGAGCTGGATGAAGCGGACCGGGCGCACGCGGCCGCTGCGCGACATTACCTCGAACAGCACCGCCAGAAACTCAACGAACGCAACCCACGCAAGGAACCCACACGATGAAAGCCCAAGACATCTTGCGTCAGTCGGCGCAGCATATCGAGGATCGCGCGAAGTCCCGCGACCAACAGGGCGGCGAACGCAGCATGGCCCGCACCGTGACGGCATTCAACGCGTTGACCGGCCACACTATTAGCGAGCGTGACGGCTGGCTGTTCATGGTCGTACTGAAGGCGGCCCGCGCCTGCAGCACCTCGACCGGACTGCCGGACGACTACGAAGACGCAGCCGCTTATGTCGCACTCGCGGGGGAGTCGGTCGCATGAGGCCGAGGTCCTGGCGCACCTCGGTAGAGGTCCAGCTACCGCAGGCGATTTGCAGCGCACAACGGCGCACTGCCGACGGACGGTATGCGGCAAATGTTGACAAGCCGTAACGCTAGCGTTATGGTACGCACACACCCACTAGAGACACGAACATGCAGACACAGACCAACCACGAATTCTCCGACAACCGTTTCGACTGCGTTGCAGTCGGCATCCTGGCCTTTCTCGCCGGTACGTCGTTCGGTTGCCTAGCAACCATCCTGTCTGGCGTCCTGTGAGCGTATCGACGATGATCATCGCGTGCATCGTCCCGCTCGCCTGGGCCGCTTTCATCTTCGCCGCGACGCTCGTCGAGAACAACGACGGCCGCACTAACCGAGACTCGCGCCATGTGCCGTAAACCGCAAGCGATCCGCCGTCTGTCGACGGTACAGGCACACCGCCGAGCCGTGCTGCTGTTGTGCCAGGCCGTGGCAGTCTGCGCACTGCTGGTGCTCGGCGCAGAGACAATCGGCACCTACGTCGATATAGCGAGGAGAATCCTATGACGAACCGTTGGCCAAAGCAGCTCGCTGCGCCTGTCTACGCGCTTGATAACACCGCGTCGGCCTGGTGGCAGTCGCGGCACCGCCTTCGGGTCGCGCCGCAGTTGACCGACCTACGCGAGTTGGCGCGAGCGGTACGGCGGTGCCGCCCGTGAACTACCTCAACGAGTTTGACCCAGTAGCTGCCGCCTGGCTGCGCGAGTTGCGCGACGCTGGGCTGATCCCACCGTGCGACATCGACACCCGAAGCATCGAGGACGTGACCCCCAATGACCTACGCGGATACACCCAGTGCCATTTCTTCGCCGGGATCGGCGGATGGCCGCTCGCCTTGCAGCTTGCAGGATGGCCGGCAGACCGACCCATCTGGACTGGCAGCTGCCCTTGCCAGCCTTTCTCCGCGGCTGGCAAAAACAATGGGTTTGCTGACGAGCGGCACCTGTGGCCCGCCTTCCACTGGCTCATCGAGCAGTGCCGACCTGCAGTCGTGGTTGGCGAGCAGGTTGCCAGCGCAGCTGTCGGACCTTGGATCGACCTTGTACTCACTGACCTGGAAGCCCTGGGTTACGCCAGCGGGGCGTACGCTGGTCCGGCAGCGGGCGTCGGTGCGCCGCACATCCGCGACCGATCGTACTGGGCGGGTTACACCGACGACGCGCAACCACTTCCCGGCTCATACACCGGAGTACATAGCGGCCAAGAAAGCGCAGGGTCACGGAATGAGCAATTTGAACGACTACGTGCAGATGGCGGGCTGGCCCACGCCGCGTGCCTCGGAGAACGTCCAGACGAACATCGACCAGATTGCGGAGACCGGATCGTCTTGGTTGGGTCAGAACCGCGGGGCCACAGTGAGCACGATGGCGCGCATGTGCGACAAAGTGGTGCAGCCGGCCCGACTAACGGCCACTGGCGAGCTGCTGACTGGCTCGGATGCCGAGATGGAAAGTGGCGGCCAGTTGAACCCGGCACACAGCCGCTGGCTCATGGGGTACCCGCCCGCGTGGGACGACTGCGGGGTTACGGCAATGCCATCGTCCCGCAGCAAGCGGCGCAATTCGTCCAAGCCCTGATGGAGTACCAGGCATGTTCACCCAACTGAAAGCCATCATCGCCGGCGCGATTCTGCTGGTCGTGCTGATCATCGCCGGCCTGATCTACTGGCGCGGCAGCAGCAACGCCACGACAAAAAACGACCTGCGCATCGCCCGCGAGACCATCAAGGTCGAGCGTGAGGCGCTGAAAGTCACATCCCAGATCGACATGCGCGTCAATGCCGAGGGCATCCAGACCGCCAATACCGCCCAGGAGGCGACCCGTGAAATTGAATCGATACGCCAAGCTGTACGCGTTCCTGAACTCTCCGGTGCCGCCGTTGGCCCTGTGTCTGCTGGGCAGCTTGGTGCTGACGCTGCTCGCGTCCTGCAGCTCGCTCGGGAAGCCCGAGCGGCAGCCCTCGCCAGTAGCGCCCGCCTGCAACCAGCGGTCGATAGCGGTCGATAGTGGCGACCCGCCGTCGGGCGCGGACGTGACCGACTGGATGGCCTGGGCCAAGGCGTACGTGGTAGCCCAGTATGCGGTCGTGGACCGGGACAACAAGCGGGCAGCCACTGCGGACTGCCTGGACAAACTGGCGGAGATCAAGCCGTGAAGCCACGTACTGCATGGTTTCTGTTTGGGGTCGTGGTCGGCCTGTCGATCGCGCTTTTGGTTCGCTAAAACCACACGCCCGAGGGGTTGCACCCTCGGGCGTT
>JAAIGF010177593.1_pt1 | contig 13002 bp, 6 predicted proteins | sample 6487441 | NCBI WGS metagenome assembly JAAIGF01 (sample SAMN13974129, study PRJNA590717) | phyllosphere metagenome | biome: pepper field; feature: multiple bacterial spot infested pepper fields; material: pepper leaves; isolation source: leaves from pepper fields | host: Capsicum annuum ... | reverse complement strand
ACAGGAGCCTTACTTTTGTGGGGCAAAAGTAAGCAAAACCCTGTCGCGAATTTTTGTTGCATCCTTATTGGACAGTGCATAGGCAAGTTTCTACAGACGCAACAAAAATAAGGCGACTTTGCTGTTAATATTTGGCAGGTGCGATGATTGTAAAATTTGTGATATTGTAATGAAGTGCCTGATTCCACCGTTTACCGCTTCCCTTATCGCAATACACACTACGCAATACTAATTACGCAATACTCATTACGCACTACCACAAATAGCGATCGATTAGTCATATTACACAGACCACCGTTCAACGTCACTTTCCTGTCTCCTTCCACGTGCTGGGAAACAAAGAACATGCTTGGGGACTGCAGGGAAGAACAAAGCCTAGAAATCATGTCGGAATCGCATACAAAGCGATTCCGACGTTATTTCAGCTTTGCCAAACATGTTGCTTTGTGTGCGCCGGACTTGTGCGATAAAGCACCTGAAGGAGACGAACGGTTTTGAGCACTTTTGGCCTTCAAAAGTGCTGCCATGCCGCGGCGAGCGGCTGAAAGGTTTGAGGGAAGAAGATAATAAGGGGGCAGGGATGATGAAAGCTCGCACGAGCAACGCAACGATCTACTGATCGCAACAAAAATAAGGCGACTTTGCTGTTAATAATAGACAGGTGCGGTAATGGTAAAGTTTGGAAATTTGTGATATAGTAACGAAGTGCCGCTGATTCCACGGTTTACCGCTGCTTTATCGCATTACCCAATACTCATTACGCATTACCATATGTATAGTTTGCGATTTCGCAATTACGAGCTGATAGCGGTAATCCTCAAGTTTACCCCTTTCCATATCCTACTACCCACTACCACCTTATGCTATTTTTTTAATGGAAAATAATACCGAACTTGTACATTCAAATCTAACATTATGAAAAAGGCATACCAGGCACCGAAGCTAACCGTTAGCGTAGCCAAGCCCGTAAAAACAAAAAAGAACACCAAGCAAACTGTAAAAGAACATAGCGCGAACGCCGATAAATAACTTGTTCACAACAAGTTCATACCCAATTTACGGCTAGTTGATATACAGCTTTTAACTTTGTTGAAAACGATTTATGCATATTAGCTTTTTGGTATGACTCCTTTAATATCGAGAGAGATGCTGTCTAAGGCGGCGGGATTGCATCATGTCCCTATCCCCGGACTGGACTACATGCTCATGGAAATGACCTCATTGAATCGATTCAACCGAGAGTTTGAGAAGGTACGCCATTTGCAGGGAATTGCCTTTGTGGACGCCGTGCTCGCCGCACTGGGCATTGAGATCGCTATCAGCGCGGAAGATCTACGTCGCATTCCCAGAGAAGGGCCTTTCGTGATGCTGGCCAACCATCCCTATGGAGGTATAGAGGGCTTGATAAGCCTGAAAATACTGCATGCTATACGGCCAGAGTCTAAAATATTGGCCAATTACATCCTCGAGAAAATAAGCAACTTTAAGGATGCCTTTATTGCGGTAGACCCTTTTCATGAGGAAGCGCTGGCAAGCAATGCTGTTGGCATACGAAACATGTGGCAGGCTCTCGAAAAGGGAACGCCAATCGTTATCTTCCCGGCAGGCGAAGTTTCATCCTACCACTGGGATATGCAGCAGATTACGGACAAAAAGTGGCACCCCGTGATCGGCAAGTTTTTAACGAGGGTAAACGTACCCGTCATCCCACTCTACTTCCATGGACATAATAGTGCTGCTTTTATATGGCTGGGGCGCCTACACCCTAAGCTGCGCACGATTCGCCTGCCTGCCGAGCTTTTTAACAAGAAAGGCAAAACCATCCGCGTGCGGATAGGTGAAAAAATAAAGCTTTCCAAACTGGATGAGCCTCTTCGTAAACCAGAACGACTACTGGAATATATCCGCGCACGCACCTATGCACTAGGCATGGATACCTACAGTAATAAATGGGACTGGACCGAGCGCGACCGCTTTAAGAAGCCCCACAAACCCTTACCTATTGCCGAATCCATGCAAGCGGCCGATCTAGAGGCGGAGTTGATGGGCATCGAGGCGCATAAGCTCTTTAGCAGTGGAAGCTATAGCGTATACTTGACTAATGCGGCCCAGATACCGCTCACGATGCGCGAGATAGGCCGTCTGCGGGAGCTTACCTTCCGTCAGGTCGGTGAAGGGACAAACCAATCCATTGATCTGGATGTTTTCGACATGCACTACAGGCAGCTCTTGGTGTGGCATGAAAGAGATAAGTGTCTTGTTGGTGGATACCGTATTGGCCTTGGCGAAGAAATTATGTATGCACAGGGTAAACGGGGATTCTACCTCTCTCAGTTGTTCAAAATGAAGGCCGACTTCGTTAAACGGTTGTCGCAATCCATGGAACTAGGGCGCAGCTGGATACAACCGACATATCAAAAGCAATCCATGCCGCTCTACCTTTTATGGAAAGGTGTTGTTTGTTGCATGCAGCAGTATCCGCAATACCGCTACCTGATTGGCCCGGTAAGCATCAGTGGCGACTTCTCGCTCTTTTCGAAATCGCTTATCGTCGAATTTATACGCCGCAACTGTTTCGATGCTAAACTTGCAAAATCCGTAAAACCTAAAAAAGCGTTTAAACCTAATTTAAAACGGATGAAGCTGGAAACGCTGCTGGAAAACTCGGCTTCTTTCCAAGCCTTGGAATCGCTTATTCAGGATATAGAGTCGCCCAGTAATAGATTTCCCGTGCTGCTGCGCCAATACTTACAGCTACAGGCTAAAATCATCGCCTTCAACGTGGATCCCAATTTTAACAATAGCCTAGACGGATTGCTGATCTTGGACAAAGAGGCCAGTGACCTGAGCTCCAAACAGCGTTATTTTGAGTAAATAGGAGTTAAAAGGATAAAAAGAGAACGAGGTTGCCTCCTTACCTGTCGGAAGCAACCTCGTTCAAAAAATCAATAGCTATTTTTAGTCAATCAAATCATTAAAATCTTTTTCCCGCTGTGGCGTAACAATCTTCCAATTGTTATTCGCCGAAGGTGCAATCGTTACGGCAAGATTCGTTTGGAAGTTACCGCCGTTTGCAAATGATTTACGCTGAATAGTATCGCCCCAACGCTTCATATCGAAGAAATCAAAGCCTTCACCCCACAATTCGATCGCGCGATATTTTTTGATTTCGGCAAATAAAGCGTCACCTGTAGCGGTACAATTATAAGCGGTATCACGACCAGAGTTACGGGTCAGTGCATTCAATAAAGCTTGCACTTCGGCGGCCGATTTCCCTTGCTTGTATTTGGCCTCTGCCTCAATCAACAACATTTCGGAAGAGCGGAAATTGTTTAAGTGGGCAACCCCAGGCATTTCGTTCGCCTTAAACTTAAATTGCATATATGCGTAAGCCTGTGCATTGGAAGGAATATCGGTATATAAGCCCCGGATATAAGCCAATCCGGCAGCATTTCCCTGCCCGGTAGACGCATTGAACGTTAGCTTGCTAGCCACTGGATCTAAAAACAGCCTTCTCCGGATATCGGTTTGGGGGATTTGGACATAAAGATCCTTGCTGATACTTTTCGGCGTGGTGCGCACCGCACTAGCCGTCGAATTATATCCGATGTAGGCTGAAAAAGAGTAGAAAAAGATGGTCTCCTCGCCTTTATCGAAAACCGACCATATCCACTCGCGGTTGACGTTGGAAAAACCCGATGTATACTCTGCATTCGTCATCAATGGATAGTCTGCACGTGCTAAGGCTGCATACTTCTCGGCATTAGCGAAGTCTTCTTTATTTAAGGCTGCACGTGCAAAAATAGCGTAGGCCACATCCTTATTTACTTCATAGTTGTTGGCTGTCGTTCTCTTTAGTCCCGACAATTCGTACAACGAAATTGCAGTTTCCAAATCGGAATACACCAATGCGTAGGTCTCGGCTAAGGTCGATAGCGGCAAACTTTCCAATCCTTCCGCCGTACGTAACACGACCGCCGAGGTCGAGCCATTGTTCGATCCAGACCAACGATCGCCATACAACTGCGCCAGCATCATATAGGAGTACGCACGAAACGTGAGCGCTTGCGCTTTGATAAACTGTTTCTCCGTTTCCAACCCGGTTACTCCATCGATACGTTGGATAACCCAATTCGCGTTAGCAATGATGGTGTAATAATAGTACCAAGGGTAGTACGTGTAGGTACTTACCGGATTGGTAAAAAACTCGGTATTTGTTACGGTCGACCAGCCTGGAAGCGGAACAGAAAAATTGTTACCCCCGTAGTTCCCGTAGTACATTTTAATGGTACCTTCACCATTAAATCCTTGTGAGCTCAGGTATTGTCTCTTCATTAAGCGTGATAGCCCATTGATAGCCAACCTAGCACTCTCTGTTGTCTCGAACACAATCTCTGGAGCGATTTCATTCGTTGGCTCAGTATCTAGATAATCCTTTTGACAGGCGGCCAATGTAAAAACCGCACAGGCTAGTATTCCAATTTTATATATAAATTTCATTACTATTTTCTATTAAAATCCAACATTTACACCAAAAGAGAACACACGTGAAGGCACGAAGCTGTTCTCGCTATATCCACCAAATGTTTGCTGCGGACTGTATCCTTTCAAGGCGCTAAATGTCGCCAAATTTTCTACTGAAAAGTTTAAATTAACCCGACTCAAGTGCAGATTTGATAACATCAATTGCGGCAAGCGGTAACCCAAGGTGATGTTTTTGATCACGAAGTATGAGTTATTCATCAAGAAGCGAGATGATGTAGCATTGTTGTATTGACTATTGGTATAGTTGATTTGCGGAATCGCATCAGGATTGATCCGATCTGCAGAAGTTTCTGTCATGCCGGCAGGAGCTTCTTTCCAAGCGTTTAATAAATCCGCATGACCAGCACTTGGCGTTGCACCCACGCTCATCAAGCTGATGTAGGAATAGTCTAACCCTTTTCCACCGAGCGAGTAGGTGAATACGCCAGATAGGCTCCAATCTTTGTACGATACCAAAGTATTGAATGCCCCCATCATTTTAGGGATTGAAGAACCGCTAAAGTCGCGTTTGGCATAGCTCGAATTTCGCGTATACGTTACACCATTGATCTCCGTTTGGAAGGCCAGCCATGCTCCCGAGCTGGCATTAGGATCGTAATCATCCGTATTAGCGTAATACAGCGCCTGGCCGGTCATCATATCCACACCTGCATATTGAAACAAGAAGTAGTCGAACGCAGAATGACCTTCGAGGTATTTGAAAGGGGAAGATATAATTCCGTTCTCGCGGTTTTCCTCAGGCAGTACAGTAATGTTGTTTTTAAGAAACGTTGCATTTCCCCCGAAGTTCCAAGTCCAATTTGTGTTTTTGACGATATCTACGTCAAACGCAACCTCGACTCCCTTATTGGTCATCTCGCCAATATTCCTCCAAATAGTGGCCGTTCCCTCCGTATTGTCGGTTGAGCCGGTCGACAATGGAAGATTCAATTTATATAGAAGATCTACGGAACGTTTGTCAAAATATTCAACAGAGAGGTTCAATTTATTGAACAGCCTACTTTCAATGGCGAAAGATGAAGATCGATTGCCTTCCCAAATAAGATCGTTGTTTCCGTTATTGGAACGATAAACGGCTGCCATATTATTATTCTGAGCGAGGTCATACAAAGACATATATTGGTATAGACCTAAACTTCCAATATTACCCACAACCCCTGTAGCGGCGCGGAGTTTCAACTGATCTACCCAAGAAACGTCTTTCAGGAACTCTTCTTTAGAGACCATCCAGGTACCACCGGCTGACCAAAAGTTGCCCCATCTATTCCCAGAATAAAGGCGTGAAGCGCCGTCAAGACGGTAAGAACCTTCCAAAAAGTATTTCTCGCGGTAGTTGTAACGCAGGCGGGAAAGGTAAGATTCCATCTTGTCATTTTGCTCATAGTCTGTCAAGCTGGTGATGTTGGTAAAGTTTACCAAATCCTTTTTTCCTGCGAATGTTTGGTTGGTTTTATAGCCGTAAAGGTAGGTGTAGATATTACCGTAATTTTCATGCCCTAAAAATACATCTAGATTGTGCGTACCAGCAAAACTGTTGGTATAATTTAACTGTTGTTGGATCGTATAGTTTTTGTAGTTGTACACTGTACGGGAGGCACGACCATTGTTACCACTACCATCACCGATGATCGCGTTATTGTAGGTGCGTTGCTCATTATAGCGCAGATTAATATCACCAATAACCGAGAACTTCAGGTTCTTCAACAGATTTACATGTACAAAAGCCTGCGAGTTCAACGTGTTCCGCTTACTTATATCCGCATTGAGTTCGTTTTCCCATACGACATGACGCCCCACATACTGATTTCGCGTAAGCGATCCATCATCATATATCCAGTTGCCTGTTACATCGGTCAAATAATCGCCGGTTGCGGGATCATGCTCGTGCATAGCATAGATCGGAGCGATGTTTCGCGCAAAATTCCAAGGGTTGGTAAAACCAGACCCAGAACCTGTTGTATTGTTTCCTTTTTGGTGCGACGCATTCATGGACATTCCAGCACGCAACCAAGATTTCGGCGTAATTTCGGCGCTCAATCGCCCACTTAAGCGGTTGAAATCCGAGGTCTTGATGTAACCTTCCTCGTCCAAATAGCCCAAAGAAAAGAAGTAACTACCTTTTTCCGCACCTCCACGACCATTCAGTAGATACTCTTGGCGGTAACCGTTTCTGGAAATGGCATCAAACCAATCCAAGTCACTAGCGTAATCGCCCAAAATGCTGGCGTTACGGTTAAATTTTCCATCGGCATCAAACAGTTCCGCATCTGGCACGTTAAATATATTAGACTTTAATATGCTAGGAATTAAATTTGTGGTTGCGGATGCATTTGCCTGAGCCATGCTCCATGTCGGATTGGCCGTCATCAACTGATTACGGTATCCCTGCCAAGCCACGCCCATGTACTCACTGGCATTCAACTTGTCGTACTCGGGTATACCTCTTGTAAACAAACCTTGATTTACAATAACCCCAAGATCGGCAGTTCCTTTTCTGCCTTTTTTTGTCGTGATAACGATCACACCGTTTGCGCCCCGACTTCCATACAATGCTGCAGAAGTAGCATCTTTTAGCACAGAAACAGACTCAATATCCGCAGGGTTTAGATCGGAAACATTACCTTGGTAAAAAACACCATCCAAGACATAGCCAGGGTTGGAGTCGCCGTTAATGGAATTAAATCCACGTACCCGAACACTGGGATTAGAACCGGGCTCACCATAGGAATTATTTACCTGCAGACCTGGAGCCGCACCTTCCAGTACCGCTGTAACAGAAGAAACGGGACGTTTTTCAATATCCTTGGCTGATATATTGGCCGTTGCTCCTGTGATAGCTTCTTTGTTTTGCGAACCGTACGCAGTCACGACAACTTCATCCAAACCGACGTTGGAATAGTCCAATTGTACATCGTATCTCAAATTATCGCCTACGATAATGGATTTATCAGAATATCCAATTAATTTAAAGACGATCTGTTTGTCCTTTTCTCCCTTGATCAGATAGTTCCCGTAGTTGTCGGTCTGTGTAGCCAATGTCGTACCCTGTACGACAACCGTGACCGCAGCCAAAGGTGTACCTTGTGCGTCGGTTACCCGACCAGTTAATGTTTTCTCTTGTGCCCAAGTAAAACCTAGCAAACAAAAGAAGACAAAAACAAAACTTAGTAGTTTTTGCTTCATTTTATGATTTGTTGTTTAGTTAATAAAAGGATATACCCAGCTTGCTAAAAAAATGATTCGGTATCACACTAGCGTTAATATTAGCCAATTATCCTATTCCGGCAGCGAATATACATGCCGAACAAACAAAATAAAAATGAGGTTTGCTAGCTAACTATTGTTAAACGACAGTTAACGTTACGGAAAGCAGGGGCAGGTTTCAAAGCATTAGGAGATAGTTTTCCATATGCTTAACAGGAACTTGAGAATTCACTTAAATTTGCATTAAAGAATATAAGATGCTTATTAGTTAGATCATTATAACATAAATCAAATAAACAAGATGTCACTTTACATACATGTAGAAAAGTAGATCTTGCGGCATATTTTTATCTGCTAATCAGGAAATACAATGAATAAGAAAACGAGAAAATAGCGGTCAAAAAAAATGCAAAAAAAATATTTTGAATCAAGAAACCTTGTGTTTGTAACAAAATTTAGCCAGCAATATTAATGAGATCATAGCAAGAAGCGCTATTAATTAGAAATCAGTCAAAAAAAATGAGTAAAGAAGGGTATTCAATACATTAAAACGTCTAATTCCCTTAAAAAACCAGGTTGATCGAAATAAACACGATCAACCTGATGAAAAATATGACTTTAATAAACTACGACCTACTGCAAAGACAGCTTTATCGTCGCAGACTTTAACCAAGGCGCACTAAAACGTATCGCTACCTCTTCCTTTGCAGCGCCGTTGGTTTGGATGTAGGCTATCATTTTGCCGTGGTAAGCCCGTTGCTTGTTATCGCGGTAATCACCCATATCGGCATTATTGCCGGCCTCCAGTCCTAGAAGACGTGCATTGCCTACAATATCGCAGGTAATCTCCTCTTCCGAAATGAGCACCGGTGTACCATCCTCATCCACAATCTGTAGTTCGATTTGCGCCACGGCGTCTTTTGCAGGCAGGGACAAGGCTTCGCCCTGCAACACTTTAATGGCCGCTGGCCGCTTACTGGATTGGATGGCATATCGCGCGACCTCTTTGCCCGAGGCATCCAAGCCGATCACTTCAAGCTTGCCGGCCGCAAAAGGGATATCCCAATAGATGATGCCCTGCTCTTGGTCGTAGGCCTTCTCTTGCCCTACCGTTTTACCATTGAGCTCGAGACGCGCCTTCGCACTGTTGGTGTAGCAAACGACCCGAATCAGCTGTCCTTCAACGTAGTTCCATATCGGCCAAGCATCCATGGACGGCGCCTCGTTGCTACGGTGCCCCTGCTCGGCCTCTAAAGCCGACCATACATCGGTTGCCGAGCCACCGCCCTGCAAGGAGTAGGTGCCCAAGTAGGCCATCGGCTGTGTTGCCCAGAGGGACTGGCGGAAATAGCCGCGTGGTTTCGTGAAGCCGGCAAAATCGACCAACCCCGAGTAGAAGCCACGGGAAGGCCAACGGCCAGATTCACCAAGGTAATCGATCCCAGTCCAAAGGAACTGTCCAAAAATATGTTCGTTGTCGCGCACGGCTTTCCAAGCCGAAAAATCATGTCGGTTCTCGCTACCGAAGATCACGCGATCCGGAAAGCGCTCGTGGTCCTGCTGGTAGCGGCTCTCGGTATAGTTGTAGCCCGCAATGTCCAAGGCGCCCGGATAAGCAGTCTCGTTGGACATCGCCACGCCCGCCAGCCCCGCCGTTACTGGGCGGCTGTTATCGTATTTTTTGACAACAGCGGCCAGCTTTTTAGCGATATCGCCGAGGCGCATTGCATCGGGCGCATCTTTCTTATAGCCGCCATAGGACGCCTGCGTGAATCCGCCTTCTTTCTTTTCGCCTCCCAAAATAGGATGCGAATAGGGATCGTTTGGATAGTCGACCTCGTTCCCAATACTCCAGGCGAAGATAGACAGGTGGTTACGATCACGCTTTACCATATCGGCCAGGTCGCGCTCGCCCCATTCCTGAAAAAAGTCGAAGCTACCCTGAAATCCCGGTGTTCCAAAATTCCAACCTTCCAACCATTTCCGCTTCGGGAATTCCCACTCGTCGAAAGCCTCGTCCATAACCAGTAAACCCAGCTCATCACAAAGGTTATAAAGGGATGAAGCCTGCGGATTGTGGCTGGTGCGGATAGCATTCACGCCGAGCTCCTTCAAAGTCAACAAACGGCGGCGCCACACTTCTGGATATACCTCGGCGCCCAGTACGCCGGCATCGTGGTGCAAGCAAACGCCCTTGACCTTCATCCACTCCCCGTTGAGGGCAAACCCTTTATTGGGATCAAAGGTGAAGGTGCGGAAACCCGTTTTGACCTCCGACTTATCGATTTCCTTGCCCTGCTGCAAGATGGTCGTGCGCAAGGTGTATTGATTTGGCTGATCCAAACTCCATAATTTAGGGTTCTTTAGGCTCAGCTGTGTTTTCAGCTCCTGTTGCTTGCCTGCAGCTAAGGTAGCCTTTGTGCTTTGCTTGGCCACGACAGATCCTTTTGCATCCAAAAGCTCTTGCACAACATCAAGCTTTGCTTCCTTTTCAGAGGCATTGGTTAACGCGACTTGCACCTGTAGCGTTCCTTTGCCATTGCTCACTTCTGGATAGGCATAAACACCCCATTGATCCAGATGCACGGGATTGGCGCGTACCAACCATACATCGCGGTAGATACCCGAGCCGGTGTACCAACGGGAATCCGCACTTTGGCTGTGATCCACCTTCACGGAAATAAGGTTCTCTTTTCCGTATTGTAGGTAGGGCGTCACCTCGTATCCGAACGATATATACCCATTGGGGCGCTTGCCTATGGATTTGCCGTTAATAAAAACTTCACTGCGGTTATAGACGCCTTCGAAATAGAGGTACATCTTTTTACCTTGATCTTCCGCTGGAACGGTGATCTTTTTCTGATACCAACCAATGCCCCCCGGCAGGTATCCCGTAGCACTGGCCAAGGTAGGGCTCAGCGGCGACTTCACACTCCAATCGTGCGGCAGCTTTACCCAGCGCCATGAGCGGTCATTATTGGCTTTGCCAACTTCACCATCGGTATCGCCCAAGTGGAAACGCCAGTCGGCATTGATCTTTTCGGCCTTGCCGAAACCCGGCTGCGCCAAAAGCGCTTCTGTTTGGAATAGCGTAGCCGCCAATCCAACAAGCGCATATTTTAACATGTTTTTCATATCTATGCTGTATTCAAGAATCAGGTTAAGGTATTATAAAGATAGAGGCTATCGCCTTTCTTTTCTTTCGGATAATACCTTAAGCTTCTTATTTATTAACTCATTCCTTACTCCTGCTTACCCAAAGGACTCGACAATCTAATGGGTCACCACAACCGGCAAGATATTGCCTTGCTCGTCAAAATAGAGGGGATCGATACAGACCTCCCGATTGAAGCCCGCAGGGTCTCCCATCTCGATCCCTTTTGGGTAGTTGAAACGATGGTAAACGATATACCACTCGTCCTTACCGGGAATCTGCAATACCGAATTATGACCAGTGCCGTAGATGCCTTTCGACGGATCTTTTTGTAAAATCAAGTTGTTTTCTGGAATTTCGATAGGCCCAAATGGCGACTTCGCGGTTCCGTAGCGCACACGGTAGTTTTCGCTGCGCGTATCATCTTCAGACCATAGGAAATAGTAGGTGCCCTTACGAAAGATCACATAAACCCCCTCGCGAAAAGTCTTATCTGGTGTCATGACCTTCACCGTGTTCTTCTTAATTGACAGCATATCTTTATTCAATTCGGCTACAGCAAGGTAGCCATTGCCCCAGTAGAGGTAGCTCTTTCCGCTTTTCGGATCGTTGAAGACCGCAGGATCGATCTCCTGACCGCCCTTCACACCTTCGGGTTTAAAATCGATCAGTGGTTTTCCCGAATCCTGGAATGGTCCCGTTGGCGAATCCGAAACCGCAGCACCGATCTTCTGCGCAGCGGTGAAATAATAGTAGTATTTATAATTTCCTTTCACATTCTTTTCGGTGATGGTTGGCGCCCACGCATGGCGCGGCCCCCAGGGTACATCTTTTTTAAGATCTAAGATTACTCCTTCGTCCTTCCAAGTCTTCAGATCTTCAGAAGAAAAGGTTTTGAAGTAGTAACCACCCCAACCATCAAAACCGTCGCTGGTGGGATAGATATAGTATTTCTTTGTCTTGTTGGAATACAACACATCAGGATCGGCATAGAATCCATCCAATACTGGATTTTTCTTAAAAGAGAGCTCCATACCTTGTGGAATGCCCCACTTATCGGTTAAGGCTTGGAGTTCTGCGCGCGACAAAGGAATAATAGAGCCGTGGCGCGGATGGAAGTCCATTTTTACATCCTCGTCGATCACCTTGAAGCGATCCAGATCCACGCTTTCACAAAACTGGTATTTGCCTTTTCCGTAAACATCGTACATCAGAATATACTTGTCGGAATGGTTGAGCTTAAACACCGAAGAGCCTTCTACGGCATCCCGTGTTTGCTGCTTGTAACCTGGCTGTTCGATCCACTTACCTGCCGTAAGCGAGTCCGTCAGCGCTAGACGAAGGCCGTTGCCATCGCCTTCCGTTTTATAGAACAGGTAAAAGAGTCCATTCTTATTGATAATATCCCCATCGATGCAAGACTTTCCATTTTTAGGCAGAAAAAGTACTTTAGGCTCGCCCTCCAGATCGGTAAAATCAGCATTGGCATAAGCATAGTAGATGATATCGGGTCCTGCGCCATGTTGCATAGACCAATAAACCATATACTTACCAGCCGCTGGATCGAAGATCGTTTGCGGTGCCCATACACGCTTTAGATCGTCGTGTCCTTTGTAGCGTTGCTGTATATTGATGACGGCATGTGTCCAATTAATCAAATCATTGGATTTTAAAAGGATCATGGCGCGGTTGGAGTCCCAACCTTTCGAGGAGGTCATATCAGTGATGACCATGTAGTAGGACTTGCCGTCCTCGCCACGAAGGATATGCGGGTCACGCACACCACCGGTGGTACTGATCTTTTTGGAATCCAACACAGGCTTATTATTGTTCAATGCTCGGTAGTTGTAGCCGTCGGTGCTGATGGCATAACAGACAGCTTCATCTTCCACGGCATTGCCCTTGAAATAGGCGAATAGGTAACCTACATAATCTTTTTCTGCCGGACCAAATTTGTAGTCTTGGGCAAAAAGCGGCCGGGCAAAGACCATAGCAAAAATGGCGAGCAGGAGGTAGCGCACCGATAACAGTTCTTTTTTCTTCATTTAGGGTTTAAGTTAAGTGTATTCAATATACTAAAAATAAATTCGCATTCTTTT
>JAAIGF010318037.1_pt1 | contig 13004 bp, 17 predicted proteins | sample 6487441 | NCBI WGS metagenome assembly JAAIGF01 (sample SAMN13974129, study PRJNA590717) | phyllosphere metagenome | biome: pepper field; feature: multiple bacterial spot infested pepper fields; material: pepper leaves; isolation source: leaves from pepper fields | host: Capsicum annuum ... | reverse complement strand
CGTGCAGGGGTTCCGTGAGCTCGGCGACCTGACCAGGTTCGCGGAGCAGACCGAGAAGACCGTCACCGAAACGTTCCGTCAGGGCGACCGGCTGTACAACGTGTCGAAGGTCGTGAAGGGCGTGTCGTCGGCGAAGGACATGGTCGCGGGTCTCCGTGAGCAGGTCGCGCAGGCGAAGAAGTTCAAGGACGCATTCACACAGCTCGACAAGCTCGGCCTGAACGACACCTCGTTGCAGAACCTGATGTCGCAGTTCCTGTCGTCGGGTGATGCTGGGGTCGCGTCGAGCCTTCTCGCGGGTGGCAAGTCGGCTGTCAACGAGGTTAACGGGTTGATGCAGTCGCTGACTGGTCTCACTGGTGGTGAGAAAGGTTGGGCTGCGACGGTCGCGCAGGACATGTTCGGTGCCGGTGTGAACGCGGCGGACGGGTTCCTGAAGGGGCTGAAGTCGAAAGACGGGGCCCTCGCGAAGCAGTACAAGTCGATCTCCGACACGTTGCTGCGGACGATCCGGAAGGATCTTGGGATCCGTTCGCCGTCGCGAAAGATGGCTGAGCTCGCTGGGTACACGTCGGATGGCTGGAACCAGAACCTGCATCTTGACCCGGTGACCCCGGATGTCGCGGTCCCCGGGTACGGCACGGCTGGTTCGGGCCCGTTCGGTGGTGCCGGCGAGGTCTGGCTGATGGTCGACGGTGAACCTTTCCGCGCTGTCGTGCAGCGGGAGATGAACGGTGAGGCTGCGGCTCGCTTGGCGGCGCGTCGTGGTGGGCGGAGGTAAGCATGCCGGTTCCCATCGTCCTCACCGAAGCTCCGGTGACGGTTGAGATTGTCGCGACCTTGCTGTCACGGTTCCCCGCCCCGGTGCAGATCATCGTGACGAACATGCCTGAGGGTGCCGATTACGTCGTCACGGGTGTTGCGGGTGAGTTTGTCTGGCCGGTGAACGCTGGTGTGGGTGTGTCGGATGGTGGTCAGGTCGCGTTGATCGACCTGGTCCCGCCGGTGAACACGCCTGTGCAGTATCAGGTGGCGGTGGCGGGGGAGACGTACCTGTCGAACCCTGTCACCGTCACCATCCCGGGTGGTTTCATCGCGCAGACGTTGAACGGGAACGCGCATGTGATCCCGTTGTCGGTGAACGATGGCGGGTTCGAACGGGACTACCCGACACGGCAGGCGGTGTTCCAGATCCCGGGGCGCCGTCGTCCGGTGGTGCGGTTCGATTTGCTCGGTGATGGTGGCAGCAGCATCCAGGTGACGACGGACCGGACCGGGTCGCAGCAGCTCGTCGATGTGTTGCGTTCGGGTGGTCCGGTCGTGTTCCGGCAGAGCGGGATCCGTGATCTCGACCCGGTCGCGATCGTGCTGGTCTCTGATGTGAAGTCGGTGTCTGAGATCGATGATCTGCGGACGTGGACTCTCGGGTACACGTTCATCGACAACCCGGAGCCTGGTGTCGCGTCCGTCGTCTACACGTGGGACGACTTCGATGCGTACTACGCCGGTCGTACCTGGTCCGATTTCGATGCTGAGTGGGACGGTCTCACTTGGGACGACTTCGACGTCGAGGAATGGCTCACCGAGTGACCGGAGGTCGCCATGCGTGAAGGTGCGCCCGCTGAGGTTCTCGAGGCTGCTGCCGGTTGGCGCCCGTCCGTTTCGTCATGGCTGGACGGGAACCTCCTCGCCGACAACATCCCCGTCATCGGGGGGACGGTGTCGGCGGACCGGTCACAGCAGGTACCCGAACGTCTCACGCTGACGGTGGCGCGGGAGTCGACGGTCGACGGGCGTCTGTTCGACTGGCTGCCTGGCAGTGACCCTGAACACCCGCTCGCACGGTACGGGCAACGCCTCACCGTGACGATCACAGTCACCTCGGCGGTGACGGGTGGCGACTATCAGACGCAGGTCGGTGTGTACGCGATTCAGGACTGGTCGGAGAACGAAGACGGGTCCGTGAGCGTCACCGGCGCGGGCGTCCTGCAGATGGCGGCGGATGATCGGCTGATCTCCCCGGTGTCCCCGACAGGCACGTTGGGGCAGGAGTTCCGGCGGATGCTTCCCCCGCAGGTTCAGGGTGTCGTTTCCCCGTTGCTGACGGATCGGGTGTGCCCGGACACGTTCAACTGGGCGGAGTCCCGGATCGACGCGGTCTACGAGATCGCGGATGCGTGGCCGGCTCGGATCAGGACGGACGTGGATGGTGTGGTGCAGATGCTCCCGCCGCTCCCGGAAACCCCGACGCCGATTGTGGTCCTGACGGATGGAGAGGGTGGGACGTTGGTCGAAGCCCCCCGGTCCGATTCGCGTGCGACGGCCGCGAACCAGGTGACCGCGGAGGGTTCTGATGGTGACGCCCCGATCGCAGTGACCGTTGGGAAACTGTCCGGCCCGATGCGGGTCGATGGTCCGTACGGGGTTGTGTCGCACCGGTTCTCCTCGTCCGCGTTGAAGACGGAGGCGGAGGTGCGCGCTGCGGCTGAGGCGAAGCTGAACGATCTGCTCCGCGGCTCCCGCACCCTGCAGGTCACGTGCGCCCCCGACCCGCGGATCGACATCGATGATCCGGTCGAGATCCGGCGTGACGGTGGCCGGGTCGCGTGGGGGTGGGTGAACACGTACAGCCTCCCGTTGACGGTGAACGACGGTCCGATGACGTTCGAGGTGGGTGTCGCATGATGCAGGACGAGTTGTTCCTCCCGCAGGGCCCGCCTCCGGGCGCGAGTACCCGTCAGGTGGTGCAGGGCATTCTCCTCGCTGTCGATGCGGACCGGTGGGCGTGTCAGGTGTCGATCGCTGGTGGCGACGGCGCGTGGATGTCCTATGTGAGTGAGGCTGCGCTCTCGGATTTCATCGGTCAGCCGGTGTGGGTTTTGCGTGAGGTCATCAGCGGTCAGGCGTCGTTGTGTCTTGGGTTGGTGAAGCCTGGGACGGCGACTTCGGATACGGAGTCTGAGGCCCCGTTGCCGCGGCTCGGTGTGGTCACGTCGGTGTCGCCGCTGATCGTGACCGCGGCGGGGGAGTCGTTCGAGTGCCAAGCGCTCATGACCTACTCGGTGCGGAACGTCGCCGACGTGGTGCTGTTGTACTGGGCTGACTCTTCCGCCCCGTACGTGCTCGGGCAGATCGGCACGACACCTACACCTGGCACACCTGGCACACCGTCCGGGCTGTCCCTCTCGCGTTCCGGTTCAGCGGTGACGGCAACGTGGACGAAGGTTCCGGGGTCGACGACCTCGAGTGTCCGATTCTCGACGAACAACGGTAGGACGTGGCAGACCCGTTCTGGGTTGACGGGTTCCTCGGTGTCTTTGCCGATCGCGCAGGGGCAGACGTTGCGTGTGCAGGTTCGTGCGGCTGGCCCTGGTGGGACGTCGGATTGGTCTTCGACGGTGTCGGTGTCGTGGGCGAAGCCTGCGCCTCCCGCGCCGAAGGTGGAGACCCGCACGGTGACGATCACCCCGACGTGGTCGGGGTCGTACCGGCATGCGTACAACCAGTGGGACCGGTGGAACACGAACCGGTACGGGGGTCGGTCGACGCTCTGGCAGGGGTCGAAGTACGGCAGCGGGCAGATGACTGGCCTCGCGACGTACGGGAACAAGCTGCGTGAGCTCGGTGCGGATGAGATCACGAGCATCGAGGTCACGTTGCGGGGGGTCGGGTTGAACTCGGATCTCCCGTCGATTGTGCTGCGGGGTTCTCCGCACGGTTCGCGGCCTGGTGGTGCGCCTTCCTCGTCGGGGGATACAGCGTCGGGGCAGACGGGTTCCACGTCCGCGTCGAAGGTTAGGTTGCCGGCGTCGGTTCGTGAAGCGTTCCGCACGGGTGCGGTGAAAGGCCTGGCTCTCGTGGGGGACAGGTATGGCGGTGTGCGTGGCACGTCTGCCGCTGACGGTATGGCCCTCCGGGTCACCTACAAGGTAACGATCTAGGAGGTCTCTATGGCTACGGATGTCAAGAAGCACACGATCCCGGGGGCGAACGACACGCCCCGTCGTGCCACGTTCGATGAGCTCTCCCTGTCGGTGCGGGACTTCATCCCGGTCGCGGACACGACGGAGCGGGCGCAGCTGATCGCGGATCTGATTGCGGCGGGGGAGGGGCCGACGGCCGCGGTGCCGGTGGTCGTGTACCGGCAGGACGCGGTGTTGATGCGCCGGTTCGAGTTCACCACCGACGGCACGACGTGGACCCCGTTCAACTCGGCTCCGGTGACCCTTCGCGGGACGGTGACGATAACGGCGGGGGTTGGGCAGACGCAGTCGCAGACGGTCACGTTCCCGACTGGCACATTCTCCGCACCACCCGTGGTGCTCACGACGGTGCGGACCGGGACGCCAGCGGATAGCCGGTCGTCGACGAACATCCCGACGGCGGCGGGCGTGACGATCTACCTCCGTAACGACGCGACGAGCGAGCTCACCCGCACCGTCGCGTGGACAGCGACCGAAGCGTAAGGGGTCCGTGCATGACTGTCGCCGAGCTTCTTGAGTTCTGGGATGAGGACCGCTGGACACGTCTCTACGGCTACCGGCCGTCCGGGAAGGACAACCCTTACACGCTGGGGTACCACATCGCGCAGGACATCGGCGGCCTCACCTGGACCGGCCCTGTTCCTGTCCTCCGCGCGGGCACGATCGTCGCTACCGGACGGTCGTCGTCCATCGGCGGGTTCGTCGTCGTGAAGGCGGATGAGGACGGGCTGTGCGACTGGTACTGCCACCTGAACACCGCACGAATGCCGAAGATCGGCCAGCCGGTCACTCCCGGGTGGCGGCTCCCACCGCTGGCCCGCTCGCGGGATTCTGGCGCGGGCGCCGACTACATGGGCTCCGCGTCTTCCGGACCGCACCTGCACTTCGGTGTCATGACGACCATCACGAACGGCCACCGCCCGATCAAGGGCTGCGACCGCGACCCGCGCCCCATCATCCGTGCCGCCCTGCGACGCCACGCCACCGGGAAGCCCGCTGGCGGGAACTCGAAACCGATCAGTCCTGAGGAGGACGACGACATGAAGCTCGACGACAAGCTGCCCGGGACGAACTTCACCGTCGCCGAGGCCATCACCCTGACGTTTCAGCAGAACACGCAGGGCATCCCTGGCCGCAAGACCGATGGTGAGCGGGTCCGCGCGGAGAAGCAGGTCCTCGCCGAGGTCGCCGCGAACGGTGCTGCGCTCGACGCGATGGCACGGGTCATCGAGAAGCTGTCCGGTGGCGTCGCGTCGAAGGCGGAGATCCTCGCGGCGGTGAAGAGCGAGACCAGCGCCGGCGTGAAGGCGGCGCTGAAGAACATGACCATCACGCTTGAGGCGAAGTGACCCGCGGCATCCGCGGGACGATCTGGCATGCCGATGCGATCAGTCCCGATGAGTGGAAGTTCCGCAACCTCATGCGAATCGCCCTGCCGGTCTACGACGCGATCGTCGTCGGCGCTGGCGTCTGGGCGATGCTGTGGGGCTCTCCGATCCTCCACCGGTTGTTCCCTGAACAGGTGATCGTCGTCCTCGGCGCGCTCCTCGCGCTCGCTGGGGTCGCATGCGGGGTCGGTGTGATCTTTCCCGCCCTGTGGCGCCTCGAGGTCATGTCGAAGGTGGCGCTCGTCGCTCTGCTCGGCACGTACGCGGTGGTCGTGCTCCTGTTCCGCTCGAGCCCGGACCCTTCGTCCGCGTTTGTCGTGTTCATCCTGCTCCTCGCGTTGCCCCTCCCGTTGTTCAGGCTGAGCCTGCTTGGGGAGGACATCAAGGAACGACGCGAGGAGGACTGAGTGGACCCGCAGCACATTGTCACCATCGCCGTTGCGATCATCGGTCTCCTTGGGATCGTGGTCACCTTCTTCGGCACCCGAGGTAAGACGAAGACCGACGCGAAGACCGCGCTCGACGCACGTATCGACGCTCGAGTCGCTGAGCAGCTCGAGGGTGCGTGGTCGGAGATCGGCGCGCTCAAGAAGTCCGTGTCCGAGCTCACCGAGAAGGACCGGTTGAAGTCGTCCGCGTTCGCCCGCATCCTCCGAGCGATCGCCCGCCAGTGGCCCTCCGAGCACGGGCCCGACCTCGACCCGTCCGACATCGCCCTCATCGAAGACACCATCCCGCCGACGTGGTTGCGCCGGCCGAAGACTGAAGGAAGCCCCTCATGAGCATCGCATTCACTCTCGACCCGGCGACGATCGTGCAGTTCGTCATCGCGTTCGTGCTGCCCGTCCTCGTCGGACTGGTGACCACCCGTGTCACGTCCGGCTCGTTGAAGGCGGTGCTGCTCGCGTCGCTGACGCTCGCGACGTCGCTGCTCGTCGAGCTCGCGCGCGCGATCGGCGCGGGGGAGACGTACGACCTCGGCGTCGCGTTGTTCGCCGCGCTGCCAGCGTTCGTCGTGTCGGTGTCCACGCATTACGGACTGTGGAAGCCGACCGGCGTTGCGGGTGCGGCTCAGTCCGTGCTGGTGACGGAGAAGGGTGAGGTCTGATGTCGGCGATGTTCGAACAGCAGTTCGCGTACTCGTCGCAGAACAACCAGCTCGTCAAGGGTGCGACGTTCACGGTCCACGACATCGACACGGGTGAGCTGCTGCCGACGACAGATTCCTTGGGTTCGCCGCTCATCCTTCGGTCGGACAGCAACGGAACGCTCGAGCCGTTCAAGGTGGCAGGGGATAGGACGCAGGTCGAGATCCGCAATGGTGCGTTCAAGACGGTGATCACTAGTATCGCCGGCACCGTGGATCAGGGTGTGGTCCGTGCGGTCACCGAAGACGGCCCCGCGAAAGATGCACTATTGGACACGTTTGTTCCGGGGCCGGCGGCCACCGCCGCTAACACTCAGCGACTCCTCACGAAGCTGTACCGCGGCGTCGAGGACGCGAACGTGCTGCACATCGGCACCTCGCTGGGAAACGAGACTATCGAGTACGTCAACCTCACCTGGACGCAGTTCGCGTCCCGGTTCCCGAAGCACACGTTCATCATCCACGGATGGGACGAGACCGGCGGTGCCGCCTACGACACCGGCTCGGCAGGACCGGCAACCACGATCCAGGTCGGCACCGGCCCGCGCACGGTCCACATCTGGCGGGCGTGCGCGGCGGGGATGCGTACCGACTACCTCCTCGGTTCGCGGTGGCAGGCGGCCGTCGTGGCAACGAACCCCGACCTCGTCTTCGTCGAGCACGGCAAGAACGAGGGCAACCTCGCGGCGTCCGGCCCCATCATGTGGCGTGGGCAATACCTCGCGCTCACCGAGGCACTCACTCAGGCGCTCCCGTACGCGGGTGTCGTGCTCATCCTTGAGCCGCTGAACACCGGCGACAACGACATGGCCCTGAAGAACCGTGTCTACGAGGAGATCGCTCAGCTCCGCGGTTACGGCGTCGTGAACACGCACGACGCGTTCCTCGCCACAGGCAACCCGAACGCCTACATCAAGGCGGACGGCATCCACCCCACCACCTCCGCGGATGCCCCTGCCCCGAACGGGTCGCAGCTGATGGCTGACTGCATCCTGGCGGCGCTACAGCTCGACATTCGGACGGGTGCTGTTCATGCTCAGCAGACGTCCTCGCTGACCTCTTCAGCGCCGCAGTTGCTCAGCAACGGCAACTTCGCCGCGTTCGGTGGGGCGGTGCCGGACGGGTTCGTGGTGTCGGGCGCCGCGGTCTCGAAGGACACCCGTGCGGGCTACTTCGAGTCGCCGAACGGGTACGCGCTCCGCCTGCAGGCCACCGGCGCGGCCCAGTCCCTGATCCGCGGCGACATCCCTGTCGCGCCGTTGCGCGGAAAATGGGTCACCCTCGCGGTGAAGATGCGAGTTCCCGCCGGTGCGGGTGGCTCGCGTGGACGGATCAGCTTGACGGACGGTGTCACGAACGTGACCTCGTCGTCGGCGCTGTCGCACGCGCGCGACGGCTTCCACTGGAAGATTCTGACGATCAAGGTGGCCGACAACGCGGCATACCTGCGCGCGATCGTCTACGGCGACACCGCGGCATCCGCCGCAGCAGACATCACGATCGACATCATGTCCGTCGTGGAGGGCGTTCTCCCGCGCCTGGCGTCGCAGGGGACTCCTGGCCCCGCCGGCCCCGCTGGCTCGGGCGACCCGGCTGCCGTCCCTCACATGTCGACGATAGGCACGGACCCCTTTCTCACCGCTCTGGCGGGTGGCTCCGTGACGATGCTCGGGGCAAATCAGGCGATCCTCGTCCCGGTGAAGCCGTCCACAGACATCAGCGTGGCGTTCCTCGAGTGGGTGTGCGCGGTGCAGTCCGGGAACTACGACATCGGCCTGTACGACGACAGCGGCGCCCGCCTCTGGTCGAAGGGGTCGACGGCGTTCCCCGCCGCGAACGCCAGCCAGGTCGAGACGGTGAGCCCCGCTGTGGCGATGCTCGCTGGGACTCGGTACTGGCTCGCGTTCACGGCGGACAACACGACCGGTTCTCCGCGCGGATTCGCCGCAGGCAACTCGGGCTTCATGTCGCTGCTGAAGATGAAGGACGGGAGCAACTTCGTCCGTCTCATCTCCGGCGCGTTCCCACTGCCGGAGGCGATCGTGATCGGTGGGACGGGGAGCTACAAGGCCCCCGCTGTCGTGTTCCGCTCGAGCTGACTCGCCGGGTCCCTGATGCCTTCGGGCGTCAGGGACCCAGGGTCTTGATCACTGCATCGGCCCATACCTGCGAGCCGTTGTCGTTCGGGTGGACCTCGTCGATCATGTAGTCCGCAACCCACTCCGAGTTCGCGGTGAACGCGTCTCGGACGTTGACGAGCGGGACGTCATTCCTCGATGCCCACGATGAGACGCGGTCCTGTGAACGCTTCGTCGGCGTCTCGCGCTCACCGTGGGCGGGGTTCTGGAGCATCGCCGCCCGCAGGATGGGTGTACCCCACTCCTCCTCGGATGCGGCCTGGATCTTGCCGTAGGTGACGTCGACCGGCTCCGGGCCGATGTTGTGGCCGAAGTTGTAGACGATCAGGTTTGGCTGCACAGGCTGCAGTTCGGCGAGAATGTTGAGCGCGTTGGTCGCGTTCTTGCCAGGCATCGAACCGTTCCAGATCTCGACGGTGCGATCGCCGCGTCCGTACTCGACGGCGTCGCCGTAGGCCGCCGCCGTCTCGTCCCAGTAGTGCACCGTCACGGTGCTACCTGCCTCGCCGATCCGCTTCGCCCACCGAGCGACCCATTCGTTGGGTCCGTTCCCCGTCGAGTCGCCCAGCACGCTGATCACGATCGGCTCGTCACCCGCGATGAGCGATTGCACTTCGCCGAGCGCCCCGTCAGCAACATCCGGTGAGGTCGAGGGGGTGGCCTGTCCGGTGGCCAACGGGGTCACAGGGCGCAACTCGGTTGCTTGCGTGCGCTCAGGGGTCGAGAGGGCTGCCGGGATAGCTACTGCCGCGGCGACGACGAGGAAGGCCACGGCGAGCCCCATGCCCCAGACGGGCATCCCGCCGTATTCCTGCTTCCACCACGCGCCGTTGCTACTCCGCCGTCGCTTGTGTCGGCGCCCCCGATGACTCATGCGCGCGAGTCTACGGGAGCGGGCGACCTGACCTATCGCACGCATTACGTTCAGCACCCCCACACTGGTTTCGGCCGGTGTGGGGGTGCTTCGTCGTATGCTGAAGATGGCCCAAAGAAGGGCGCCCCCGCCACGGTTGCAGCCGCGACGAGGGCAGACGAACACCAATGGTCAGATTGGAGCCGTCATGGCTGAGATTACCGTCCCCGAGACCGCGATCGCTAACCGGGGGCTCGCCCGCGACGCATACCTCGCACGACAGACCGGGGAAACCCGGAACCTGTACAAGCTGGACCTGCGCATCCTGTTCGACTGGTGCGACCAGAACGAGCTCGACGTCCTCGCGCTGAAAAGACCGCACCTCGAACTGTTCATGCGGTACCTCGCCGATGAACGCAACAACAGCCCCGTGTCCATCCAACGGCGCATGACCGTCATCCGCGCGTTCTACCGACTCGCGCACTCCGACGAGCTCGTCGACCGCGACCCGACCGTCATGCTGAAGATGCCGAAGGTGCGGAAGGATCCTGAGTCGATCGCGTGGATCGAACCGCACGAGGTCGCACGGCTGCTCGAGGTAGCGAAAGCGGAATCGCCCGCGCATCACGTCCTCATCGGGCTGATGGCGATCCTCGGCCTCCGCGTCTCCGAAGCGTGCGCCGTGCAGGTTAATGACTTCGGCGAGGACAAGGCCGGCTACCCGACCCTCCTCGTCCACTCGAAGGGCGGCTACGAGGATGTGATGCCTGCCCCGCTACCCCTCGTCAGGATGGCTGAGGCCGCCGCTGCGGGGCGGACGAGCGGCCAGCTCATCCTGCGCCGCAACGGTAACCCGCAGAGCCGCCACGGGGCTTACGACTGGACGATACGGCTCGCCCGGAAAGCTGGGCTCCGAGACGATCTGCACCCTCACAGCCTGCGCCACAGCGCGATCACCGCCCTTGTAGACAGCGGCGCGGACATCATCACGGTGATGCGCTTCGCCCGCCACCGCGACCCTCGCGTCACCGAGCACTACTACCGACGGCGGGACAGCTTTGAAAGCCACGGCGCACACGCGGTCGCTCGCATGTTCGCACGTTGAGCGAGGCCCCCGGCTGCCTCACCTCGAGGTGGTCGGGGGCTGTTCTGCGTTATGCGGCGCGCACCTCGAGCAGCTGCCACCCGGCTGGCACCTTCGCGAACAGCGCTGCCCTATCGTCGGCCTCGATCTCGCGGATGCCATCGACGCGGCGGAACGTGGCGGTGGCGGTGAGGGCGGTGCTGCCCTTGATCATCTGCACCGGCGCGCTGATGAGCTCGAACCCATCAGGCTGCTGCGCCTCCGCGGCGGCGTGGATCTCCTCGAGCGAGTTCCCGGTCAGCTCGGCGGTGCGGGTCTCGTCGGGGCGGATCGTGCCAATGAACATACCCATCAGCCTACGAGCGACGTGAGACAGCGTTCCGCCAGACGATGCACGACCGCCGGCCACCACGCGCTTCCCACTCCACACAGACGACGCGATCGTTCCACCCGGTCGCTTCCGCCGGGATGCGAGTGGCGGCACCGTCCGCCCACGAGATCCACGCCCACACCGGCGCACCCGGACGTACCCACTCGATCTCCTGCCGCCCGTACGCCTGCAAGGGGAGTGTGGTCGGGGTGAGGACGGATGCCGCTTGCTCGATGCGCATGTCGTTCAGCGCGTCGTAGTGCGCTTCATAGCGGCGGTTCTTCGTCACGGGTGGCCGGGATCCTTCCTCCGGCCGAGAGCATCCCATGGTACGCCGACACCGTGGCACGATCGAACGGTGACCACCGATGACCTCGACGCCGGCGCAACACCGTCCTGCCCAACCTGCGGAACCGTGATGCGCGAAGTCGACGGCGCGTACGAGTGCGCATGGGACGGCACCACAATCGACGTCCCCTGGGTTGAACGCCCCACCACCGGAGACGATTTACCTGGCGTCCACGCCTGAGCCCTCGGTACTCTCGCGCCATGCACAGCCACGACAAGTACACGATCGCCAACGTCCCCGAACCCCAACAGGGTAACCAACTGCGGTTCTCCATCGGCGATGACAACTACCTCATCGACCCTGAGCGTGACCGGTTCTGGCTCTACAAGGACCGCCCAAGCACAAGGACAATGTCACCGCTGGTCACCTTCGAACGGCGGGCCGACGGCGCGTGGGAAGCTCACGACGTCAACGGCGCAGACCGCTACGAAGGCGCCACGCACACGGAGATGCTGCGCAAGGTCATCGCCGCCTACTGATGTCCGACCCCCTCACCAGACTGGGGGGATGCTGTCCACCGCCACCCTCCTCGACTTCGAAGCACGCCACCCCGGCCACCCAGGGCACAAGCAGCAGGCCATCGAATCGGAGCTCGGCATCACCGCAGCACGGTACTACCAGCTACTCAGCCGAACGCTCGAGCAACCCGAAGCGGAACGGCTCAACCCGATCCTCGTCCACGGGCTCCGCCGGCTACGCGACCGCGCAGACCGCCGCCACCGGCTCGCAATGCACCGCTGACGTCAGTTACAGCTCACCTGAGTCATCTTGTACGTGCTACCACCGGTAGTGCCGACCTTCCCAAGCTTGATGATGCCCGTCTGCCCAGCATCGAGGGCGGAGAGCGTCCCGTTGGTCCAGTCGACCACAGTTTCCCCATTGAGGATGTTCGCCTCGATGTAGACCCCGCGCAGGCACGGCTCGTACGCGTACACCTCGACATTCACGCACGAGTCCAGGTACCCGCAGTCATGCCGGGGATCGTCCGTATCAAGCCACTTCACCGCTGCGCCCGTCCCGGCGTCCGTGAACCCGTCCGGTAACGACGGCTTGGCGGCATCCTCAAGCATCTGCTGCCGCTCAGCCGCAGTGGGCCCGGACGGTGCGCTCGAGCACCCAGCCAGGAGCAGCACCGCTGCTACCCCCAGCACCCCCATGATCTTCTTCATAGCCGGATCATAGACCCAACGAACGAAGCCCCCTCAGACTGGCCTGGTCTGAGGGGGCTTATCGTCGTACGTCTACGACGGAAATTCGCGGCTCACTGTCCCGGGAGCTCGGGGTTCCTTGTTGCCGTTGGCGAGGTCACCATCGACCTCCGACTCATCTTCTACGAAGCATCATGTCCGTTCGCCTCCGGCCTGACGTGTTGTTCATGTGCATCACTGTAGCGCGCGTGCATGCATGGCGCAAGCAAGCGTGCAACACCGCGTGTCGTGTGCCCAAAGATTGCCCAGCAAGGGTGCAACGTCTCTACCTCCCACGTCCACCCAGAACCCCGTAAATCCGCGGCGCGAGGATCAGCGGCGCGGGATTACTGGGCAGGAAAATGAACCACGACTTCTTCAGCGGGTCGGGTTCGTCGTACGTCATCGGCAAGGCCGTCGCCACCGAGGACGACGACTGGGACTTCTGAGGCGCGGAGCCTCTGAAGAGGGCCCCCGGCACTGCTCGAGAGAGCGGATGCCGGGG
>JAAIGF010094639.1_pt1 | contig 13011 bp, 11 predicted proteins | sample 6487441 | NCBI WGS metagenome assembly JAAIGF01 (sample SAMN13974129, study PRJNA590717) | phyllosphere metagenome | biome: pepper field; feature: multiple bacterial spot infested pepper fields; material: pepper leaves; isolation source: leaves from pepper fields | host: Capsicum annuum ... | reverse complement strand
GTTAATGTAACTAATTTAATTTTAGAATTATCCTGAAAATTAAAGTAAAAAACTAAACCTTGCCGTAAACATCCGAATATCGCACATGTAGCCAACAAGGTACAAAACGAATTAAGTCGCCGCCAGATAGACCTAGACAAAAAAGCACAAAACACACGTTAGCAACACGAACCAACAGCATGCGCACATAAGTAACTGCTGTCGAAACCCAATCCCAAGCAACTGCAGATCATCCAGCATTTCGCCAACCGTATAAATACCTCCCCTGTAGATGCATCGCTACAATATTTTTTAATTCTCACAAACCACCATCTATTATTATTGAATTATAATAGATTTGCGACGGTCAAAATGTAACGGTTGCTCAAAAATCGCTTACTTTTTTTTAATGTGAATGGGAAGCTATACACTTCCGTGCGTGCGCAGCTAATTCGTTTAATCTGCCGGATGCCCACATGCGTACTGCATAGTGAAAACGATTTATTGGTCTAGTAAATAGTAATGTTGAACTCAAATAGAATGCGATGAAATTAAAGTACGAAAAACCCACGATCGACGTAGTAGCTATTCAGATCGAGGAAGATATTGTGAAATCCTCGGTACTGCCAGGAAACCAAAAGGGCGTGGTAGAGCAGGAATGGGATGAACAGCAAACGGAATATAGAACGATAGACTTAGGCGACATTTAGACAGCAATGACACATTATCTGTATAATATGACAAGAGGAAAGCAGTTGTGCGGTGTCATGATGCTCCTTACCCTACTGGCCGTTGGTTCATGTAGCAAAGACATTGTTTCTGAAGGATCCGCCGACGCGAACGTTACGGTAGAGCTTTTGGGCTCGGAGATTGAGTCGGAGAGCGCAGGCGTTTCACAAGATGTAGGACGCACTTCCACCGGAACAATGAATGAATTTAAGGCGCAAACGGCATCATACAACAGTAGCGCTTCGACAGCGGATGCGCAAGAGCAGACTAAAATTATAACATTAGAAAACAATTTCCAACTGGTAGCGACATTGAAACCACGCGCGGCAAGTCCGGCTACAACAGCCGGAACTGCCGTAAAAGGATTGAAAGCCGCCGCCCCAAGCAACAAGTCTGCCCTCGTTAGAACGCCCTTAGGCAACGGGATAAAATACCGTGTGATGGCCTATTTAAACGACAATTTTGTGTCGCAGATGGACTATGAAGCTGGCAAAAGTCCGTCGGGATTTACCAACCTCACCGTGGGATCGACCTATACGTTCATCGCCTATTCGGTGAACAGTTCGGCTACCTTGCCCGAAGTTTCCAACCGCTCTAAACTATCCCTGGCAACCTTCACCAGTAGTGAGGATCTCATGTACTTTAGAACCACATTGAAAGTGGCAAGCGGCGACAACTACTTAGGCGTAATCCTGAAGCACCAGTTTAGCCAAATTACCATGACCACCCGCCTGACAGATGATACACGGGGTGAAATCGTTTCATTAACCAACGTACGTTTTACCGGTCAAGGAAATAGCGCGGCTACCCCTCGCAAAAATGGTACAGTAAAACTGATTGATGGCGCATTGAGTTACAGTACAGATACGACCTCGGTCGGTGTAAACTATCCAAACCTGGGTGGTGGATTGCGTACCGTAACGGCCAGTCCGACGCTATTGATTTCACCGAGGATAACTACCGTAGATGTAGCAATAGGTAACTTACTGATCAATGCGCTGATCAACGGAAAACAGGTATCAACAGTCCGCAATAACTTAATCTTGGAAGATTTCACAATTGCTCCTTATCAAAAATATGATCTGGTGCTACAAATCAAAAATCCATGTACCGAGCCAACAGGTGATGATACCTTCCAGTGGCGAAGCCAAGGAGGAACGACGAAAACGAATACACTGTACGCAAGTGGTGCGAACTATGGTTACACCTTTGATATTTACGAACTAGACAACTCGTTCAACATGGAAATTAACGGACAAAAACTGGCTACCAAAGAGATCCAGTTTGAATATACTACCGCTACAAACCTTCCAAAACGTAATGTGCGATTTGCCGATGGCGCTATCTGGGGCGAAGGTAATACCGCACAGATTTGGACGATCATTGGAAACAGGGATTATCCATCGGTGAAGCTGGTTATCAGTTCAAAAGGCGAAGTTTCCCTTTTCGGACGTAAAAACAATACAGATCGCGCGCTGTATCCAATTGTGTTTACTGATGACACCAAATTCAATAAAATCACTTGGAATACCACGGGTCAAAATACGGTGGTGGTTACCCAATCGGTGATCAACATTACGGTGATGCACGGAAGGGGTTATGGTGTGAAGGTTATTCCTTGTCCGTAAGATCGGCATCACGAGGCAGGCTGTTTATACCATGCTGCCTACTACATTAAATAATATATATTGGCGCAACGTAAAGGGGCATTGATCAATGATCATGCCCCCTTTTTTATCTGGAAAGTGACAAACGCTCAAGGCCACGAAGTACTGCATTTAAATGTGCAAGCGCCCCAAAAACCTGATCGACAGCAGCCCCTATCCGTCCACGCAAGATATGCTGCTATTTGGAAAAATGTTGTCGTTTGATGCGGCTTAGCGTATCCTTATTAATACCGAGGTAGGACGCAATACTATGTTGTGGAAACCGCTCTGCGAGCTCGGGATAGCAGCTGATGAAATCGGCATACCGTTGAAATGCTGTTGCACTGATAGCCGAGGTCAATCGTCTGTTGCTGGCCATTTGACTTCGCTCATCCAGTTGCTCTTTCATAGCAGAAAAAGCCGGGAGTTCCTTTGCCAATCTTTCAGTGCCCTCTTTGCTGACATACAGTAACTGGCTATGTTCTATCGCCTCTATGTGATAAGGGCTTGCGGTCGCCAACACAAAACTTTCCCGGTCGCCCATCCACCAATTTTCTATCCCTAAGCGCACGATATGCTCATTACCTTGATCATCTACAGAAAACATACGCATCGCTCCTTTGACGATAAAGGCAAAATAACGGGCATGCTCTCCGGCCTGCAGCATAAACTGCTTCTTCCTCAATCTATGTGGCGTAAATGTATCTTGAATCAATGCCTTGTCTCTATCCGAAAGAGGGGCAGTAATAAACCTATTCAAGTATTCAAAAAAAGCGTTGTACATCGTTGCCTTTGGTTGATTATTAATAGGGAAAATATCAGATCCCGCTGAACAAACTTAGCTAAAAATGGATAAACTTATCGACATATGTCTACGATTTTTAACGACATAGATCATCGTTTTAAATTTTCCCAGTGGCGAACTTTACATCATCATTGCCAGGTGTAGCCAAGTGCTAAACATTTACCAAACAGCCTGCAGGCGCACAGATGAGAACAAAAAGAGATACAATGGAAATAGGAATAGACAGCTTTGCTTCGGCCATGTATGGAAGCAACAAATTGAACAGCAAAGATGCCATGGAGCAATTGCTGCAAAGGATAGTCGCAGCGGATAAGGCGGGACTCCATTTTTTTGGTATCGGTGAGCATCATAAAAAAGAGTTTCTGGATGCGGTGCCTGCCGTTATTCTGGCTGCTGCGGCAGCAAGAACGGAACACATCCATTTGACGAGCGCGGTAACCGTCTTGAGCACCTCGGATCCTGTGCAGGTGTTTCAGCAGTTTGCCACCTTGGACATCCTTTCCAAGGGGCGCGCGGAAATTGTCGTGGGACGCGGTTCTGCAGTGGAGGCCTACCCCCTATTCGGATACAATTTGAACGACTACGATGCTTTATTTAAAGAAAAGTTGAACTTGCTGTTGCAAATTCGCGACGAAGAGTTTGTCACTTGGTCAGGAAAATTCAGACCTGAAATGAATAACCAACCCGTGTATCCAAGACCACTGCAGGAGAAACTTCCGGTATGGGTAGGCGTGGGTGGTACCCCGCAATCCTTTGTTCGAGCCGGTATGCTCGGTCTTCCCCTTATGGTAGCTGTTATCGGAGGCGAGACGGCACGTTTCCGTCCGCTGATCGACCTGTATCGCAAGTCTGGTGAAGAAGCCGGCTTCAGGCCCGAAGAATTGAAGGTTGGCTTACACTCGCCTGGCTACGTCAGCACGAGCGATGAGTCTGCGTGCGAAGAATACTACCCCGGCTATCAAGAATCATGGAGCAAAATAGGCCGCGAACGGGGCTGGCCTCCCGTTACCAAGGGTCAATTTGAAGAACTGGTAGCGCCTGACGGTGTGCTCGTTGTGGGCGGACCGAAGACTGTTGCCGAAAAGTTGCTTCGGCATAGCGAAGCGCTAGGAGGCATTGATCGCTTTGCATTTCAGATGGACATTGCGGGCCTTAGCCATCAACAATTAAAGCAAGCGATCGACCTAATCGGCGGGCAGGTAATCCCTTATATCCATCAAAAAAAATAGTAAAACGACTTTGTAAATATACATTGCGCTACAGCTATACCGATAAAAAGAGAAATCAAATGGAATCACACGAATATACAAATGGAGATGTTACCATCGTTTGGAAGCCAGCCTTATGTATTCATGCAGGAATATGTGTCAAGACGCTATCGAAGGTATACAATCCCAAAGCACGGCCTTGGATAAAAGCAGAGAACGCCAGCTCGGCAGAGCTTGTCCAGCAGGTAGGGCAATGTCCTTCTGGAGCATTGTCTATAAAAGCTGATGGATAACGTCGCTTCAAAAAACATCAAAAAGAAAAGTGCCCTCGCAACGACTGCGGGGCACTTATTATATAGCGAATTGCTGATTGTTAAGCCTTCCCCTACTTCCAACCCCCACCAAGATCCCTATACACATTGGTCACGGTCATCAACTGTTGCTTTTTCGTTTCGATGAGTTCCAGTTTTGCCTCCAGCACATCACGCTGTGTCATCAGCACCTCTAAATAATCGGCGCGAGCAGATTTGAAGAGGTCATTGGAAATAGCGATGGAACGGCTCAGGGCATCTACTTCCTGATTTTTAAGGCCGAAACCTTTTTCCAGGTTGTTGATCTTGGATACATGGTTTGACGTCTCCAGATAAGCATTCAATATTGTACGCTCGTAGTTGTACATGGCCTGCAGCTGCCTTGCGTCGGCCGTTGCAAATTCCGCCTGAATGGCTTTGCGGTTGATCAAGGGGCCAGCCAAATCGCCGGCAACAGCATAGAGCAGCGACTCAGGCAACTTCAGCAGATAGCTAGGCTTGAAGGCTTCTAGGCCGATTGCCGCAGAAAGATCAAACGATGGATAAAACTCCGCACGGGCCACCTTCACATCCATCTTCGCAGCGGCAAGCTCGAGCTCCGCCTGTTTGATATCGGGCCTATTGGCCAACAACGCAGCGGGCATCCCAGCATGGATAACATTGGTCTGTAGGGCCAGCAGATTGCTGTGATCACGTGCAATCTGCTTTGGATATCCGCCTATCAGAAAACTGATCTTGTTTTCCGCTTCGCGAATCTGCTGCAAGATATCAAACTCCAGGCTTTGCGATTTCATCACCTCGGCTTGAAATTTCTGCACGGCAAGCTCTGTCACGCGTGACGCTTCCTTCTGCATCTTCACGACCGCCAAAGCATTTTTTTGCAACTGTATGGATTGGCGCACCACATCCAGTTGGCTATCCAAGGCGATAAGCTCGTAATAGGAGTTCGCGATTTCACCGATTAGATTGGACAGCACGAAATTCTTACCCTCCACGGTAGACAGATAACGGCTGATAGCTGCCGACTTTGCATTGTGTAGCTTCTTCCAGATATCCACCTCCCAGTGGGCATAGAGCTGTGCACCGTAATTCATCAGTGGATCAGGCATAGCCTGCCCATTATCAATTTCGGTACTGGCATCCCCTGCTCCTTGGCTGGTATAGCGCCCCACTTTTTCCACATCGGCACCCACGCGTGCCCCCACCGTAGGCAAGATTTTACTGTCTTTCGCGCGCACTTCGTTCTTAGCAATCTCGATCTCCTGCAGGGTGATCAACAGCTCTTGGTTGTGCGTCAATGCCGTATCGATCAGCGTCTGTAAATAAGGATCCGTGAAAAATTGCCGCCAAGGGATACTGGTCGCAAACAGCGTATCAGTTTGATCGACATACCGATCAGGCAACACCTCTGCAGGCTTGTGCTCTACAATAGCAGGAACCTTACAGCCCGCGGCGAGCAGCACGAGGCTTGCCGCAGCTATATAATTGGATAATTTAATTTTCAACATGATGATCGATTTCTTCTGTTAGTGGATTTTCTTCTTCTTTCTTCACCAGCTTTTTACGCTCGGCAATCGTGCCGAAGATGTAATAGAGCCCGGGCACGATGATCAAGCCAAAGACCGTTCCGAGCAGCATCCCGCCCGCAGCGGCCGTGCCGATGGTGCGGTTGCCGATAGCACCGGGACCGGTGGCGAATACCAATGGAATAAGACCGGCAATAAACGCAAAGGAGGTCATCAAGATGGGGCGGAAACGCACTGTCGCCCCTTCAATCGCGGCCTGCAGCACCGAACTACCGGAACGGTGTTTCTGCACGGCAAACTCAATGATTAAGACCGCATTCTTGCCCAACAGCCCAATCAGCATAATGAGTGCCACCTGTGCATAGATATTGTTTTCCAAACCAGCAATCTTCAAAAGTGCGTAGGCGCCAAAAATACCTGCGGGTAGCGAAAGTACAACAGGCAGAGGCAGGATAAAGCTCTCGTACTGCGCCGCCAAGATCAGGTAAACGAAGGTTAAACAGATAATGAAGATGTAGAGCGCTTCGTTACCGCGACCTACCTCGTCTTTGGAAATACCGGCCCAGTCGATACCAAAGCCACGCGGCAATTTGGCTTTCGCCACTTCCGTGATAGCCTGTATGGCCGCGCCACTGCTATAGCCACTGGCTGCGGCACCGCTGATTTCCGAAGAGTTGTACATATTATGCCGCGTGATCTCGGACAGGCCATACACTTTCTCCATCTTCATGAATGCAGAAAACGGCACCATCTCGCCTTTGTCGTTCTTCACATACAGCTTGAGGATATCCTCGGGCAAAGCCCGATATTCTGGCAAGGCCTGCACCATCACCTTGTAAGGGCGATCAAACTTGATAAAACTTGTTTCGTAGTTACTCCCCACAAGTGTAGATAGCGTATTCATGGCATTTTCGATGGTCACGCCCTTTTGTTGCGCGATATCATTATCCACCTTTAACATATACTGTGGAAAACTTGCGCTGTAAAAAGTGAATACCGAAGAAAGCTCGGGCCGTTTGCTCAGTTCGTTCACAAATTCATGGCTCACCTTTTCCATCTCTTGAAAGTTTCCTTTTCCGGTCTTGTCCAGCAAACGAAGCTCAAACCCGCCAGCAGCACCATAGCCAGGCACGGCCGGTGGTTGAAAATATTCGATGGTAGCACCGCTAATGTCCTTGGATCGCTCTTCCAGTTCCTCGATAATTTCGCGTACAGAATGTTTACGTTCTTCCCAGCTCTTCAGATTGATCAAGCACGTACCCGAGTTGGCCGCTGTACCCTCGGTAAGCACCTCATAACCCGCCAAAGCCGATACGGATTGCACCCCTTCGATATGCTCCGCCATCTTCTGCAGCTTTTCGGCAATCTCGTTGGTACGCTCCAAAGTGGATCCCGGCGGCGTCTGTATCACGGCATAGAACATCCCCTGATCTTCGTTCGGGATAAAGCCCGAAGGTAGGCTGTTGTTCAAAAAGAATATGCCTGCACAGAACGCAGCAAACATACCGAAGGTCACGACGCGCTTGTTTACAATACCACGCAAAATTCCATTGTAGCGCGTAGCTCCCTTAGTAAACAGATTGTTGAAACGGTTCAGCCCCTTGTTCAGTAAGGTTTTCTTTCTGGCCTTGCCATGCTGGTTTTTTAAGATCATGGCGCAAAGTGCAGGCGTCAAGGTCAAGGCCACCACACCAGACAATAGGATCGAGGTAGCCATCGTGATCGAAAACTGCCGATAGAATATACCGACCGGCCCCGACATAAAGGCCACGGGAAGAAATACCGCCGCCATCACCAAGGTTATCGCAATGATTGCTCCGCTAATCTCGTGCATGGCCTCCTCGGTAGCTTTCAGCGCGGAGAGATGTTTCTCCTCCATTTTCGCGTGCACGGCCTCAATCACCACGATTGCGTCATCCACCACCACCCCAATAGCCATGACTAAGGCAAAAAGAGAAATCAAGTTGAGCGTAATGCCAAACAGCTGCATAAAAGCAAATGTACCAATGAGCGATACCGGAACGGCCATCGCAGGAATTAAGGTTGAACGCCAATCGCCCAGAAACAAGAACACCACAATACCCACCAACACGAAAGCTTCCAACAGCGTATGCACCACCTTCTCCATAGATGCATCGAGAAATTTGGACACGTCGTAGCTAATTTCGTAGTTCATCCCTTTGGGAAAGGTTGAACCTTTCAACTCGCTCATCTTGGTCTTGATGTTTTTGATCACATCGCTGGCATTGCTTCCATACGATTGCTTAATCACGATCGCCGCTGAAGGCTTGCCATCCAGCGTCGAATAGATATCATACATCGAGCTACCAAACTCTACATTGGCCACATCTTTCAGCCGCAAAATCTCACCATCAGCATCTGCACGCAGGATGATATTTTCGTATTGTTCTTTCGTATTGTAGCGCCCTGGATATTTCAGCACATACTCAAAAGACTGCGAACGCTTGCCCGAGCTCTCGCCGGCACGTCCGGGCGAGGCCTCCAAGCTTTGTTCATCCAATGCTTTCAGCACATCATCAGCGGATATCTTGTAGGCCATCATACGATCTGGCTTTAGCCAGATTCGCATTGCATATTCACGGTTTCCCAAGATATTGGCCACGCCCACACCATCTACCCGTTTCAATTCGGAAAGGATATTGATATCAGCAAAGTTGAACAGGAACTTCTGGTCGGTATGTGGATCCGTGCTGTACAGGTTAATGTACATCAACATATTGGACTCCTCGCGCGTGATCTTCACCCCTTCGCGTACCACCAACGGCGGCAGCTTGTTGATGACCGAGGAGACTCGGTTTTGCACGTTAACGGCGGCAAGATTAGGATCGGTACCCAAGTTGAAGACCACCTGGATCGATGCCTCACCGTCGTTGCCCGCATCGGAAGTCATATATTTCATACCGGGCACGCCATTCAGGGCGCGTTCCAAGGGAATAAGGACAGCTTTCACCATCAACTCTCCATTTGCACCCGGATATTCGGCGGTGACATTCACCTTTGGTGGAGAAATGGATGGAAACTGGGTAACGGGCAGCTTTACCAAAGAGATAACGCCCAAAAACACGATGATCAGCGAAATCACGATCGACAAGACCGGTCTTCTTATAAATGTAGAAAACATAACAAATCAATAATATAGCTTAAACCACTACTCGGCTTTCAAGCTGAGCTTTGTTAACACCTCTTTTGCGTTCACCTTCTGCACATGAATGTGGTCGTCTTCCTTGACCTTTTGCACGCCTTCCAGCAGCACTTGATCCTTCTCCGACAGGCCTCCACTGACCACATACAGATCGGGCAGTTCATGGCTGATCTCCAGCAGACGGGCATGCACCACGCCGCCGGCATCCACCACATAAGCATATTTCTTGTCTTGTATTTCGTAGGTGGCCTTCTGCGGGATAACGAGCGCCTGTTTGATTGGAATGACCATGCGGACCTTGCCGGTTTCGCCATTCTTTAACAACCGTTCAGCATTGGGAAAGCGGGCACGAAAGGCTATATTGCCCGTTTCGCTATCAAACTCGCCTTCGACAGTCTCTACTTCACCTTTGTATTTAAGCAATTTGTTATTGGCCAATAGTAGGCTTACCTCCTGTTTTCCGCTCTTGGCATCCAGATTGGATTGGTAATCTAGATACTCAGGTTCCGACACATTGAAATAAGCAAACATCTGGTTGTTGTCTGATAGGCTAGTGAGTAGTTCGCCCTCGTCGACCAAGCTACCCAATTTTAGAGGCAGCCGATCAATCACGCCGTCAAAAGGAGCACGAATCTCGGTAGCAGCCACGTGAAACTTTGCTAGGGCAACCTCTGCATTTGCTTTTTCCAGTTTGGCCTGTGCCAGCGCAAGCTCGTTTTTGGAAACGATATCCTTATCGGCCAGCATACGGCTATTCAGCACTTCTATTTCCTCGGCCTTAGCATCAGCCTGTGCCTTCTTCAGCTCGGCCTCGTAAAACTGCGGCATAATGCGGAACAACAGTTGCCCCGCTTTTACATACTGCCCTTCATCGACATATATATGCTGCAAGTAGCCCCTTTCGAGAGCACGCAACTCAATATTACGCACGGATCGTATCTGCGATACATATTCCTTTACAAAGGATGTATCTACACGCACCGCTGTGGTTACCGGATACGTAACTACTTCTTGTTCTTTTTCTGCTTTGCTGGGTGTACAGCTGTGCAACATCACACCTGCCCACAAGGCAAACAGTAAATTTACACTGATATTTTTCATGTATTTAGCTATTGAAATATGTATTTAAATGATGTAGATTAAACATCTTGAGGTATGTACATACCAAAACATAAGATAGGCGCATGCAGCCACTTCCGCATCAAGATGCGGAACAATGGGTCGTAGCCATTATCTTATACACAAAAAAGGGGATCAGATGCGTAAGACGCGCTGTAGGATGTATTTCCCGGGGATAGCTTGCTGTACTGTCCAAGGGAAAGGTAGTGGTTTGCTGGTAAAAATAGGCCGATAAGCCCAAACAACGGCCAAGGCAAACAGTAGTATGTCTCGTGTTTGCAGTTCAAAATGGCGGTTGAAGTTAAAATCTTCATCGGCTTCCGTAAAGGAATCCTGTTGTTGATGTGTCAAGGGTGAAGCTTTCCTCACATGACGCTTCTTGTGTTGCTCCTGCTTGGCCGCGGGATGCAAGATGATACTGAAGGTGCTCACCAAGCTATCGCTGGGCACCGGCATCGTTGCCAGTGCACTTCCTCCCAACAACAGGAGAAAACACGATAAAACCAAAAGTAGTGATGTCTTCATTTCCGAATCAAAAGTACAATGTGTTTCGAAATAAACAAGGGGTACCACGCCTTTTAATGGTCAAGATACTGTAAGCATTTTGCAAAAACTTAATTTACTGCAGGTTACAAATCACAAAATGTAGCAAAATAACGACGGAGACTACCTTTATCGCCCACTCTCCATACAAGATTTTGCGCCAACGAAGCAAAAGCGCACTAGGATGTTTCACAAAACGGAAGATAAATCCACCCAACAGGTAGGGAATAAAAGGCAGGATAAGTACATTATACCGCATGGCCTCGCCAAAATGACCGTGTAGCAAAGCATGTATGGCCCGCTGCGAGCCACAACCCGGACAATCCAAGCCCGTGACAGCCTTAAATGGACACTTCGGAAACCAGGCATGCTCCATCGGGTCGTACCGATAATACAGGTAAGACAGTAGGGCTAGCAGTACTACTCCTAGCCCATATAATATAAGATAGTTGGCGCGATAGCGCATCTTAATAATCGTAGTGCCCACCCATAAGCGCCCCGAATATCCCGAGCCCAAATATCAAGAAATAAAGGAACCACAGACCTATACAGGCCCCAACGTTGATCCACATCCATTTTTTCGCGTTAGCAGAATCTTGTTCGGCTCCAGAGATATCTCCAGCGTAGTATTTCTTTTCAACGCGGGCGGCATAGATAATGGACGGAATGCCCAATGGCCAACAACAAAAAATAGTGGTCAAGATCGTTTCCACCAAATAGGTTTTTGGCGGCCTCCCCCCATACTGCTGGGCAAATACTGGCGGTCTAGGAGCGCCAAACTGTGGAGGAACCGTTGCTCCACCTGCGCTATAATAAGGCTGCTGCCCATCGTTGATAACCGAGGCCAACTCGGGTACTTGGCGTGCTACAACCCAACTGGGTAATCCCTCAGTCCAGACATAGGTATCGCCAGTAATGCCTTTCCCCTGTAGCTCTTCTACGGTAAAAGGACCAAAAGTATTTGTACCGTCGGTATAGTGAAATTTTTGCATGGTAAAATGGTATATTGCCTTAAATATAGCAAAATCTTTTTTTCAAAACAGCGAAAATTAATGGCAGACAATAAGATATGGACGTTATGCGTCATTATGTTGGCAGGAGCCTTACTTATTTGGTACGTATTCAAATATGTGGGCAACAAAAAATACCGGAAAGGGCAATCGCTAAATGAAGCTTTTATCCAAACAGTACTGCAACAAAAGGTAGCCTTCTATCGGCAGCTGGATGCTGAGGAACAGCAGCAATTTATAGAGCGTGTAGCTTATTTTTTAGCGACTACCGTCATCTCGCCAGAGAAAGGTGCGCAGGTAACCAATGACGACCGGGTGTTGGTAGCGGCCAGCGCAACGATCCCACTCTTTCATTTTCGGCACTGGTCATACGAAAACCTCGACGAGGTATTGATATACCCCGGCACATTCAACGAAAAATATGACACGGATGCACCGGACAGATTGGTATTGGGCATGGTGGGCGATGGGGCGATGAACAGGAAGATGATCCTATCGCTAGCATCATTGCGCGCCGGTTTCGGTGCACATCCATCGGCCGGCAACACCGCCATCCATGAATTTGTTCACCTCATTGATAAGGCCGATGGCGACATTGATGGCGTACCAAACTATCTTATCCCCGATGAACTAGTGCGTCCTTGGCTGCAGGAAATGCACAAAACTATGGAAGCTATCCGGAAGGATCGCTCAGATATTCGCGAGTATGCCGCAACAAATGAAGCCGAGTTTCTAGCCGTTGTATCGGAGTATTTTTTTCAGAAACCTAGACAGCTGGAACAGGATCATCCCGAATTGTATGAGCTGCTCAATGAGATTTACACGCCTTCGGCTACCGAAAACAACATCACCAATAAATAGCTAATCCAGCATCTAACCGCTAGGCTATAAAACAAGAAAGAGGCTGTCTCAAATTTGTTGAGGCAGCTTTTTTTGTTAAAAATGGCTATGAGATAAATTTGTGAGTTTTTT
>JAAIGF010325745.1_pt1 | contig 13018 bp, 10 predicted proteins | sample 6487441 | NCBI WGS metagenome assembly JAAIGF01 (sample SAMN13974129, study PRJNA590717) | phyllosphere metagenome | biome: pepper field; feature: multiple bacterial spot infested pepper fields; material: pepper leaves; isolation source: leaves from pepper fields | host: Capsicum annuum ... | reverse complement strand
TGGATCACATGATCCTCGGCCTCCAGCGGCTCGCAAAGCCGCTCGCTGGCAGCGCGTACGCGCTGGTAACGCTGCCAGAGCTGTTCGACGTGCAGTGGTGATGTGGCGATCCTGCTGGTGCGGTCTCGCATAACACGCATCCTGTGCCGGCGCCGCGAAACGCGACGGTTCTAGAGCCGACTGGATGGGGGTGGGAAAGGTTCAGGGAAAGTGACGTGCTCGATGGCGCGCACGAAAACGATCGGCAAATGCTTGTCGATCTATTGGCGGCGATAAGGCGTGCGGCTGAAGAACTGTCCACGGTTCGGCTAACGAACCGGTGCCTATCTGTATGCAGGCGAGAGGTAATCGAGGCCCATGCCCCGATAGGTGGCTGTCAGCCCGCCGTCCTGGCTCGGAAACGTCCACGCCACCAACGCGCCAACCGTGATGGCGACTCGCGTGGCGCTAGGTGTGCCTGCCGATGAAAACGAGGTAACTCGTGCAGCGCGATCCACAACTGCCCCTGCCACTCCAGCAGATTGACCTGCTGGTTCTCCCAGACCATCAGGCATCGGACGGGCCCCCGATCAGCACCCGCCTCGCTGTCACGCAGCGCCGGTAACGCCACCTGGCTAAGCCAGCGGCGCAGGTGTCGGCTCTCCGGATGCGAGAAGCGCCACAACGCCCGGTACATACCCGACTCGCTAAGCACCTCCACTGCCTCCAGTTGCCCACTGGCCAACTGAAAGTGCACCACCCGCACTTGGTCGGCATCCATCAAGCGACAGATCCGTTCCGGATGGCGATGACCCAGCAAGCGTGCAAACTCGCGTGCACAGACCCACGGCTGGCGGTCGATCATCACACCGCGCAATGGGCGGCGATGGCGCATCAGGATGGTGGGGGTAAGGGCTTCTTCCATAAGGCCTCCTGGTTGTCTGCTACAAATACTAAAACGTGCGTGCAGGGAGACGCGCACGCGCAGCGAGTCTGTATTGAGGGTATTTGATAGACTTCTATGCATATACGCATAAGGGTCCCAAGTGGGAACCACTATAGGTCCTATATAGGAACCTTGTCGACAGAGGGTGCGATGGATCTGCCAGCAAAACTGAAGGCATTACGAATGCGCGAGGGGCTCACGCAAAGTGATTTTTGTGAGCAGTTGCAGATCAGCTTGAGCACCTACAAAAAGCAAGAGCTTTCGCTGCGCTCGGATATCAGCGCCACCGTCCTTCTTAAAGTCACCAATCACCCGAGGTTCAAGAAGTACACCTTGTGGCTGATGACAGGCGACACGGCACCTGCATGCGGGCAGGTCAGTCCTCTGTAAGACTTTGATCGAGGAGCAAAGGATTATGAGCACAAGCCAATCAGCGCCAACATGCTGAATCACAAGCTGGCCTACGTGCGTGCCGTGTTCAACGAGTTCAAGCGCCTGGGCGAGTGGAACGCCCGGCTGATTGCAGAGGCATGCCTGGCCACAGGTGCCCGCTGGGGTGAAGCCGAGTCACTGCAACCCCGCCAAGTGCGTTCAGGCCTAATCCACTTCAGCAAGACTAAGTCCAGCAAGAACCGCTCGGTGCCGATCTCGGATGACCTGGCCAAGCGCCTGACCAAGGCCCTGCCCTTCTCTTCCGGCTACGACAAATTCCGAGCTGCCGTCGATGCGATCAATCTCGAGCTGCCAGACGGCCAACTGACCCACGTGCTACGCCACACCTTCGCCAGCCACTACATGCGCAACGGCGGCGACATCCTGACCCTACAACGCGTCCTCGGCCACACCACCCTCGCCATGACCCAGCAATACGCCCACTTCAGCCCGGGGCATATGGCGGATGTGGTGAACCTGAATCCGCTTGCAACTCAACCACTTCAACCGACCAACGATCAGTGACAGGGATGTACTTATGGCTGGCAAAAAAGACAGTTCCGAGACGATGCGCAAGCTCCAGGAGCAACTGGCTCGATTGGACAAGATCGCTCATCCACCAGGTATGCATGCAGTTCAGAAGTACATCGATCGATTTAATGCCGCCGCCGACACGCCAGCCATGCGAGCGGTTCAAGAGGCCATTGATCGAATGAATGCCGCCACCGATTCGCCAGCCATGCGCGCGGCGCAGGAGCACATCGATCGAATGAACGACGCCGCCAACACGCCGGCCATGCGAGCGGTTCAAGAGGCCATTGATCGAATGAATGCCGCCACCGATTCGCCAGCCATGCGTGCGGTGCAGGAGCACATCGACCGGATAAGTGCCGCCGCCAACTCTCCAGCTATGCGAGTAGTTCAGGAGCACATCGATCGAATGAGTGCCACTGCTAATTCGCCAGGGATGCGTGCATTTCAGGAACAAGTTGAGCGCATGGCTGCTGCTGCGAACGATAGCAGGGTGAGCGATTTGTTGGCCCGAACCGTTGTGTCGCTTCAAGAACTGACCACCAGCTCCGTATTGGCGAATTACCTTTTGCCAGCGCAGGAACCAGATCAGCCAGACAAACAAAGCGTCGATGTAGAGAATTTCGAGAACCTGGAAATCGGCGACTGGGCTGAGCTAGAGATCATCGATCACGACGACATCGATCATCAGATCGTGCAAGCGATTAAGAGTGGCCAGGTAGAACAGTTACCGGAGCCCGCTGCACAGCGATTACAATTCGTCCTCGCACGCATAGTGGTGGTCTGGGACATGCTGATGAGGATTTTCAATACCTGCATGGCGGTGATCTACCTGTCTGCCTTAATGTCGACCACCACCGCGCCATCCGATATCCACAAACTGGCTGAACAGCTTCCAAACGAGCAAAAAGAGCTGCTGTCCGACTATCGGATTGTGAACCGCGAAGGGGCCAGGCTGCGCGCGGAGGCAACAACCAATAGCCAAATCCTTCGTTCCCTTAAACTCGGCACGCTCGTAGAGGTGATTGAGTACAACGACGAAGGATGGTATCGCGTTGCTGCCATGTCGATGGCAAGTCAGTTCAAGGCTGGATGTACGTCACAATCACTACTCCAGTGCCTAAACCTAAGTACCCCCGTGGACACTTTGTGGTCGCTGACAGCGAGTGAAACGCTAGACCCTCACACCTCAGAAACACGAAAGCCGCGCATCGCGCGGCTTTAGAGATCGTGGGCCCACACGGACTCGAACCGTGGACCAAAGGATTATGAGTTGCCTAGAAACGCTTCAAACCCAGCAAAACCGTGAATAGCTTTGTGCAAGTAAAATAAGCTGAAGGCAGCGTCGTTACTGGGCTTGAGCGAAGTTGTGAGAAATCTGTAAAAGCTGGGTACTGTACCGACAGTGTACTGTTTTTTGTACCTCAGAAACCTCAAAGCAAGCTAATCATTTTTTCAGGATGAAGAATGCTGCCTGCATCTATAGCTCCGTAACCAGAGGTGACGCGAGTGAAGGTTGCTGAACACAAGCAGCCAAATAATATTTATATTATTCCATATTTCTTTTCTCGATTCTCGAACGCAGTGTGGCCGCCCTCCAAAATACGACATACCATCGCTTTTATTCCATCGCCATTCTTGACGTCTCCATCTTCGAGAGCGCCACAAGAGTATGATATTAGCTCGCCATCGTTATTTGCGACTAAAATTTGCTCTGCGTCTGAGTTAACTACCAAGTTTGCGTTATGAGTGACAATTATAACTTGTCGATATTTTTTAATCGATTTGAAGAGTGGGACGAGTTCTGAAACAATAAATTCATTGTCTAAGTCATCCTCGGGTTGATCGAAAACAAAGGGGCTGCCGAATGGATCCGTTGCTAATTTCAGGCAAACATAAAATGTTCCCCGCTGCCCGACTGAAAGTTTGTTTACTGGTCTACCTTTGTAGGTAAATTCCGCATTAACATAGAGGTAATTCTTAATTGATCTTGGGCTAAACAGATAGTTCATTAGCTCATATCGTCCTCCTTGGTTGAAATATTCATCCTTCCAGAAGAAATCTTCTATGCTACTTGGCTCTCCATTTAGCGAGATGATTTTTTGGCCGGTTAGCAATTTGAATAATGAATGTCTATCTGAAACATTGAAAGTTTCTTCAAGTTTTTGTCTAGTGGTCTTTTCTGCGGAGGATCTAAATTTTCCTTTATTGATGCACTGTTCTAAGCCTGAATAAAATCTTTCGCCATCAAACAATATTTCTCCCGATATATTTATGCTTTTAAGTATGTCTTGAACGATTTTATTTTGCTCCTCGCTCCACTCTGGGTTAGTCTGTTGCAGCGCACCAAAGGCTGAGTCAATAGACATCCTATTCTGCTCGACGTATATATCGTAAGTCGCTGAAAGTTCAGCGCGCTTTTTAATCAGGGTGTGATATCGCTCAGTGCGGTCGTTTATTTCAGTTAGCTTTTGCTTGGCTTGGTCTATCGAGTATTGATACTCGTTTACTTTGGAAAGTAGAGATGAGATGTCTTGGTTTATTCCTTGTTTAGCAAACTCAGCCTTTATCTCGTCGTTTGAACTCTTAAGCCTTTCGGAAGCTTGGTTCGCCGATTCAATATTTTCAGCTAGTCCGAGTAAGGCGTTTCCTGCATCTATCTGAATGATTTTGATGTTAGCGTCAGCAAGGCTATTGTAATCGGAGATTCGCTCGTTTATTTGTTTTAGTGTGCGCTCTATGAGTGCTTTTAGTTCATTTGACGTGGTTATAAAGTTTGCTTTCGAGTTTATCTGGCTCGTGTTTTCTTGGTACCTTGCTATTAATGATTTGTTTTGGTCGCTGGTCAAGGTGCTTATTAGTTGCGTATTCCTGTCTATGATTGTTTTTTGATATTCTGGCGTATTTATAGGCTGCCCGTTTTGGTCAGTTGTAAGCCAAAAGTCTATGAAATCCCTATAGGCACCAAGATTTTCTGATAGCTCTTGAGTGGTTACACTATCAAACTCTTCCTCTCGGATGCCGAGCATTCTTTTGATTTCATGGCTAAGTGAGTTAGGGTTTTTGCTAAAATTATGAATGTCTCCTTGTGACACATGTAGGTAAGAGTAGGCGTCACTTGTTAGATCATCGAACTCTATTTCTTTTCCGAAAGCACCGCCTTGATTTAGGGTTATTGATAAATTATCTACGGATATTTGACGAACCCTTTCAGTGCTGGCTTGGTTGGTTAGTCTCGACAGCATTGAGTCTAGGAACACGCTTTTTCCTGTACCTCGCCCTCCGATGATGGCAACTAAATTTGGATTTAGTGGGATACTCTGCTCTTGAAATCGGAGTTCTTCGCCTTTAAATATCTTTCCTGAGACGGATATTCTACTAAAGTACGGCTTTACGAATGTTTTTTCAGTGAAGTTGTCAGTCTGTTGCACTCTGTCACTTGGTTCAAAAACTGTCTGCTTTAACCCCTGGAAGCTCGGGCTGGCTTTGACCCATGTATATTTAGTCCCCACAGATTCAATGTTATGTGCATCGGAACAAACAAAGACCGGTTTTGCAGTTGCGCCGTCATATCTTTCTTCTCTCAGGAAGAAATTTCTATCTCTATCTCTACCTAAGACAATTTGGCCTACCTTGTCGATTTCTTTCGCGATTGCGACTGAACGGCCCTCATTTTTCTCAGGGTGGAAACCACCGTAACCGCACGGGCATATTGCTACTAAGAAATCTTGGCCAAGACGCAAGCTTCCTTCAAGGTGGTTGAGTAGTGATTTAGTGTCTACCACTACTTCGGATATTTTTACATCATGTTCTCTGAAAGATTCCTCTGAGCACCATATACTCTTTCCGCTGTCAGTCGTATTGGTTATTACAAATTTGGAAAGCAATGCATTTATTTCTTTTGTTGTTACGTGTTCTGAAAATATAACATGGATGTTTATCCACTCTCCCTCCTTGTTGGGTTGGCTTATTCTGAATTCCAAGTTGCCAAGAACTTCGGTTTTGCAGCCTAATTGCCTCAGAGCGTTCCTAACGAGCTCAAGCTCATTCTCTTTGAAGAAAAAATAATTAGTCACACCGACTAGCGATAGCTCACTTTCCGCTATTCTTCTTGCGTAATCATCAATTGTTGAAGCTTTAAATTGATTGTTCAGGTTTGTAAGTGGGCTGTGTAAGTGAATGTCCCATTTTCCCCATACCGATCCACGCATTTTCATTATCCTTGTGTTCGCTTAAATCTTTTATTAGATAAATGTTCTTGGCTAGTCAATATTCCCGTTTATAAAGCTTGGGCAATAGGGCATAGACCACGATTTCCTGTTTCACATGCATTTCAAAGCCCCTGCATCGCCCGGCATTTAGGAAACGCCGAGCAACCCCAGAACTGCGCCGCTTGAGGTTCTGTACATGCTCGCGGTGTGTAGCGAGGGTTGGCGCGCAGCGGCTGGCTTGCAGGGCGTGCAGCATGCCGTTCACTTCCGCCTCACTGAATACCGGCTGCCGGAATGACTGGATATAGCGAATAAAGCAGATGCCTTGGGTGACGTTGGCCGTCACTTCAGCCTTGAAGGTGCCGCCGCCGACAAAGGTGATGACCAAGTGCAGATGCTCGGCGCTGACGCCCAGGGTGGCTTCCAGAGCTTTGAGGTACTTGTAGTTCTGCCGTAGCGGGTTCTGGAATTTGAAGGTGCGTTTGTAGAGCTTCTGCGTCCACTGGGCCTGTTTCTCGCTGCCGAAGATCCAGCCGGTCATGTTCTTCGTTTCCAGCACGAAGATGCCGTAGGGCGAGAGAAATACGTGGTCGATCTGCGTGGTGCCGTCTGGCGTGTTCAGGGTGACGTTGTGCAGCCGCCGGTAGATTTGCTTGTCCAGCTGCCAGTGGGCGAACAGGCGCACCAGCAGTTCACCGATCTGCCCCTTGGCCCAGGGCGATTTGAGCAGGCCGATCAGCAGGGCCGCCGGGATGAACCAGGTCAGCATGCCCCAGACCTGGGCGACTGTCGGGCTGTAATCCATTTTCTTCCTTGAGCAGAGCTGCTTGATGGCTGGGCGAGCAGATGTGCCGAAATCCAGTTGCCTGGCACTGCTTCGGATAATGGCTAATTGATTTCAATGGCTCAAGGGGAGCGCGACCATTGTCCTATGGCGCGAGGACGCACCAGAGGCTGACTTGGTCGGCTTAGGTGCTCAGCGTGCTATCTGGTAACGGGTGCTGCGTCCGCCACCGGGCAGCCGCTCGATGCAGCCCTTTTCCAGCAGGTCGCTCAGATGGCGGGTCGCGGTTGCTTTGGATATTTTGGCAATGGCTTGGTACTGGGCTGCGCTGATACCGTTTTCGAAACCCCTTTCGCCGCCATCGAGCAGGCGGTTGAGCACTTTGATCTGCTCCGCCGATAGCGTCTGGCTGCGATGTGACTGCCAGAAGCGTGCCTTGACCAGCACGCGGTCGATACGAGTAAGGGCCTGCTCCAGGCTGTTGAGTAAGGTGGCGAGAAACCATTGCAGCCAGGCGGTGATATCCAGCCCACCTTTCTGACTGGCTTCGAGGATGCGGTAGTAACCGGCACGGTCCTCGAGGATGCTCGCGGACATCGCGTAAAAGCGGATGGCCTGTTGTTCGCCCTGGGCCAGCGCTAGGTCGGTGATGGCGCGCGTAAGGCGGCCGTTGCCGTCATCGAAAGGGTGCAGGGTAACGAACCAGAAATGTGCGATGCCGGCTCGCAGAAACGGGTCAAGACTGGCATCGCTTCGGCTGCTCTCGAACCAGGTGAGAAAGTCCGTCAGTTGCGCTTCCAATCCTGCACGAGGGGGGGCTTCGAAATGTACGGTGGGGCGGTCTATGCGACCGGAAACTACCTGCATCGGCTCTTCGCCGCGCAGTGTGCCGATGTGTAGCGGCCTAGCCAGCAGTTGGTCGTCGGTGGGGAATAACCAACGGTGCCAGGTAAAGAGTCGCTGTTCGTCTAGTGGCTCGTGATGGGCGTGGGTAGCATCGAGCAGCAGTTCGGCCAGGCCTTCGGAGCGGGAGGTGGTGCGGCCTTCTTCGTTCAGTCCCAAGCGCCGCGCCAGTGAAGAGCGTACCGAGCCGACGTTCAGTTGCTCTCCCTCGATGGCTGATGAGGTGACGATGTTCTGCAGCATGGCATCCAGGCTGCTCTGCACTTCGGTGTCACTGCCCACGGCACCGAGCATTCCTAACAAACGCCCCTGAGCCTGGCTGCAAGCGCGCAGCAGCGGTGCCAGCGCTTCGGCTTGCCAACTGAAGTGCGGCCAGTCTGGCTGCTGCCAGATCCAGAGCGGGTCATTCATAAGGACGTTCATCTGTGAGCCGATTAGTGAGCCTATTCGGCTCATTAGGTGAGCCGATAATGCCGACTATTCGGCTCACTGTCTAATTCTCAGGCCGGGATTTCTGGCTTGAGTGCGTCTGATTAGTGAGCGTTGAGCCAGCACACGCGACTGCTTCCAGCACTTCAGAAACATCCAAGATGGAGGTCATTTACAGCCCTTGGGTATCGATAAAAAGTGATGCAGGAAGATGTAGCCCTGGGGTGGGGCTACAAAAGGAATCAGTACGAGCTGTCTTGTATCTCAAGGGCTACAAGCATCTAGGCATGACTCTGTATCTGCATCGGTTTCCGACTGTAGGTTCGGCTATCGACGCCTGTTTCAAGCTGATCGCAATGAGGAGTGCTAGGCACGCGCCAAAGCCAGAGCTGGCGGGCATTTGCGCTGTGCACGGCACGCCTATGCATGCATTGAGTGCCGTCTCCATCCCCCGTGCAGACTGCTTTCCGGGCCAACGAAGTGCCGCCTCCTTTTATCTTGCCCTCCGCCCATGCTGTGAGTTCTGAACCGCTGGGCTAGGTAGAGGGAGTGGGTCACCTCCGCCGCTGGGTCGTAGTGGAAAGTTGGTCAGTACCCTTAACGACGTTGTCTGTTCCTAATACTGCAGTGTTCGAGGGTTCGCTCGTTGAGTCCTCGGGAGCCTGTGTGCTACGACAGGCTCCCGAGGCTGATAGACGCTCAAGTCCCTAGAGGGAGTCTCTTTTGCGCACTATTCTTCTTGAGGCAAATAATGGCAATATAGCGGCATGTCGAGAACCAGAAGAAATTTTAGCTATGGATAGTCTAGATCAAACTCTCAATATACTTCATATAAGTGATTTGCATCGTGGGCAAGAAAGGGATGAGCTTGTATGGGGAGAGGTACGCGGGAAGTTTCATAAAGATGTTATTCGCCACATGGAAGACAATGGCGCAGTAGATATCGTCATATTCTCGGGAGACATAACTAGTAGAGGACAAAAAAATGAATTTCTGGCTGTTGTAACGGAGTTGCAGCGGCTTTGGAGTGTTTTTGAGTCGAGAGCGGTGCGGCCAAAACTTCTAGTTGTTCCGGGCAATCACGATCTGGCACGGCCGCCGCAAGGAGATCCTTTAGTAGTAAATGCCTTGTCACTACGAAGTTTCCCAAGCGTACGCGCAGATTTGTTTGGCAGAAGAACTAATGCTTGGAAGCAGTCTGTAAAGAAAGCTTTTAAGAATTATACAAACTTCGTAAGAATGTTGCAGAAAACAGGAATAGATCTGATTCTTGATGTTGAGGGTAAAATTCCTGGCGATGTTTCAGGGAAATTTTCCGTTAATGGATTAAACGTTGGGCTGGTTGGGTTAAACTCTGCTTGGACACATGTGATTGGTGGGAATCTTGTTAATAAGCTGGATATTTATCCAGAACAATTAGCTTCGGTGGTGGGGCAAGATGCCTACGATTGGTCAAGAGATTGTCATATTGCCTTGCTTATCACCCATCACCCAGAGGCTTGGTTGAATGATGCAGCAAAAAAAGACTTTAAAGAGATAATATTTAGTCAGGCCGTTTTTGACGCTCACCTTTTTGGGCATATGCATGAGCCCAGACCTATGAACTTACAGGTGGGGGCATATACCAGCTGGAGTTTTCAAGCGCCATCTTTATATGGGCTAGAAAAAATCTGGGGTGATTTACAAAGAATTCATGGCTTTTCGTTTTTCAAGTTCAGAGCTGCAACCAAGGAATTAGAGTGTTGGCCAAGGGTTGTCCGCAGAACAGTGATGGGTGAAGTTCAAATCTTAGCCGACGACTCAATGCTTAAAGAGTCAGAGTCTTTCAAATGGAAGTGGATTCCGAATAAGCTTGAGGTAAATGTAGAAAAAAAGTAGAAAGCGTCGACATTGATCCAACACAATCTGAAGTCGACGCACCTGTACGAGCTAGTAGTGGTGAAGATGTGCTGGTGGCGCTAACGCACTATCTTCCTGATGTAAAATCGCATATGGACTGTCGCCATGCTGATAAGGTGGCAGTTGTTCATACCTTAAAGCGAGATGGAGTTGTCTGGTTAGCCGCTTAGGCCGATAGTGGATTTGATGATTTTCTGGCTGTAATTTGCCATGCAGATGAACTTGGTGTCGCCGGCATATTTCGACTGGACATGTCTGGTTTCAAGGCATTGGGGGAGAACGCGGATTATCGATCAATCATCGTTGATGGTGATATCAATCGGTTTTGCAACGCCCTTTATAGAGAGGGGCGATCCATTTTGCTCTTAGACAATGTGGTGTTTAATCATGCAAGCTCTAGACGCTTCTTTACTGATCTAAATATATTCATAAGGACAGTTCGAGATGTTTCCCCTGAAACATTATTTGTGGTTCGCTCATATCGTGCTCACTTAATTGCAGGTGCCAATTACATTTCACTTCTACCTTTGGATGCGGCAGAGTGTCGGACTTATGTTGAAACCCATCCTTTGAGCGGGTACGTAAGTCATGATGATGATGCTTTAAGTTTCATTCAGGAAAGCACTGGAGGCCATCCAGGGAGAATTGATCGACTTCTCTCTAGACTTAAGTCAATTGATATTGCCGAGTTAATGTCATTGAGCTCTGGGGAAGTGGTCGACAGAGGTGAAGATATACCGGATTACCTTAAAAGTGCAGTTGAAGGAATTTCTGAAAATAAAGCGTCTGATGAGTATCGCCTCGCGAAAGGGTTGTCAATTTTTCCATTTGGAGAAAGTCTAGATACCTTAAAATACTTTGACGGTGGGCGGAAGATTCGCTCATCTGCAATCGACAACCTAATTGAATGCTCGCTGGCTGATCCTGCAGATAGTTTTGAGGTTGGACTTCAGAGGGGTGAGCAATGCAAGTATGTAGTAATAAAAAAAAATGTCCAAGACTACATTCTATGCAGTGTGGGTGAGCAGCAGCTGAAAAAATCTTATGAGGCCGCAGTAGCTGTTTATTTTGGAAAGGACTGGCGACTAAAGGAATACAACCTTTCAAGTTCATTTCAAATGTCGGTTCGCCGCCTTAACTCAGTGGCCGAACAAAATGCAGCTGTGATTCTTGCAAGATTTATATCTGATATAGTCGAGTGCATAAATGCGACAGAGAAAGATATTCTAGATCGCATAGGTGTAGTGCAGTTCTATATCAAGAAACTTGACCAAGCCAACAAATATCTTTTTATAACAAGACTTGGAAAGGCGTTACTACCGAAACTCGCTCCCTTTGCCGAGAATCATTGGGTGAGGGATATACATTATCGCTATGCTAGATCTCTGCGTATGCTAGGGCGGCATGATCAGTCGATACTTGAGTTCGAGCGTTTACTGAGCTTGAAGAATGATGTTCGCACTAAGGCGCACATCAATCTTAACTTGGCATATAGTTATAAGTCAAAGAAGGAGAGTTCGCTCGCGCTTGAGCATGTGGCCGCCATTAAGAATCTTAAATATAAAGGGGATGCTGTTTATGCTGCGGAAAGCATTCAGGTTTTATTGGAAGGAGGTCCCGAAAGAAACAAGAGGCTCAGAGAATTGGCGGCCAAGGCAAGAAAAGATAAATTCCATGTAGCTGCTAACAATATAGAAATTGACCTTGTCGAAGAAATACCCGGCGACTCTCAGCGATTGGAAGGCTATAAGCGACTGATACCTATAACGCAGAAAACAGCAGATGAATATAACTACTTTGATGTAGTAGCAAAGTACTGCGACCTTGCTGTGAGGCATGATATTCCTATTGCACCGAAAGAAATGCGGTCTTTGATCGACTCTTACAAGTTCGCCTGCTCTCAATGGCAAATGAAAATCTTTGCCAATGCACATTCGGCTTTATGGGGTGTGTACGAGAAACAGTCAGATACGTACGGTCTAATTCAGCTATTTAGGCACAGCTCTATACTTCAGCGACTTACGAACAAACGGAAAACAGAGCAGCATTACCTTCGACAACTAGTCAATCATATCAATGACAATGACTTAGGACGATTGGTGGGTGCTAGCGACCAAGTATCGATAAGGTATTTTTTACATAGAGCTGTAAGTTATAACTTACTCACGCATAACCAGGTGGAAGCACTAAAATGATAGTTGCGGGCCAAACTTAATCAGTAGCTTTGCTACCCCCTAGATTAACTGAGCCACCGTCCTAGCTCAATGAGTAGAGGCCTGACTTAGAGACGTCATTCCGACTAATGAGCCGTTTCAGATTTTTTAATCGCATGAAGCGGCTACATTCGGCCGCTCTTGGCTTGTTACTATAGCAAGCTCGTTTATTGTTTAGGCGTAAGCCGGCAAAGCCGGCCTACGAACATCTGCTCTACTGCTCTAGGGAAGGGAGTTATCCGAGTGACCGCAGCACTTGTAAGAGCATAGGCGCTGATGGACACGGCCTAGGAAACCCACCTCGAAGGCACGCCTATCAATAGCACGTGTTAGCAGATCACGCTCAGCGATCATCACCGCCCAGAGCCATCCGCCGCATGCGCTATCGAGCCAGGATTGGGCCAGTTTTACGCCCCTGTTGAATGCCTCTCTGCAATCGGCCGCCCAGGCGATCTCCGTGCCTGGTTGGCCATCGTGAGACGGCAGATACGCCACGATACCCTTGCTCATACGGCACCTCCTCGAACTTCGGAGAGTGCGCGGCGATACAGCACCACCATCTCATCGAGCAGGTCCAGCGCAGAGTAAGCCGCGATACGTACGCGCATGTGGTCGAGCGGTACACCCTCAGGCTCAGCCAGTTGATCAAGCAGATGGCCAAGCATGACCGCACGTGTTTCTGCAGCAGCTT